>Ga0172382_10002143_pt1 | contig 33657 bp, 38 predicted proteins | sample Leawel138RmetaG_FD_122245 | JGI IMG/M metagenome (GOLD analysis project Ga0172382, IMG submission 122245) | Leachate microbial communities from a municipal landfill in Southern Ontario, Canada - Leachate well 138R metaG | ecosystem: Engineered > Solid waste > Landfill > Unclassified | place...
CGCTTGCCGGCGCCCTCCCGCCACACTCCTCTTTCGCATGAGCAACCTCACCGTCTGGCTGGAGGCCGCCTTCCTCGGCCTCATCCAGGGCCTGACCGAATTCCTGCCGGTTTCCTCCAGCGCGCACCTGCGCATCGTCGGTCCCCTGCTGCCCTCGGGAGGCGACCCCGGAGCGGCCTTCACCGCGATCACCCAGCTGGGCACCGAAGCCGCGGTGCTGCTGTACTTCCGGCACGACATCGTGCGCATCGCCCGGGCCTGGCTCGCCGCGCTGCTGTATGCCGATGCCCGCGGCACGTCCGACGCACGGATGGGCTGGCTCATCATCATCGGTACATTGCCCATCGCGATCCTCGGCCTGCTGTTCAAGGACGCGATCGAGGGCTCGCTGCGCAACCTCTATCTCACCGCCGCCATGCTGATCCTTTTCGCGCTGGCCCTCGGCGCTGCGGATCGGATCGGGCGCAAGGACCGCACACTCGACAGGCTGGGCTGGCGCCATGGCCTGCTCTTCGGCTTCGCTCAGGCGCTGGCGCTGATCCCGGGCGTTTCCCGATCCGGCGGTACCATCACCGCCGGCCTGCTCATGGGCTATACCCGCGAAGCCGCGGCACGATACTCCTTCCTGCTGGCGATTCCGGCCGTCATGGCCTCGGGCTTCTACCAGCTGTACCGGAGCTGGGAGATCGGCAGCCCGATTCCCGCCGGCCCCACGGCGCTCGCCACCATCGTGGCCTTCGGCGTAGGCTACGGCGTCATCGTACTGTTCCTGAAGCTGGTGTCGACCCGGGACTACATGCCCTTCGTCTACTATCGGATCGCCCTGGGCGTGCTGGTACTGGCCCTGCTTGCCACCGGCGTGCTCAGCGCGTACTAGGGAAGCCGTGAAGACGGCGGCGACTGGTTCCGGCAAGCCCTGAGACGATTGCATTCGCAAACATGACAATCGAGATCGCCCTCGTGCTCGCGATCGCGCTGGTCGCGGTGACCTTGTTCGCCACCGAGAAGCTGCGCATCGACGCCGTGGCACTGCTGGTGCTGACCAGCCTCGTGCTGACCGGCCTGGTGAACCCGACCCAGGCGCTCAGCGGATTCAGCAACTCCGCCACCATCACCGTCGCGGCGATGTTCGTGCTGGCGGCGGGGCTGCAGAACAGCGGCGCGCTCTCGGGGATCGGCGACCTGCTGGGCCGCGCCAGGTCACCGACGCAGTTCCTCATCATCCTCTTCGCCGTACTGGCGCTCATCGCGCCATTCGTCAACAACACGGCGGTCGTGGCGGTCTTCATGCCGATCGTGATCGCGGCCACCGCCAGCATCGGCATGTCGGCCTCCAAGGCCCTGATTCCCCTGTCGTATGTGTCGCAGATGGCCGGCGTCTGCACCCTGGTGGGCACCTCGACCAACCTGCTGGTCAATGGCATGGCCCGGGATCTCGGTCATCCCGGTTTCAGCATGTTCGAGTTCGCGCCCCTGGGCGTGATCTGCTTCGCGGCGGGCTGCCTGTACCTCCTCACGATCGGGCGCTGGCTGCTGCCCGACACCCGGAGTTCCGAACTGGTCGAGCACTACGAGCTCGGCAAGTACATCACCGAACTGCGGGTCATGCCCGAATCCTCGCTGATCGGCACCTCGGTCGGCGAAGCCGGGCTCAGCAAGGAATACGGTGTCTTCGTCCTCGAGTTGCTGCGCGGCAACGAGAAGGTCTGGTCGCCCCGCTCGCAGAAGCTGCAGGAGGGGGATGTCCTGCTCGCCCGGGGCGACTGGTCGCAGCTGGATGAACTGCGCAAGGGCGCCGGGCTGGAAGTCAATGCCGAATTCAAGCTCAGGCAACGTTCCTTCGAGGACGTCGAGCAGGTCCTCACCGAAGTGATGATCGCGCCTCGTTCGCGCGTGATCGGCAGCACCCTGGGAATGCTGGATCCGGGCTGGGACCACAACACGACGGCGCTCGGCATCCATCGGCGCGGCCAGGTCCTGCGGGACGAACTGCGCAATGTGCGCCTGCAGGTCGGCGACATCCTGCTGATCCTTATCCCCGAATCCGGAATGCCCGCCCTGCGCAAGGACAGGAACGTGATCGTGCTGTCCGAGCGCCCGTCGGAAAAGCCCGCCGGCTGGCGCGCGCCTTTCGCCCTGGCGACCATGGCGCTCGTCATCGGCACTTCCGCCATCGGCTGGGCGCCGATCGCGGTGACATCGCTCGCCGGCGCTGTCGCGATGACGCTCGCGGGCTGCCTCGATGCGGAGGATGTCTACGACGGCATCGACTGGCGCATCATCATCCTGATGGCCGGCCTGCTCCCCCTGGGAGTCGCGATGAGCGAAACCGGAGCGGCCCAGTTCCTCGTCGAGAACACCGTCGGGCTGGTCAGCGACCTCGGGCCCTGGGTGGTGCTTGGCGCCCTGTACCTGATGGCGCTGCTGCTCACCGAATTCATGAGCAATGCCGCGGCGGCCGTGCTGCTCACCCCGATCGGCATGTCCACGGCGACGATGATGGAGGTGGATCCCACCCCGTTCCTGATCGCGGTGACCTTCGCGGCCTCCACCAGCTTCGCCACCCCGGTGGGCTACCAGACCAACACCATGGTGTACGGGGCCGGTGGCTACCGGTTCAGCGATTTAGTCAAGGTCGGGCTGCCCCTGAACCTGATCTTCTGGGGACTGGGGGTGATCTTCATCCCGGTCTTCTGGCCCTTCTGAAAACGGCGGCGGATCAGGCCATCCGCGTGATCGTCGTGCGAAAACGCTGCAGCGACAGGGCGAACAGCACGATGCCTATCAGCGCCAGCGCCACGAACTGCGGCCACACGAACTCCAGGCCGGCGCCACGGAAAAGGATCGCCTGCCCGAGCTGGACGAAATGGGTGGTCGGCGCCAGCAGCATGATGCCCTGCACCAGCTCGGGCATGTTCTCGCGCGGAGTACCGCCGCCCGAGAGCATCTGCAGCGGCATGATGGTCAGCATCATCAACATGGCGAACTGCGGCATGTTGCGCGCCAGCGTGGCCAGGAAGATGCCCATGGACGCGGTGGCGAACAGGCATAGTGCCGAGCCCGCGAAGAACAGCGGCAGCGAGCCGGCCAGCGGCACCTCCAGCAGTCCCCGCACGATGAGGCCGATCGACATGCCGGCCGCCAGCAGCACTACGAAGCCCATCGACCAGGTCTTGGCGAGCATGATCTCGCCGGGTGTCACCGGCATGACCAGCAGGTGCTCGATCGTGCCGCGCTCGCGCTCGCGGATCAGCGCCGCGCCGGTGAGGATGATCGACAGCATCGCGATGTAGTTGATCACCTGCACGATGCTGCCGAACCATGACGGTTCCAGGGCGGGATTGAAGCGCGCGCGCAGGGCAAGCTCGACCGGCGCCACCACATCGGCGCGATGGCGCTGCGCGAACTCGCTGATCTCGCCCATGACGATCTGCTGGACGTAGCCGCTGCCGACGAAGGCCTGGTTCATGCGCGTGGCGTCGACATTCAGCTGGAGACCGGGGGATCGCCCCGCCAGCAGGTCGCGCTGGAAGTTGCGCGGGATGACCAGCACGAAGGTGTACAGGCCTTCGTCCATGCCGCGATCCATCTGCGGCCAGTCGATCATCCGGGGCGTCGTGAACTGTGGCGGGTACAGGGCCGAAGCGATGCGCTGCGACAGCGGCGACCGATCCTCGTCGACGATCGCGATCGGCGCATTGTTCAGCGTATCGGGCATGGCGGTAGCGGCGCTGTACACGCCCACCGTGAACACGTAGACGATGAGCACCAGCATCGCCGGATCGCGCCACAGGCTCCAGAGCTCCTTGATGCCGAGCCGCCAGGTATTCGCGAGGAAGCGGCGCACGGGCTCAGCGCTCCTGCTTGCGCAGCAGCAGGATCGCCGCGCCCACGATGATCGGTGCGGCGACCACCATGGCCAGGATCGAGGGGCCGAGATCGCCGAAATGCAGCGCCTTGTTGAATACGCCGCGGCTCACGTCGATCATGTGCGTGGCCGGATAGATCTCGCCGAACCAGCGCGCCCCGCCCTGCAGCGAGGAAACCGGATCGATCAGCCCCGAGAACTGCGTGGCGGGGACCATGGTGCCGATCATCGCGAAGAACATCGCCGCGATCTGGCTGCGGGTGACACTGGACGCCAGCAGGCCCATGCCGGTTGCGCAGAAGCTGAAGACGAGCGCGGCGAGCACCAGGGTGGCGAGGCTGCCCTTGATCGGCACGCCGAACACCGTTGCCGAGAGCAGCGTCATCAGCGCGAAGTTGAGCATCGCCAGCGCCACGTAGGGCAACTGCTTGCCGAGCATGAACTCGGTGCGCGTGACCGGCGTGACGTAGAAGTTGATGATCGATCCGGTCTCCTTCTCACGCACCACCGAGAGCGCCGCCAGCATGGCGGGCAGCATCAGCAGCAGCAAGGGCATGACCGCGGGCACCATGGCGGGCAGGCTCCTGACATCGGGGTTGTAGCGAAAGCGCGTCTCGATGTCGGCAAGCCCAGCCGGTGATCCGCCGGTGCGCGCGGTCACCTGCTCGGCGAGCCAGTGCTGGTGGATGCCCTGCACATAGCCCTTCACCGTCTCGGCGCGCTGCGGCATGGAACCATCGATCCAGGCGCCGATCTCGGCGTTCCGCCCGCGCAGGACGTCGCGTCCGAAGCCGGGCGGGATCTCCAGGGCCAGGTGGAGCTCGCCGCTTCGCATGCGGCGATCCATGTCCGCATGATCGACGATCGGCGACTGCTCTACGAAGTAGCGCGAGCCGGCCAGGCTCAGCGTGTAGCCCTGGCTCAGGGTGGACTGGTCGCCATCGAGCACCGCGTAGCGCAGGTCGTCGACATCCATGCTGATGCCGAAGCCGATCACGAACATGAGGATCGCCGAGCCCGCCAGCGCCAGTGTGGCGCGCACCGTGTCGCGCTGCAGTTCCAGGGATTCGCGCCAGAGGTAGCTCAGCAGGCGCTGCGGGCTGAAGCCACGGTGCGCCCTGCGGGCGATCGTGGCCCGCGCCGGGACGACGTCCGACGCCGGCGCGGCGGCCGGTTGCTCTCCGGCATCGACATCGGCATCGGTATCGGCCGGCGCCGTACCGCCGCCCGCCTCGAGGAGATAGCCGATGAAGGCGTCCTCGAGCGTGGCCGCGCCGCGCTTCCCGACCAGCCTTGCCGGGGTGTCGCTGTCGAGCACCTTGCCCGCATGCATCATCGACATGCGATCGCAGCGCTCGGCCTCGTTCATGAAATGCGTCGAGATGAAGATCGTCACCCGGTCGCGGCGCGACAGCTCGACCAGCAACCGCCAGAAGGCGTCGCGAGCGACCGGATCCACCCCCGAGGTCGGCTCGTCGAGGATCAGCAGTTCGGGCTGGTGCACCATGGCCACGGCCAGCGACAGGCGCTGGCGCATGCCCAGCGGCAGGCTTTCGGGCAGCTTGTCGGTGACATCGCGCAGGCCGAACCGCTCCTGCATGTCGGCCACACGCCCGGGTATCTCGGCTGCCGGCACCCCGAACAGGCGGGCATGCAGCTCGAGGTTCTGGCGCACCGTCAGCTCGCCGTAGAGAGAGAACGACTGCGACATGTAGCCCACCCGGCGGCGGGTCGCCATGTCGGAATGTCGCCGCCACGCTCCCCCGCTACACGGGGCTCGCTGCCCCCCGAGGGGGCTACCGCCGCCTTGGGGCGGCCCGGCGGCGGCGGTATCGACCTCCTGGCCGAACAGCCAGGCCCGGCCCTCGCTCGCCGGCAGCAGGCCGGTGAGCATCTTCATCGTGGTGGTCTTGCCGCAACCGTTGGAGCCGAGGAAGCCGAAGATCTCGCCCCGCCGGATCCGGAAGCTGACGTGGTCGACCGCCACGAAGTCGCCGAAACGCATCGTCAGGCCCTTCGCCTCGATCGCGATGTCGCCGTCGCCGCCATCGAGCGGCGGTATCACGACGGCCGCATGGCCGCGCCTCTTCTCCTCGGGCAGCAGCGCGATGAAGGCCGCCTCGAGCGATTCTCCACCGGTGCGCGATCGCAGCTCGGCGGGTGTGCCGGTGGCGAGCACCCGGCCTTCGTCCATGGCCACCAGCCAGTCGAAGCGCTCGGCCTCGTCCATGTAGGCGGTCGCGACGATCACGCTCATGTCCCGGCGCTGTGCGCGGATGCGCGCGATCAGCTCCCAGAACTGGGCGCGGGCCAGGGGATCGACGCCGGTGGTCGGCTCGTCGAGGATCAGCAGGTCCGGGTCATGGATCAGCGCGCAGCACAGGCCGAGCTTCTGCTTCATGCCGCCCGAGAGCTTGCCGGCCGGCCGGGCGAGGAACTCGCGCATGCCCGTGGCGTCGGTGAGCTCGTCGATGCGCCGGCGCCTTTCGGCGGCATCGTGGCCGAAGAGCCGGGCGAAGAACTGCAGGTTCTCCTCGACCGACAGGGTCGGGTACAGGTTCCTGCCCAGGCCCTGGGGCATGTAGGCGATACGCGGGCAGACTTCCCTGCGATGGCGCCGGCTCCCCATGCTCCCGCCCAGCACCTCGATGCGTCCCTGCTGGATCGCCCGGGCGCCGGCCACCAGCGCGAGCAGGCTGGACTTGCCGACGCCGTCGGGCCCGATCAGGCCGACCATCCGGCCGGCCGGAATCGCCAGCGTGATGTCGGCGAGCGCCTGGACTTCCCCGTAGCGCAGCCCGACCGCTTCGAGCCGGACCGGCGCCGACGGTGGTGATTCGTGCGCGGTGGTCACGGTACTCGCAATGCGAGGCGCTCCGGCCACTCGCGCGCGGGATCGAGCCGGACCCAGGCCTCGCCGGGGAGCCCGGTCTTGACCTGCTCGAGATGCTCGCGCAGCAGCGCGCGATCGATCTGCGCGCGCACACGGAACATCAGCTTCTGCCGCTCGCTGGCGGTCTCCACCGTTCTCGGGGTGAACTGCGCCGAACTGGCGATGAAGGAGATCCGCGCCGGGATCACGTACTGCGGTGCCGCGTCCAGGACCAGGCGCACCTCGGAGCCCAGCGCCAGCCTGCCCGCCGCCTCGGTGGGCAGGAAGAAGGTCATGTAGACGTCGGACAGGTCGATCAGGTTCAGCACACGACCACCCGCCCCCAGTACTTCGCCGGGCTGGGCGACCCGGAACTGCACCCGGCCGTCGCGCGGCGCCCGCAGCTGGCTGTCGTCGATCTCGGACTGGATGCGCTCGAGCGTGGCGTCGACCGCCTCGACCTGCGACTGCGCGCTGACCACCTGCGCCCGCGCCGCGGCGATCGCCGCATCGGCGGAAGCGGCCTGCGCCCTCGCGGCGGCAATCGCCGCCTCGGCGCTGCGTGTGCGGACCCGGTCGTCGTCCAGGATCTGGGCCGAGGTGGCGCCCTCCCGGGCCAGGGTTTCCGAGCGCGCCTGCCGGCGCCGCGCGGCATCGAGTTCCGCCTCGGTCCGATGCACCTGCGCCAGCATCGCCACCTTGTCGCTCTCGCGCATCGCGGCCTGCGCCCTGGCGCTTGCCACCATGTTGATGGCCTGCTGGCGCTGGGCCTGCGCTTCGCGCAGCTGCGCCTGCAGCGTCTGGACCTGCATCGTCGCCAGCACCTGCCCGGCCTGCACGAAGGCGCCTTCCTCGACCAGGATGTCATCGACCCGGCCGGCCAGCTTGGTGGCGATATCGATCTCGGTGGCTTCGATCCGGCCGTTGCTGGCGAGAAACGCGCTGTCGCCCTCGCCGGCGGCCTGTTCCTGCCAGACATACCAGCCGGCGGCCAACAGGCCGATGACGACGAGGGCAGGAATCAGCTTTTTCTTGAAATCGATGGCCATGATGGTAGGCGGGCGAGGTGGCGGGAGGACCGGCTCGAGTCCACGATAGCGTCGTGGGAATCGGACGCATTGATTCTAGTCATGCTTGCGGACAGATCGCGCAGCGTCAGCGATGCGATGCGATGCGTTTCGGACATCCGGGTCGACGACATGAAGTCACTCGCCGACCTCATGGTGTGACGCCGGCGGATGATCCGTCTCGGGCAGGCCTGGGGTCGCGTCGATGATGCGAGCCATCAGCTGATGCAGGTCGCCACGATGGCCGCTGCGAGCGGCCGATACGCTGTGGTCCGAGGTCATCACCACTGTCAGCCCGAGCCGCGGGACGATATAGAGCATCTGTCCACCGTAGCCCCAGCCGTAGTGGACGTCCTCGCCGGCAAGCCGGGTGAGGAACCAGGCGTAGCCATGCTCGTCGCCCGTCCAGGGCGATCGGGTACGCGGCTGCCAGGACGCCTCGATCCATTCGCGCGAGACCAGGCGCCGGCCTGCGGGCGTGACGCCGCCGTTGCGATACAGCTCGCCGAACGCCAGCAATGAGCGCGGGCTCATCGCCATCTCGTTTCCGCCCATGTGGATGCCCTGCGGATCGCGCGTCCAGCCGGTGATCGCGAAGCCCTCGAGCGGCCCCAGCCAGTCACGGGCAAGGCGCAGCATGGAACGCCCGGACTGGCGAGCCAGAATGGCCGCGAGCAGATGCGTGGAGCCGGTGGAGTAGATCATCCGTCCGCCCGGCTCGTCCTCGAAGGGCCGTGCCAGGGCCGCGCGCACCCAGTTGCGGCTCGTCACCCAGGCCCCGTACTCCGGGCCCGAAGTCGACCCCAGCCCCGCCTGCATCGACAGCAGGTGGCCGATCGTCAGCTGTTTCATGCGGGGATCGGGATCGGCGGGCAGGTCGCGCGCCAGCAATGGCGCCACCCGCTGGTCGGTGCCCTCGAGCACACCCCTGTCGATGGCGATGCCGACCAGGGCCGAGACCACCAGCTTCGAGGCCGACTTGATATTGGTCGGGCGCCTGGTGTCGTGGCCCCGGTAGCCACGCTCGCCGACGATTCGCCCGTCGCGGGCAACGATCACCGTCTCCAGCGGCGTGAGCGAGCCGGCCTCGTCGAGCAGGGCGTCCAGCGTTGCCGCCGACACCGGCGCCACTGCGCTGCAAACCAGCAATGTCGCGAAGAACAGCGGGATCCAGGCACGGGGTCCGGGCATCTACTATACTCCCCTATAGTATCTGGAAGATATCCATGCGGGTCGACCGGAATCCCGATCTCACGTATCGTCGGCGAACGGCCTGGGCGCCGACCGATCCGCTCTCCGTTTCCCGAGGAACAAGCCATGAAGTCACGTGCAGCCGTAGCGTTCGAGGCGGGCAAGCCGCTGGAGATCGTCGAGATCGACGTGGAGCCGCCGCGCCAGGGCGAGGTACTGGTCAGGATCACGCATACCGGCGTCTGTCACACCGATGCCTTCACCTTGTCCGGTGATGATCCCGAAGGCGTGTTTCCCGCCGTCCTCGGCCACGAAGGCGCGGGCATCGTGATGGAAGTCGGCCCAGGCGTCACCAGCGTGAAGCCCGGCGACCATGTCATTCCGCTGTACACGGCCGAATGCGGAGAATGCCTGTTCTGCAAGTCGGGCAAGACGAACCTGTGCGTTTCCGTTCGAGCCACCCAGGGCAAGGGCGTGATGCCCGACGGTACCACGCGCTTTTCCTGGAACGGACAACCGATCTACCACTACATGGGTTGCTCGACCTTCAGCGAGTACACGGTGGTGGCCGAGGTGTCGCTGGCCAGGGTCGATCCGAAGGCGAACCCGGAGCATGTCTGCCTGCTCGGCTGCGGCGTCACCACCGGCATCGGCGCGGTGCGCAACACTGCGAAGGTCCAGCCGGGCGAGAGCGTCGCCGTGTTCGGTCTCGGCGGCATCGGGCTGGCGGTGGTCCAGGGCGCCCGCCAGGCGAAGGCGGGGCGCATCATCGCGATCGACACCAATCCGGCGAAATTCGATCTCGCGCGCACCTTCGGCGCGACCGAATGCGTCAACCCGAAGGATTACGACAAGCCGATCCAGCAGGTCATCGTCGAAATGACCGGCTGGGGCGTGGACCACTCCTTCGAATGCATCGGCAACGTCGATGTCATGCGCGCCGCGCTGGAATGCGCGCACCGGGGCTGGGGGCAGTCGGTCATCATCGGCGTGGCCGGCGCCGGCCAGGAGATCTCCACCCGACCCTTCCAGCTGGTCACCGGCCGCCGCTGGCTGGGCACCGCGTTCGGCGGCGTCAAGGGACGTACCGAACTACCGGGCATGGTCGAGGATGCGATGAGCGGAAGAATCGACCTGGCGCCTTTCGTCACGCACACGATGGGGCTGGACGCCATCAACGAAGCCTTCGACCTGATGCATGAAGGCAAGTCGATCCGCTCGGTCATCCACTACTGAATCAGGAACGCCGCATGAACCGAATCGAACGCCACGCCAGCTTCGGCGGCTGGCAGGATGTCTACCAGCACGAGTCGAAAACCCTCGGCTGCCCGATGAACATCGGCGTGTACCTGCCGCCGCAGGCGGAGAACGGCAAGCTGCCGGTGCTGTACTGGCTGTCGGGGCTGACCTGCACCGAGCAGAACTTCATCACCAAGGCCGGTGCGCAACGGTACGCGGCGGAACACGGGATCATCCTCGTCGTCCCCGACACCAGCCCGCGCGGCGCGGGCGTCCCGGACGACGACGCCTACGACCTCGGCCAGGGCGCGGGCTTCTACGTCAACGCCACGCAGCAGCCCTGGGCCACCCACTACCGCATGTACGACTATGTCGTCCATGAACTGCCCGCCTGGGTCGAGGCATCGCTGCCCGTCACCGCAGAACGCGCGATCTTCGGGCACTCGATGGGCGGGCACGGGGCGCTGACCATCGCCTTGCGCGAGCCGGGCCGCTACCGCAGCGTGTCTGCGTTCGCCCCCATCGTCGCGCCATCGAGCGTGCCCTGGGGACAGAAGGCGCTCACCGCCTACCTGGGCAACGACCCCGAGGCCTGGAAGGCCCACGATGCGGTCGAGCTGGTCGAATCGGCAACCGAACGCCTGCCGCTGCTGGTGGACCAGGGGCTCGACGATGAATTCATCGAGCAGCTGGCCCCCGAGCGGCTGCGCACAGCCTGCGAGAAGGCCGGCCATCCGCTGACTCTCAACCTGCGCCCGGGCTACGACCACAGCTACTACTTCATCGCCAGCTTCATCGGCGAGCATATCGCTCACCATGCGGCGGCACTGAAGCGCTAGCCGGGCCGCCCACCGGTTCGCCCCTGGATACCGCGGCAGCGTTCGTCCCGACGGAAGCGGCACACCGATGCCCCATTCGCCAGAAGACAAGAGGCGCGCCGTCATGCGCCTGCGCCGGATCCGGGGCCAGGCCGAGGCCCTGGAGCGGGCCGTCGAGAGCGGCACCGACTGCGCTTCCCTGCTCCAGCAGATCGCGGCGCTGCGCGGAGCCACCAACGGCCTGATGGCCGAAGTGCTGGACAGCCATCTGCGCGAACTGTTCGGCTCCGCCAGGCAAGGGACCGCGGACCGGGCCGCCGCCGATGCCGACGCCGAGATCGAAGCGCTCATGAAGCTGCTGCGGACCTATCTCAGATAGTCCGTGGGCAAGGGGCCCGCCATCGTCCAGCCTTGCTCAATGCCGCTGATTCATTACAATAACGATAAAAGTAAGGAATCAACATGGCGGAATCCACTATCACTGCGAAGGGGCAGACAACCGTGCCGGCCGATGTCCGGGCACGGATCCATGCCACGCCCGGAACCCGTCTGGTGTGGTCGGTCACGCCGGACGGCACCATCATTGTCAGGGCAAAGACCGGATCCATCCTCGACATGGCCGGTATGCTGAAGGCGCCGCAGGACAGGAAGGTCTCTGTCGAAGACATGAACCCCTGGCGCTGATGCCGGCCCTCGACACCAACGTCCTAGTCCGCTATCTGATCCAGGACGACGCATCACAACTCGCCGCGGCCCGGAAACTCATCCGCAAGTACGTCGACGAGCAGCAGACGCTTTTCGTGCCCGTCACCGTGGCGCTCGAGCTGGAATGGGTATTGCGTTCCAGCTTCGGCTACCCGAAGGACACGACGATCCTCGTGCTGTCGAGCCTGTTGTCGGCTGTCGAGTTGTCGTTCGAATCCGAGCAGGCTCTGGAAGTCGCGCTGGATCTGTATCGACGGAACGGGGCCGACTTCGCCGATTGCCTGCATGTCGCCCTGGCGGCCCAGGCAGGGGAGCAACCCTTGTGGACCTTCGACAAAGGCGCATCGAAGCTACCCGGCGCGCGATCGATGGTGCGCTGATATCCGGTCACGCGAGCGCTGCGCCGTCTCGCCGACCCAGAAGCGTCACCAGCTCATCGTGGAAGCGCTGCGCGGCCAGGTCCAGCGGCCACGGCTCCCACGGCACGCCCCCGTAGCGGACGGCCAGGGGATCGACCTCGATCACGGGAGCCTCGATCCGCAGGATGTCGCGCACCTCCGAAGGCGTCCAGCCCACGCAATGCACCGCCTCGCTGGCTGCCGCTGCGACGTCGGCCAGCTTGTGCAGACGGTGACCTTCGGCACTCCAGGGTGGCAAGGCATAGCGCCGCGAGACGGCTTCCATGAGCCGCTCTGCGACATCCCGAAAAGGCTCGCCGAGGACCGACTTGAGCGGGGCGATGCAGTCGAATCCCAGGAAACCCTCCTCGGCATCATGCAACAGTTCCAGCAGCTCCTCGGCGGGGCCCAGTGGACCGGATGCGCCTGCTCGTCTCAACTCCAGCACGAGCAACGAATGCTGCGCAACCGAAAGCGGAAGCGGCCAGGCGGATTCGCCGCCCCAGCGCGCAGTGCGAGAAAGACGCACAGCCAGGTCCATGTCGGTCCACGCATCCGGGGCGGGATTGACGAGGTCGAGATGAGCGCCGGACGGCAGGCGCATCCAGGCACGCGGCGGTGTCGCCGAAACAGCCGTCCTTGCTTCGAACGAGGCGTTCGGTCCAGTCTCAGACATCTTCCGATCCGAGCTTCGGCGGCAGGGCGAAACAGTCGATGAAGCGCCGGGCGAGCGCCCGATCGCCCGCAAGACGCAGCTGGCCTTCAGCCTCCACCGTCTCGACCGGACGCTTGCCGTAGACGAAGGTGATGAAGGTCGTCGTATCGGTATCGAAGATGACGTCCGCGGCATTGGTGTCGCCGCGCTCGATCACGAGATCCTCTGGCGTGAGGCGGCCGATGAACGCATCGCCGGAAAAGCGGAAGGCCAGCGTCATCGACACGGGCTCGCGATCGGGCCTGATCATCGTGCGCAGCGACAGCATCGCCGAAACGGGCGAGAGCGGCAGCATCGGATCGTGACGCGGCGAGCGCAGCGCCCAACGCCCCATCGTCTGGAAGATCGGCTCCATCTCGTAGCCCCAGGGCGTCAGCTCATACACCTGGACAGCGGCCGGCGGCGGCAGCCTGCGCCGCCGGAGGATCCCCGAGCGCTCCAGCCCCTCCAGCCGCTGGGTCAGCACATTGGCGCTGATCCCGTTGAGGTCGGCCCGAAGGTCGGAGAAACGGCGCGGCCCCAGCATCAACTCGCGGATGACCAGCAGCGCCCAGCGCTCGCCAATGAATTCGAGCGCCAGCGCCGTGCCGCAGGCGTCCTCGTACCGGCGCCTGCCCAATGGATCATCGTCTTTGGTTAATTTTTGTAACTCCATAGTTGTATTTTATAACTCAATCCGTCAGGATGAGCAACCAACGGCCGCACCAGCTGCAATCCGTTCCATGGAGGATCCCATGCCGACCCATCCCGACGCACCCTTTCGCATTACCGCCTTCGACTGGGTGCCCGATTTCGCGCGCGGTTACGTACGCGACCTGCGCCCGCGCTGGGCCTGCGAGGAGATCGGCCTGCCCTACTCGACGCGACTCATCAGCGCCGTCGAACGGCCCGCCGACCACTATGCCCGGCAGCCCTGGGGACAGGTGCCGGTGATCGAGGACGACGGCCTGTGCATGTTCGAGAGCGGCGCGATCCTGCTGCACCTGGGCGAGAAGGACGAACGACTGCTGCCACGCGATCGGGAAGCCCGCGCCCGCGTGACGAGCTGGCTGTTCGCCGCCTACAACTCGGTCGAACCGCTGTTCTTCGAGATCGGCAACGTCGAGATCTTCGCCGCCGACAGGGAATGGGCGAAGCTGCGCCGGCCGAGCCTGCTCGAAGAAGCCGGACAGCGGCTCGACCGGCTCGAGACCGCGATGGGTGCACGCGAATGGCTGGCCGGCGATTTCAGCATCGCCGACATCGCCATGGTGACGGTGCTGCGCGATGCAGCGGGAACCGACCTGCTCGACCGCCGTCCGCGCCTGGCGGCCTATGTCGATCGCGGCACCTCGCGCCCCGCCTTCCGGGCGGCGCTGGCCGCGCAACTGGCCGATTTCCGGCCCGATCCGGTCGCGGCCTGAAGACCGGGCCGCAACCCCACCGACAGGAGAAACAGATGAGCTACTTCGAAGGCTTCGTGGCCGCCGTGCCGAGCGCCAACCAGGATGCCTATAGGGAACATGCCAGACAGGCGCTGCCGTTCTTCAAGGAGTTCGGCGCAACACGCATGGTGGAGACCTGGGGCGACGACGTGCCCAGGGGCAAGGTCAACGACTTCCAGGGCGCGGTGAAGGCCACCGATGAGGAGACCGTGGTGTTCAGCTGGATCGAATACCCGGACAAGGCGACCCGCGATGCGGCGAACCAAAAGATGATGTCGGATCCGCGCATGCAGCAGATGCCGGAGATGCCCTGCGACGGCAAGCGCATGATCTTCGCCGGCTTCGAACCCATCATCGAAGTCGGCAACGGTCGTGGCAGCTACATCGACGGCTACGTGCTGGCGGTGCCGCAGGCCAATCGCGAAGCCTATCGCAGGCTCGCGAGCGAGGTGGCCGACCTGTTCCTCGAATACGGAGCGCTGCGCGTGGTCGAGGCCTGGGGCGACGACGTCCCCGAGGGCAAGACCACCGACTACCGCCGTGCGGTCCTGCTCGAGGACGGCGAGAAGGTCGTCTTCTCCTGGGTGGAGTGGCCATCGAAGCAGGTCCGCGACGAGGGCTCGGCCAGGATGATGGAGGACGAGCGCATGAAGACACCGCCCAGCAACATGCCCTTCGACGGCAGACGGATGATCTACGGCGGCTTCACTTCGATTCTCGACGACTGAAGCCCGCCCCTGCCCCCTTTCCCGTGAACAGGAGACGAACATGCCCGAGATGATCACCTGCCTGTGGTTCGACTACGGCGAAGCGCGCAAGGCGGCCGAGTTCTATGCCGCGACCTTTCCCGACAGTCGCGTCAGCGAGGCCCTCCGGGCGCCTGCCGACTATCCCGACGGCCGGGAAGGCGACGAGCTGACGGTCGAGTTCACGGTGCTGGGCCGGAAGTTCCTCGGCCTCAACGGCGGGCCCGCATTCAAGCCGAACGAAGCGGTCAGCTTCCAGCTCATCACCGCCGACCAGGTCGAGACCGACCGCTACTGGGACGCGATCGTCGACGGCGGCGGCAGCGAAAGCCAGTGCGGCTGGTGCAGGGATCGCTGGGGCTTCTCCTGGCAGATCACGCCGCGCGCGCTGAACGAGGCAATGGCCGATCCGGATCGCGCCGCCGCGAAACGCGCGATGCAGGCGATGATGACGATGGGCAGGATCGACATCGCCGCGATCGAGGCGGCGCGCGCCGGAAGAACGCCAAGCGTGGCGGGAGCGCCATGATGGCGCTCGCCCTCTATGGTCACCCCTTCTCCTCGTACACGCAGAAGGCACCTCGTATCGGCCGCTGACGGCAGCCGATGTGATCGCCCGCAACCGCGGCTGAGGGCGTGGTCCGGATCCAGGCAAGACGCCTTCACGCCCCATTCCCGCGGAGTTCGGTGTCGCGGGCTGCTTCTTCCGATACGAACGACATTTCGTCTACTGGCGCCGGCTCTCGAATGGCGATGTCGGCATCGTGACCATCCTGCACGAGCGGATGCACCAGATCGACCGCTTCCGGGAGGACTTCGTCGGGTCATGCGGCCTTCGTCAAACCCTGTAGTTGTTGTAGACTATGGGCATGCACCACGCTCAGGACACGCAAGTGCCGCGAATGAAGATCGGCGCCCTCGCCGAAGCCACCGGAACCCCGGTCGAGACCATCCGCTTCTACGAGCGCGAAGGCCTGCTGCCGCCGCCGGCGCGCGCCGAGAACAACTACCGGATGTACCTGCCGACCCACGTCGAGCGGCTGGCCTTCGTGCGCCAGTGCCGCAACCTCGACATGACGCTCGACGAGATTCGCGCACTGATCGAGCTGCGCGAAACTCCCGCCCGGGATTGCGGCGAGATCAACGCCCTGCTCGACGAGCACATCGGCCATGTGGCGCAACGCATCCGCGAGCTTCGCGCACTCGAGAAGGACCTCAAGGCGCTGCGCGCCCGCTGCGACACTCCGCATGCGGTCGCCGACTGCGGCATCCTCAGCGGCCTCGATACGGCGGCGGTGAACGTACAAGCGCCGGCGAAACGGCCTCACGTGCACGGCACCCACTGACGCATCGCGCGCTGCCCGCAGGGCCCGCGCCGACATCATGAAAGCCATCCAGGATCATTATCCGCCGCAGTTCGCCCATTGCTTCGGCTGCGGACCCGCCAATCCGCACGGCCATCATCTCAAGAGCTACCTGGAGGGCGAGAGGACGGTGGCGCGCTTCACGCCGGATCCGATGTACAGCGGCGGCTACCCGGGCAATGTCTACGGCGGGATGATCGCCTCGCTGCTCGACTGTCACGGCACGGCGTCCGCGGCGGCGTTCGCCTATCGGGATCAGGGACGCGCGATGGGCAACGAGCTGCCCGCGATCCGCTTCGTCACCGCCTCGCTGAAGATCGACTTCCTGCGCCCCACGCCGCTGGGGGCGGAGCTGACGGTCAGCGGCATGCTGCATTCCCTCGAAGGGCGCAAGGCATCGATCACGCTGGAGCTGCGAGCGCACGACGAATTGTGCGCGACGGGCGAGATGATCGCGGTGCAGATTCCGGCAAAGGGAGCCTGAGCTGAGCGCTCGCCCAGCCCCGACCCTGCGTCCGGCTCGATCGCCCCGGATCGAGATTCCACAATCCCCGGGTTCGCCATGATCGGCGTCGGACCGTTCTCGATCCAGGTCGTCATCGCCTTCAGTGCCCTTGTCCTGGCATGGGGCACGGCCCGCCTGCTGGCCCGACGCCTGGCCGACGCATCGCACAGGGCCGCGGGCGTGATCCTTCTCGATGCGATGTTCCTCGCGCTGGTTATGGCACGCGCGGCGTACGTCGTGCAGTGGTGGGAGGACTACGCGGCTTCACCGCGATCCATGATCGCGATCGGCGATCTCGGGTTTTCCTGGTGGGTGGGCCTTCCGGTGGCGCTGGCCATGGTCTGGTGGCGAACCCGGGGGGCTCGAATGCTGCGCCGTTCGGTGCTGGCCGGTATCGCAGTAGGCGTACTGGCCTGGTTTGCCGCGGGCGGCGTGCTCGGACTACTGCAGCGCGCCGCCCCTCCCCTGCCCGACCTGCAGTTGAGCACCCTCGATGCACGGCCCATCGACCTGGCCTCCTATGCGGGGCGGCCTGTGGTGCTCAATCTCTGGGCAAGCTGGTGCGCTCCGTGCCGCCGCGAGATGCCCGTCTTCGAGCAGGCACAGGCGCAGTACCCGGGAGTCGCCATCGTGATGGTCAACCAGGGCGAAAGCGCGCAACAGGCTCAGGCTTTCCTCGAACGCGAAGGCCTGAGCCTGGAGAACGTGCTGCTCGACCCGAACACCACGACCTTGCGGGCGGTGGGCTCGCGGGGGCTGCCCACCACCCTGTTCTTCGATGCGCAGGGGCGCCTGGTGGATTCGCACCTGGGTGAACTCACCATGGCGAGCCTGCGCAGGACGCTGTCACGCCGCTTCGGGCAATAGCGCGCGGCCGACGCGGACTGATCTCAATCGGGCTTCATGATCGTTTCACCACGCAAGGGCCCCATGTCGCGGATATTGCGGCGGTGTCGTTTCCAGCCGGCATAGGTGCGACGCCAGTTCGCTACCGAGACGACGTAGTAGATCAGCTTGAACATCCGCAGCGACAGCCGATAGGCCGGGCCGTGGTGAATGTCGGCTGCCAGCAGCGACATCAGGCCCTGCTTGACCTTGAACCTGTTGTTCGGGTGCATGAACATGTCCCGAATGGTGGGGTTGGTCGCGCGATAGATGAACCAGGAGTAGTCGCGCGGACCGACGCGCATGCGCTTTTCCAACGCAGCGCGGGCAGCGGGCAGGCGCTCCGGGCGATCGAGCGCCGTAGCGACGAACTGCGCACCGTCGAAGGCACTTTGCATTGCCAGGAAGACGCCCGAGGAAAACATGGGATCAATGAAGGCGAAGGCGTCGCCCAGCATCACGTAGCGCTCACCCGTGGCATGCGTGCTGGAGTACGAGAAATTGCCGGTCGCATGGACCTTGTCGTCCATCAGCGTTGCGTCCTTGAGCCGATCGTCCAGTTCCGGACACAGGGCGATGGTCTCGAAGAAGTATTCCTTGAGCGGCTTGTCGCGCGCCTTCAGGTAGTAGGGCCAGCACACCGCGCCCACGCTCGTGGTGCCATCGGCCAGCGGGATGAACCAGAACCAGCCATGCTCGAACCAGCAGATGCTGATGTTGCCTTCGCGCTTGCCTTCCAGGCGTCGGGCGCCGCGAAAGTGGCCGAACAGGGCCGTGCTGTTGTGGTCCCTGTTCTTCCTCTTGGACCGGAACTTGTTCGCCAGCAAGGTGTCGCGGCCGGTGGCGTCGACCACGAAACGTGCGCGCCAGCCGCGCATTTCGCCATTGTCCAGGACCGCCGCGACCCGGGCGCCATCGTCGTCGAACGCGACGTCGCGAACCTTTGCGCCCTCGAGCGCCTGCGCTCCAGCGCTGGCGGCGTGACGAAACAGCAGTTCATCCATTTCGGAGCGTCGGACCTGCCACGCCGATGCCATCGACGGATCCCAGCCCTCGGCGAAATCGACATAGCTGGAATAGTCGAGGTCCGGCGCAATGAACTCGATGCCGTACTTCGGCAGCCCGATCCTGTCGATCTGGTCACGCACACCGAGCTTGTCGAACAAGGCCACGTTGCCGGGCAGCAGCGACTCGCCGATGTGAAAGCGTGGATGGTGATCCTTCTCGAGCAGCACCACCTTGCGGCCTTCGCGCGCGAGCAGTGCGGCAACGGTCGACCCGGCGGGGCCACCGCCCACGACCAGCACATCGCAACTCTCATCCGACTGCAATACGGGTGACTCCTGCTGCAACGCGCCGGCCGAAACCGGCGCAAACCATCAATACCCGATCCTGTGGGCCGCTCCCGCCGTCACTGCCCGGCGGCCTCCAGCTTCTCGACCGCCGCCGCGGGCAGGGACAGTTGCGCGGCACGCAGGATGTCGTCGAGCTGTTCCAGGCTGGTGGCGCTGGCAATCGGCGCGGTGACCGCCGGGCGGGCCATTAGCCAGGCCAGCGCAACCTGCGCCGGAGTGGCCGACTGTTCCGCGGCGACTTCGCGCAGCGCCTCCAGCAGCTTCAGGCCGCGCGCATCGAAGTAGCCTTGCAGGAAGCCGGCGCGCGCCACGTCCTTCAGGTCGTCGGCACTGCGATACTTGCCCGTCAGGAAGCCGCTGGCGAGCGAGAAGTAGCTGACCACACCCAGGTCGTGCTCCTGCGCGACGCCAGCCAGCCCCGATTCGAAGTCGGCGCGGTCATAGAGGTTGTATTGCGGCTGGATGACTTCGTAGCCCGGCAGGCCCTGCTTCGCGGAGATCTCCAGCGCCTCGCGAAGGCGTTCGGCACTGTAGTTGGAAGCGCCGAGCGCGCGTACCTTGCCGGACTCGACCAGCTTCGCGAATGCGCCGACCGTTTCCTCCAGCGGCACCTCCTGGTCGTCGAGATGCGCGAAGTAGACGTCGATGTAGTCGGTGCGCAGGCGCTTGAGCGAATCCTCCACCGCGGCGGCGATGTTGGCCGCCGACAGGCCCTTGCGCGGCTCCCACATGCCGACCTTGGTCATCAGCACGAGGTCGTCGCGGCGGCCGCGCCTGGCCAGCCAGTCGCCGATCACGATCTCGGACTCGCCGCCGGACAGGCCGGGGCCCCAGGCCGAATAGACATCGGCCGTGTCGATGGCGTTGAAGCCACGCTCGACGAAACGGTCGAGCAGTTCGAAGGAGCGGGTTTCGTCGGCGGTCCAGCCGAAGACGTTGCCGCCGAAGACCAGCGGGGAAACTTCCAGGCCGGAGCGGCCGAGTCGACGCTTGTTCATGATCGATTCCTTGTGATGTTCTGGATGGTATTGGTCGCCGGGCTGTCGCGCCATGCCCGACGCATGGCGCGATGCCCGATACATCAGGCGATGCTCTCGACCGTGCCACCGTCCACCCGCAGCGCGGCGCCGGTGGTGGCGCTGGCCTACGGAGAGGCGACATAGATACTCAGGTTGGTAACCTCCTCGGGACCGTGGGGCCGGGCAGGATGCTGTTGACGGTAACACCACTGCCGGCCAGCGCCTGCGCCAGGCCTCGCGACAGGCCCTGCGGCGCGGCCTTGCTCGCGCCGTAATGCACCATCTCGGTCGGAATGTCGGCGTCCGACGATGGTGACGACAGCGCCGGCCCGGGCCAGGCCGGTGGTGATGGCAAGGCCGATGCCGCCGGTGGAATCGGTGACGATGGCCTTCTTGCCGGCAAGATCGATCTTTATCGGGAGAGCTCCTGTCGTCGCGCACTGTTCATGGTGGCAGTATGGATCTCTCCCGTGACTTCATCCAACACGGGATCGCTCCAGCGCTTTCCCGATCGTCTCTTCGGCCAGCGCATGCAAGGCCCAGAAGTCGGGTACGGCTTCGCCCTTGATGCGCCTCTCGAGCACGGCAAGATGCGAGTGCCAGCCGCCACCGAAATTGACTGCATCATCGCGACCGCGCAAGCCCGTGTGGGTCAGCACCAGCAGGGTCTTCCCGCCTTCGACGCTCAGCGAAAAAGTGACCTCACCGGCTTCGCCGTTATCCCAGGTGATCGCGAGCAGGTGCGGCGGCTCGCACCGCGTGACGCGCTCCCCCCAGCTCTTGCCGAGATAGGGCCGGTACTGTTCAGGCGTGGGCACATCCTCATCGGACAGGTTGTCGTGATCCATCGTCAGACCGAAATGGCCGCCGACTTTCAACTCGGTCGGCCCACCCATGAACCATCGTGCGCGCAGTTCGGGGTCGACCAGGTATCGCCAGACCTTGTCGAGCGGTGCGTCGAGCAATCGCTCGAAGCGCAGGCTTCGCGGTGAAACTGCATCTGCCATTCGTCCCTCCATAGTCATCGTGGGTCTTCCTTCAGCGCGGCTTCCAGTGCGTCGAGGCGATCACTCCAGAATCGCTCCCACTGACCGAGCCAGTCGCTGGCTTCCTTCAGCCGGTCGGCTTTCAGTCGACACAACTGCCGGCGCCCGACCTTGCGCCGCTCGACCAGGTCCGCGCGCGCGAGCATCGCGACATGCTTCGCGGCACCCGCGAAGCTCATCCGGTAGGGTGCGGCGAGCTCACCGATCGACTTCTCGCCCAGCATCAGATCGGCCAGCATTGCGCGCCGGGTCGGATCGGCCAGTGCGGCAAACGTTGCATCGAGCCGTTTTTCAACCATATGGTTGAGTATTTATGCCGAAGCCCCTAATGTCAACCGATCGGTTTAATTTCGGGTTCACTTCATCGATCAACCCAGCCACCCGGCAAGCTTGGCAAAAGCGTGGCGATCGCGTGTACTGCGCGATGCGACCGGACCAGGCGCAACGTGATACATGACGGATGAGGGCACCATGACCACTGTCAATCAACCACTGAAGGACGCAACCCATCTCTACCCGGTGAAGGATCGCAAGAAGTACGGCGAACGCACGGGCTTCAAGATCACCGAACTCGTCCTGGCGCCGGGCCAGGAGATTCCCTGGCATGTCCACAGCCATGTCCGCGACTCGTTCTACGTGATGGCCGGGGAATTGCTGATCAGGACGCGAGAACCCCTCGAGGAATCGCGGCTTCGAGCAACCGACATGTTCGCGGTCCCGGCGGGGAAGGCCCATGTCGTCATGAATGCTGGCGACCGCGACGTCCGGTTCCTCGTCATCGGGGATGCGCAGGGCCGCGGCGGGTACGACTTCTCCTTCGTGGATCCGTCGGCATAGCTTCGCGGGCCCGTCGGCACGAACCTGGGGGATTTCTCCAGTGCCGTCAGCTCGAAGCGAACTCGTCGCCCAGGATCGCGGCGATGTCCTGGCGCTCGCCCAGAAGCCGGACCACATCAAGGTCCTCTGCGCGTTCGAAGTAGCACCAGAGCAGCGGGAATTTCGCCACCCGCCAAGTCCGAAGCCCTTGAATGCCAAGAAGCTTTCCCAGCGTCGGTGAGCCGATACCAGGGTCGAGTTCGATCTGATCAAGCGCGGCGTTGGTGGCGTTGGCCACCCGCACCGCCACGCGGGTGCCACGCTGCTTGCGGTAGTACCTGACTTCGCCCTGCTGGTCGCGCAGCGCCTGCGGGCGCAGAACCGCCGGCTTCAATCGATCTCGCCGCGAGCGATCGCCAGCAGTTCCTTCTCATCCGCCTTGGTGCGACGACGGCCGGGCCCGGACGCCAGCCCTTCCTCGATGAGGTCGCGAATTCGCTTCCTGGCCTGCTCTTCCTGGTCGCGCCGGACCAGGTCGCGGATGTACTCGCTGGTGTTGCCGTAGTTGCCCGTAGCGACCCGGTTGTCGATGTACTCCCGCATCGACTCGGGCAAGGCGAAACTCATGGTTTGGCGACTCATGCGCCCATCCTGTGCGGTTTGACAACAGTTGTCAAACTCTGCCTGCCGGCGTTGCGCCCGCCACTGGCCAGTACGAAGGTCCGGTCCGCATCACCGAGCAGGTGCATCTTGTACACGGATGGTCATCGACCCGTCCGGCAAGCTGGCCTGGGAGAGTCGAGTACGGCGTGTCCGCCCACATCCTCCCGGGACGCCACGGGATCTCCACGGAACTCGATCTCTGGAGCGGGTGAAGGGAATCGAACCCTCGTATGCAGCTTGGGAAGCTGCCGTTCTACCATTGAACTACACCCGCGATGGCCGGCATTCTACACCGCCGCGCATGCGAGAATCGAGCAACGCCCGCCACCTTCAGGCGGTCGCACGACCGAGGACACTGCAATGGCCCAGGACGACACCTTCGAAGGCAGCCTCAGCTGGCAGGGCCAGCCTGCCGATCGCCCCTTCACCTACGAGACCATCGAACGCTCGACGCGGCTCGAGTTCCCCGGCGGCGCCGCGATCGATGCGTCCGCGCCGTCACAGTTCATGGGTGACGACTCCCGCGCGAACCCCGAGACCCTCATGCTCGGCTCGCTGATGCAGTGCCACTTCCTCACCTTCATGGCGGTGGCGGCCAAGTCCGGCGCCACCGTCCTCTCGTACGACGACAGCGCGGTCGGCAAGCTCGGGCGGAAGGACAACGGCAAGACGGGATTCGTGTCGGTCACCCTGCGCCCGCGGGTCGAGCTCGATGCCGCCCACCAGGATCGCCTCGCCGACTACCACGAGCGGGCGCATCGCAACTGCTTCATGTCCAACTCGGTGAACTTCCCGGTCACTGTCGAACAGCGCTGAGTCGAGCCACGCTGAATCATCGGGCCCGGGCATACGTACGGCGAACGGGGTCGGCCGACCCCTCTCTGACATGGAATCCGTCGACACGATCGTGATCGGCGCCGGAGTCGTCGGGCTCGCGGTGGCCGCCGAACTCGCGGCACGCGGTCGCGCGCCGCTTGTGCTCGAGGCCGAAGCCGCCTTCGGCACCGGCGTCAGCTCGCGCAACAGCGAGGTGATCCATGCCGGCATCTATTACCCGGCCGGCTCGCTCAAGGCGAGGCTGTGCGTCGAAGGGCGCGAGCGCCTGTATCGCTACTGCGAAGCCAACGGCATCGGGTATCGACGCTGCGGCAAGCTGATCGTCGCCACGAGCCCGGCCGAACACGAACAGCTCGCCGCGATCGGCCGGGCGGCCGCCGCCAACGGGGTGGACGACCTGCGCTGGCTCGACGCCGGCGAGGCCCGGGCGCTGGAACCGGCGCTTGCCTGCTCGGCCGCCCTGCTCTCGCCCTCGACCGGCATCGTCGACAGTCACGGCCTGATGCTCTCGCTGCTCGCCCGGCTCGAGGCTGGCGGCGGCCAGCTCGCCACCGGCTGCCGGGTGCTGGCGATCGAAGCCCACAGCGACGGCATCGAACTCGAGGTCGCCAGCGGCGCCGATTCCATGCGCCTGCGCGCCGCACGCACGATCAATTGCGCGGGCCTTGCCGCCCCCCATCTGGCCGCGGGCGTGATCGGCGCGCGCCCGGGGACGACACCGACGCCGCACTTCGCCAAGGGCAGCTATTTCTCGCTCACCGGCGTGCGGGCGCCCTTCTCGCGCCTGGTCTATCCGGTTCCGGTGCCCGAAGCCGCCGGCCTCGGGGTGCACCTGACGCTGGATCTCGCCGGCGCGGCGCGCTTCGGTCCCGATGTCGAATGGGTGGACGAGCTCGACTACCGGGTCGATCCGCAACGTGCCGACGGTTTCTACCGGGAGATCCGCCGCTACTGGCCGGCGCTGCCCGAGGGCGCCCTGGCGCCCGACTATGCCGGCATCCGCCCGAAGCTGCACGGGCCGGGCGAACCGCCCGCCGATTTCCTCGTCCACGGCCCGGAGCACCACGGCGTTCCCGGCCTCGTCAACCTGCTCGGCATCGAGTCGCCCGGGCTCACCTCCAGCCTCGCGCTCGCCAGCCTCGTCGCCGACCGACTGGCATGAGAGAATCGCGCCCGCAGACGATGAAGCCGCAAGAATCCGAGAGCCGCCCCGAGGGGGCGCCGACCCATCGCCATATCCGCAGCTTCGGCACCCGCCGCGGCCACTTCACCGCGGGCCAGCGCGATGCCTACGACAAGCTCATGCCGCGCCATGGCATCGCGTACCGCGCGCAGGCGCTCGACGCCGAAGCGATCTTCGGGCGCAAGGCTCCGCTCGTGCTCGAGATCGGCTGCGGCATGGGCGAGACCACCGCGGCCATCGCCGCGGCGCAGCCGGATATCGACTTCATCGGCGTCGAGGTATACCCGGCCGGGGTGGGGGCGCTGCTGCGCCGGATCGATGAAGCGGGCATCGCCAACCTGCGGGTCATCGAGCACGACGCCGTCGAGGTGGTGCGCGACATGATCGCGCCGGCAAGCCTGGCCGGGGTGCATGTCTTCTTCCCGGATCCCTGGCCCAAGAAGCGCCACCACAAGCGTCGCCTGATCCAGCCGACCTTCGTCGCGCTGCTGGCGAGCCGCATCGCCCCCGGCGGCTACCTGCATTGCGCCACCGACTGGGCGCCCTACGCGATCCAGATGCTCGAAGTGCTGGGCGCCGAGCCCCTGCTCGCCAACAGCGCCGGACCGGTGCGGATCGCCGAATCGATCGAGGACTGCGCCGGCTTCGCGCCACGTCCGACGTATCGTCCGCTCACGAAGTTCGAGCAGCGTGGCCTGCGCCTCGGCCACGGGGTCTGGGACCTGGTGTTCGAAATGGGGTCAGACTCGATTTCACTCTGAGTGAAATCGAGTCTGACCCCATTTCTGCTCAGAAGAGCAGCACTTCGCCCTGCACGGTCGGCCCCGCCGACATGCGGCCATCCTGGCCGGCGCGCGATGCGATGCAGCGATTGCGCCCCTGCTTCTTGGCTTCGTAGAGCGCTTCGTCGGCGCGGTCGAACGCGCTGCTCGGCGTGTCGTTGCGCTCGATCGGGGTGAAGCCGACGCTGACCGTCACCTGACCCACCTGCGGAAAGCAGTACTGGGCGACACGCTGGCGCAGGATGTCGAAAGCCCCCCGGGCGGCTGGCGGCGTGGCCGCCGACATCTGGACGACGAACTCCTCGCCGCCGAAGCGATAGAGGATTTCGGCCGGCGCGAAGGCCGCGCGCATGATCCTTGCGATGAGCATCAGCACCTCATCGCCGAACAGATGTCCGTAGCGGTCGTTGATCCGCTTGAAATGATCGATGTCGATCACGCCGATCCAGTGCGGATCGCCACCGGCCAGGCGCATCTCCGCAAGCCGCTTGAGGAACAGGGTATCGAAGGTCTTGCGGTTGCGCAGGCCCGTCAGGGTGTCGTGCTCGCCGTAGTCGAGCACCGCGAGATGATTGGCGTAGATCCGCAGCAGGCCGGACACCAGGCGGTGCTGCTCGCCCTCGAGCGCCAGCGCGGTCTCGGCTTCGATCCAGCCGATCGGGCCGGTGTCGCCGACGATGGGCAGGCTCGTGCTGTAGTACTCGCCCTTGGGCTGGGATGTCGTCGGATCGTCGGAGGCGCGTCGCCGCGGCCCGCTCGGCATGCGTTCCAGGCCCACCGGCACGGGATCGGAAACCACCACTTCGAGTTCACCGTTGCCGACGTAGCGACCGATCGCCGAGCGCAGTACGCCCGAGCGGCCCGCCGGATCCACTGGCCGGAAAAGCTTCAGACCCACCGGTCGAAGCATCTCGAACATCACCGAGAGGACCGCCACCTCGATTTCGTCGCGGTCGCGGCAGGCGGTGATGTCCGCCAGGCTTTCGATCAGGCGCGGGTGGGCCATCGGGTACCGGGTTGCATAGGCTCGATCCGGACGACAACAGTCTTCCGTCATCGCAGGCGTGTCCCCGCTGTATCGGCGCTGCGCCCCGCGACTTTAGCCCTGCGTTGCGGAACCTGCCCCAGGCAGCGGGACGCCCCGACGAACGGCAGCCAGCGGCACCGCGATCTCGTCGACCGTCGTACCGCCGTGCATCCCGATCAACGGATGCGCGGTCTCGCCCGGCACCGAATCGAGCAGCGCCCAGCCGTCCCGCCCGACCAGGGCGACGCTGCCCGAGCGCTCGAAAAAGGCCGGATCGGCCTCGCCCTCGCCGAACCAGCCGGCCGACGCCAGCGCCGCGGTAGGACGGATGTCGAAGGCATGGCCCAGCGCCTGTGCTGCCCGGTCGAGGAATTCGTGGCGGGCGCCAGGCAAGGGTTCGGCGAACGCCACCCTCGGCTCACCGGCCAGGGGCCTCGCGAGCAGCTCGGCCAACTCGGGGTGGTCGGCCATCGAGAGCTGGCATTCGGGCGCGATATCGACGAAGCCGTGGTCAGCGGTGGCAAGGAGCAGCGCATCGCTGCCGGCCAGCGACGCGCCCAGGCGTTCGAACAGGGCATCGAAGGCGAGCAGCACCCGGCCCGCATCGGGATGGCGACAGCCATGGGCATGCGCCGCGGTATCGAAATGCGGCGCATAGGCGTAGACGTAACCGCCATCGCCGGCCACGACCGCCTCGACGATGCGGTCGTGCAGTCCGTCGAGATCCTCGTAGCCGACCCGGCGAGCGCCACGATAGGCGTAGCGGGAGAAGTCGGAATCGGCGATGAAGGCCGGCTGGACCACGGTCGCCGGCGGATCCATCGCCGCGCTCAGGGCCGGCCAGCGCCAGAGTCCGTCGGCATCGAAGATGCCGGGCGGATCGCCCCGGAAGTCGCCGGGCAGGCTGCGGACGACCCGCCCGATGCCGGGATGCCAGACGAACCAGCCCGGGTTGCCATGCCGGTGCGGCGGCAGGCCCGATGCGAGCGCGGTGATCGCCGGCGCGGTGCTCGAGGGAAAGACCGAGCGCAGGGTCGCAAGCCGCGCCCGCGCGAGCGCGCCTTGCGGCGCATGGTCGGCGATCTGCCGCACGCCGACTCCGTCGAGCAGCAGGAGCACCACCGACCGGCATTCGGCCAGGGGCTGCGCCAGCCAGGCGGGCGCCGGCTTGCCGCCGGGCGCCGTGCCGAAGCGTCCGCCGATCCAGGCGGCGAGATGCTCGATGCCGGTGCCCCGACCGGGCATGAAGACGCCGCCCCCGGTCATCGGGCGCGGCGCGTCATGGAACGGCGCCGCCAGGGGCGGCGGGCGAAATCAGCGATGGTGGTGGCGATGCCCGCCCCGATGCCCATGATGATGGTGGCGGTGCCCATGGCGGTGCGGCCTGTGCACATGGCGGTGCGGCCGGTAGTGGCGAGACCGTTCATGGATGATGATCGTCGGCGGTGGCGTGTAGACCCGATAGGTCGGAGCGTAACCATACACCGGCGGGCGCGGATGATAGTGGTAGACCCGCGCCGGCGAGTGATGATAGTGCCGACCGTGCCGGTAGTGGCCGTGGGCTACGCTCGCGCCAGCGGCGGCGCCTATCGCCCCGCCCACGATGGCGCCGTCGCGCCCGCCGAAGGCCTGGCCGAACAGGGCGCCGGCGCCCGCGCCGATGATCGCGCCGGCGACCGCATCCGATGCCCGGGCCGGGGTGGTCATGGCAAGCCCGCCGGCCAGCAGGCCGACGATGATGATTCGACTGAATTTCATGGCCATCTCCGTCGCTGAGCGTTCATGGCAGCACGGTAGCCCCTGACCGACGCAATCAACGACGGGAGAAGCCGACAGTCTGCAAGTTCGGTAACAATTTGTACCAGCCGCGAGCGCAGCCGCGGCTACATGGCTCAGGCCGACTCCTGCCTGGCCAGCCGCGCCCGGCGGCGCCGCTCGGCAAGCCGGCGCAACACCCAGCTGCGTGTCGGCTCGACGCCGGTGAGCGCGAACTCGACGCTGTGGGGATCGGACAGGTAGCGAGCCTGCAGTCGCTGCGCCGCCTCGCGACCCACGAACAGCAGCTGGTCGCCCGGCTTGAGAACCATGTCCTGCGGCGGCAGCAGGATCGTCTCCTGGCGACGTTCGCACATCAGGACATTGGCGGCGATGGGCCTGGCCGGATCGGCCGGATCGGCCAGCAGGTGCTGGATGCGCAGCGGTTCGGCCGACTTCTGGAAGAAGGCGGTGAACATGCCCGGCTGCATCACATCGCACTGGAAGCGCCAGGCGCGCGGCGCGCCCTTGTTCCCGGCCGCGGTGAGTCGCTCGATGACCTGGCGGGCAAACTCGCGCCCCTCTCCACGGACCCGCCAGAGAAAACGCCCCAGCATCGGCGTCTTGAGGACCTGCAGGCATTCGTGGACCATCAGCTCCGACTGGACGAAGCGCAGCCTGGCGCGGGCGGCCTCGATCAGCACCCGGTCGGCCGACTGGTTCTCGCGGATCACCACGAAGATGTCCGGGTTGATGCGTCGCGCGAGGGTCGTGACGCCGAGATTGACCGCATCGACATCGGTGCCCGCCACCAGGACTTCCGCTTCGGCGACACCCGCCTCACGCAGCGCCAGGTCGATGTTGTCGCCACCCGAGAGATGCTGCGCATCATCGACATCGACCTGCGGATCGATGGCTTTCCAGGGGATTCCCGCATCGTCCAGCACCCTGGAGATCGCCTGCCCGAAACGACCATAACCGACCAGGATCCAGGTGCCGCGAGGAATCTCGACCATCTTCGGCAAGGGGGTGCCGGGCGATGCGGTCAGCCACTCCTCGAGCTGCAACGCTTCCGGCGCATCGAGACCCAGCGCGAGATTGGTCGCGAAGGTCTCGAAGGGATTGATGACATGCATGCCGCCGAAGGCCTCGAGATTGGCCTGCGCCACCTGGGCCTTGGCGCGGGCGACGATCTTCATCCCGCTGACGAGGGTACGCGCTCCGATCGCGATCGCCTGGTTGGCGCTGTCGTCGCCGGCCAGGGCGATCAAGCCTTCGCATTCGGGCTTGGCGATACCGGCATCGGCGAGGACATCGGGCAGGCGGGCATCGGCGGCGAGCACCAGGGGTGGCGAGCGGTAATCCTCGATCGCGATGTGCGCGGCCCGCTCGGCATGCAGTTCGACGACGACCAGCCGCAGGCCGATGCGATCGAGCGCGCGCGCCAGCGTGGCGCCGCTCTGGCCGTAGCCGCAGATGATCACGAAGGGATCGACGATGCCGCGCACACGCCGGGCGAAGAGACTGCGGGCGACCGCGGCGCGAAAGGCCCTGTCGTTGACCAGCGCGAACACCGAGGCGAGCGCATAGGTCCAGCCGATCACCGCGATGTAGATCGTCACCGTCAGCCAGAGCCGCTGGGCATCGGTGAACGGGTACGGCACTTCCCCGAAGCCGATCGTGGTGGCGGTGTAGGTGACGACGTAGAAGGCGTGGAAGAAGCCGAGCCGGGCCGGCGTGCCATCGGGCAGCATCCCCGGCATGAGGGTGAGCCCGCCCACCGACACCGCATAGACGAGGACCAGGATGATCAGCGGCGCCCGCAGCCGCCGCAGGATCATCAGCAGCACATCGGGCACGCTCGGCGCGGGATGGCGGCCCGCCGGCCCGCGGACCGCCGGCTGCTGGTCGGGGATCGGGAAAATCGCCGTGCCCCTGTTTCAGCGCGCCTGGCGCAGGGTCTCGCCGATCAGCAGGCTCACCGAGACGAGATTGGCGAGCAAGGCTCCCCCGGCGACCGAGACGATGGTGGCCATCACGGTGCCATCCATCGGCTGGCCGAGCAGATGGACATGCCAGAGCCAGAAACCCGATGCGGCGAAGAGCTGGGCGGTGGCCACCAGGCTGGTCGCGAGGTGCGTGGCGCCGAGCTGGGTGCGATCGCCGAACTTGAGGACGGTGGCGACCAGGTTGACCACGATCGCGAGGAACAGCTCGGTCGGATCATGATGAGCGGGGTTGTCGATCTCGCCAATGAAGAATCCGAAGTTCAGCGTGCAGGCGAGGATGATGACGAAAGCGAAGACCACCTTCTCGAGATTCACCGGTTGCGCTCCTTCATCGCTTGCGGGAATGGACGAACAATGCGCGACCGCTGTCGTCGATGCCGCGACGCCTGGCCATCGCCGCACCGATCTCGCGGCATTCATCGGCGCCCAGCCAGTCACGCGCCGCTGCCAGGATGATGTCCGATTCGAGTTGCATGTGCTCGCGATAGGCCGCGGTGAAGCTTGCGATGGACACGGGGTCGGGCCCGCGATCGTCATCGACCGCGAGCAGGTCGGCGCGCAGTGCGATCCAGGCAGCCTCGAGCGGATCGTGGCCGGCGCCCGCCTCGTCGAGCGCGGCGAGGACCTCGGCCGCGCCGCGCTCGAGCGCATGGCGGCGCAGGCGCGGGAACAGGTCGACATCCTCGTCGGCGTGATGATCGGGGGCGGCCGCGTCGAAATACCGCGCGATGCCGTCGATCGCCCGGCCAAGCGCGGCATCGGCGCCATGGCCCGCATGGTGCGCGGCAAGTCGCCCGAGGGTCGCCAGGCGCGACTCGATGCGCGCATGGCAGGCCTCGATCCAGCCAATGGGGTCGTCGGGACTTGCCGAGGGCCCGCCGGGTCCGATGATGGTCATACCGTATTGTCCACCCGCAGCGCTCCGGATTGACGCATCGCTCCAGCCATCGGTACATTGATGACCAAGGAGTCAGTTATCCGATGTCCGCCACCACTGCTTCTCCGCGCTGGGAACGCCGCAAGGATGCCCGACCGGGCGACCTGCTCGCGGCGGCACTGGTCGAGTTCACCGAGCGCGGCTACACCGCCACGCGGCTCGACGACGTCGCCGCGCGCGCCGGCGTGAGCAAGGGGACACTCTACCTCTACTACCCGAGCAAGGAGGCGCTGTTCCTGGCGGTCATCCGTGAATCCCTCGTTCCCCTGCTGAGCGACTACGAGCGTACCGTCTCGGGATCCGAGGCTTCTTCGGCCGAACTGCTCGAGACCTTCTTCCGGGACTGGTGGCGGTATTTCGGTTCGACCCAGCTCGCCGGCCTGTGCAAGCTGATCGTCGCCGAATCGGGCAACTTCCCCGATGTAGCGCGCTTCTTCCAGCAGGAAGTCGTCGAGCCCGAAGCACGGCTGCTGGGCGGCATCATCGAGCGCGGCATCGCGCGGGGCGAATTCCGGCGGGTGGATGTGGAATGCCTCGTGGAGATCAGCCTGTCGCCGATGGTGATGCGGGCGATCTGGCAGCATTCGATCGAGCCGATCTGCCCGGTCGGCGGCATCGAGCTCGACCGTTTCCTCGCCTGCCATCTCGACCAGCTGCTGGCCTATCTGGCCCAGCCGCCGACCCGGTGAGGATGCGGGCACAACGATGCCTGCGCGAGACGCGTCGCGCCCGCCCGAATTGCTAGAATCAAGGGTTTCCGACCCAGTGACCACGACAACGGCGAATTCCATGGATATCGAACAGGCGCGATTCAACATGGTCGAACAGCAGATTCGGCCCTGGAACGTCCTCGACCAGGATGTCCTCGACCTGCTCTTCGTGGTCCACCGGGAGGATTTCGCGCCGCCAGCCTACCGGGCGCTGGCGTTCACCGACATGGAGATTCCGCTCGACATCGACGGCAGTCGCAGCGGCGAATTCATGCTCGCTCCCAAGGTCGAGGCCCGCATGCTGCAGCACCTCGAATTGCGCAAGCATGAAACCGTCGTCGAGGTCGGCGCCGGCTCGGGCCACATGGCGGCGCTGCTGGCCCATCGCGGCCGGCGGGTGCGCAGCTACGAGATCCGCCCCGAACTCGCCGAGTTCGCCCGCGAGAACCTGCGACGCGCCGGCATCTCCAATGCGGAGGTGATCACCGGCGACGGCGCCGTGCTGCTCGAACCGGGCGACGAGACCTTCGATGTCATCGTCCTGTCGGGAGCGATCCAGTTCATCCCGCCGGCCCTGTTCGACCGGCTCAACCCGGGCGGCCGCGTAGTCGCGATCGTCGGCGACGAACCCGTCCAGGCCGCCCAGATTCTCGAGAAGCAGGGCGACCGCATGACGGTGCCCGACATCCTGTTCGATACGGCGACCAGGCCGCTGCAGGGATTCCCCCGCCGTCCAGCGTTCGCGTTCTGAGCCGGCATCACCCGATGCAGCAGATCCCGGCTCCCGAACTCGCGCGGCTGCTGGCCGAATCCGGCGCTGGCGTGATCCAGCTGCTGGACGTGCGCGAAGGCTGGGAGTACGAGATCGCCCACCTGCCCGACAGCACCCACCTGCCGATGGAGCGGGTCCCGGCCGAGATCGACCGGCTCGACCCCGACCGGCCGCTGGTCTGCATCTGTCATCACGGGATACGCAGCATGCAGGTGGCCATGTTCCTCTCGCGCCGCGGTTTCGGCCAGGTCATGAACCTGGCCGGCGGCATCGATGCCTGGTCACGCGAAGTCGACCCGGACTGCGCCACCTACTAGAAGAAGAGCATGCCCGAGGAGACACGCTGATGAACATCCAGTCCATGGCCGCGAGCTTCGCACTGGCGGCCGGCCTGGGGCTCGGAACCGCCCCGGTGTTCGCCTACGACCTGCTGGCCGCCTACCGCGATGCGCTCGCCTCCGATGCCGAGCTGCGCAGCGCGCAGGCGGCCCTCGACGCGGTGCGCGAACAGGTACCGCAGGCCAGGGCCGGGCTGCTGCCCCAGGTCGGGGCCTCGGCCGAGGTCTTCGGCAACCATGTCGACACCAACATGGCGCCGTCGCGCAGCTACCTGTCGCAGATCTACGGCGTGCAGCTCAGCCAGCCACTGTACCGGCCGCAGAACACGATCGCCTACGAGCAGAGCAAGCTGCAGTTCGAGATCGCGAGCCGCCAGTACGATATCGCCCGCCAGGACCTCATCCTGCGGGTCTCGGAAGCCTATTTCGACCTGCTGGCGGCACGCGACAACCTGCTCACCATCCAGGCGCAGAAGCGCGCGATCTCCGAGCAGCTCGCCGCCGCCAAGCGCAACTTCGAAGTCGGCACCGCCACCATCACCGACGAGCAGGAAGCGCAGGCGCGCTTCGATCTCGCCACCGCCCAGGAGCTGGCCGCCGAAAGCGATCTC
>Ga0172382_10002144_pt1 | contig 33630 bp, 30 predicted proteins | sample Leawel138RmetaG_FD_122245 | JGI IMG/M metagenome (GOLD analysis project Ga0172382, IMG submission 122245) | Leachate microbial communities from a municipal landfill in Southern Ontario, Canada - Leachate well 138R metaG | ecosystem: Engineered > Solid waste > Landfill > Unclassified | place...
CGGCGCAGCGCGCGAGCCCTTTCCGCAACGGGGGTGGCGGACCATGCGGACGCGCCGGCGGCGGCACTGTCGAGGGCTTGGCGCACGCTCGCCTCGTCGGCTTCAGCCACCTGTCCAATCCTGCAGCGCCGGTCGTGGGGACTGGTGAGTGGACGAGTGCGGCCGCTCATGGCATGCCCCGCAATCAGGGGGGCGGCGTGCCAGTCGTGGTGCAATTGAGCCCGAACCGCATCGTAGAGCGAGTTCTCGTCCCTGCAGTTATCGAGTGCGACGCCGCGACTGTTGTGTCGTTCGGTGCCATACATGGCCCTGGGCAGAGGTATGGAAGGATTGGCACTCACCCCGCGGCTGCGTATGCGCTGCACGGGATCGGCCGCGAGTCTTTCGATGGGCACGTCAGGATCGGCGATGCGATGCACGAATGAGGTATTGGCGCCGTTTTCCAGCAAACGGCGCACCAGATAAGGCAGCAACTCACGGTGGTCACCCACCGGTGCGTAGACGCGGCAAGCGGCCGTACCGTCGCGCACGAGGGTGTCGTAGAGCGCCTCACCCATGCCGTGGAGGCGCTGGAACTCGAAGGGGCGATCGCCCGCCAGCTGCAGCACCGCAGCCACCGTGTGAGCATTGTGGGTGGCGAATTGCGGATAAAGCCGGTCATGCGCGAACAGGTGCCGTATGGCGGCGAGATAGGCCACGTCGGTGTGGGCCTTGCGGGTGAAAACCGGATAGCCCCCAAGGCCGAGTTGCTGCGCGCGCTTGATCTCGTAATCCCAGTAGGCGCCCTTTACCAGACGCACGGGGATGCGGCGGTGTTGTGTTTCGGCCACTTCGGCCAGCCAGTCCAGCACGGCGCGGGCACGCTTTTGATAAGCCTGCACGGCCAGGCCGAGGCCGTCCCAATCGTTCAGACGTGGCGCGCCAAGCGCGTGGTGAAAGACCTCAAGGGTGAGTTCCAGCCGATGAGATTCTTCGGCATCCACGCTGAGGGGCACGTCATAGTCGCGGGCGAGCGCCGCCAGGTCGGACAATATGCCCGCAAGTTCCGGCAAAGCCCGTTTGCGTTGGTTGTATTCGAAGCGTGGGTGCAGTGCCGACAACTTCACCGATACCCCGGGGCGGGCAGGTAACCCGTGCTGCGCCGAGCGGCCGATTGTGACGATGGCATCGGCATAGGTATCGCGGTAGCGGGCGGCGTCGGCGCGCGTGAGCGCCGCCTCGCCCAGCATGTCGAATGACCAGCGGTAATGAGCGGCGTTGCCTGTACGGGTACGCCGCAGCGCTGCGGCAATATCGGGTGCTGCCACGAAATGCTCCGCAAGCAGATGCATGGCGGCGTGCAGTGCACGGCGGATCACCGGCTCGCTGCCGCGCGTGAGCAGTCGTGCCAGGAGCCCGCTCGGACCGGTTGCCGCCGCATCGGGCACTGACACCAGACGCCCGGAGAGCAGCAGGCCCCAGGTGGAGGCGTTGACGAGCAAGGATGGGCTGTGGCCCAGGTGGGTATCCCATTGCGCGGGCGTGAGTTTATCGCGCACAAGCAGATCGGCCGTCGCCGCATCCGGGATGCGCAACAGACCCTCGGCAAGACTCATCAGCAGCACGCCTTCCTGGCTGTCGAGCCCGTATTCGTTCAGGAAGGCGTCGAGGGGCAGGTGTGGCCCATGCCCGCCACGCACCGCGCGCACCAAAGCCGCCGCGCGCGCGCCGATGGCGTCACTGAGCTCGGTGGAAAAGGCGGCTGCGTCGAGCAGTCGTTTGACACAGCGTGCTTCGTCCGCCAGGTGCGCGGCGGCCAGCGTGTCGGGAAGGAGACAAGGGTGGCTTGCATCGTCCATGGTGGATCACGCCTGGGCGTACCGACAGCGCAGGTACTGTCCGCCGGAAAAACCATGCCAGCCCTTTACCTGCGAGGGTTTGCCCTGTGGATGAAAGCGGCGGTTCGGGGCGCCTTGCCCTGTATGCAGCATCAGGCGCCGACGCGTACCTCCGGGGTGCCTGCTTCCAGGTGGCCCACTACGGCCGCTGAGGTGAAGCCCGCTGCGTGGAATGTATCGAGCACCGCGCCAACGCTGTCTTGCGCACAGGCGGCGAGCAGACCGCCGCTGGTCTGGGGATCGCACAGCAGGCGTTGCGCCCAGGCGGGCAGGTCGGAGGCAATCTGCACTTCGGTACCATAGCTCGCCCAATTGCGTTCGATGGCGCCGGGCCCGATGCCTTGCGGCGCGAGCACAGCAGCGGTGGGCAACAGCGGCACGTGCGCGAAATTCACCTGCGCGGCGAGTCCTGAGGCGCGACAGATCTCCAGAAGGTGACCGAGCAGGCCGAAGCCGGTCACGTCGGTGAGCGCGTGCACACCGGGCAGCTCGGCCAAGTCGGGCCCCACGCTGTTCAGACGCGTGGTGGAGGCCAGCATTTCCGCGTAGCCGTTGGCGTCGAGCCTGCCTTTCTTCAGTGCCGTGGCGAGCACGCCAACTCCCAGCGGCTTGCTCAAAACCAACACATCACCCGGGCGCGCGGCATCGTTGCGCATCACCTTTTGCGGATGCACCGTGCCCATCACGGCGAGCCCATAGATCGGTTCCGGGGTGTCGATGGAATGGCCACCGGCCAGGGCCACGCCCGCCGTGCGGCATACCTCCGCACCACCTTCCAGGATGCGGCGGATGGCGGTGATGGACAGCTTGTCCAAGGGCATCCCGACGATGGCCAGGGCCATGCACGGCCGGCCACCCATGGCATACACATCGGAAAGCGCATTGGTAGCGGCGATGCGGCCGAAGTCGAACGGATCATCCACGATGGGCATGAAAAAATCCGTGGTGGCGATGAGTGCCTGCTCGTCGTTGAGACGCATCACTGCTGCGTCGTCGCTGGTCTCGCTACCGACCATGAGTGCCGGATGGGCAAAACCCATGGCCATGCCTTCCAGCGCGCTGCGCAGCACGCCCGGTGCGATCTTGCAGCCGCAGCCGCCGCCGTGGGAAAGCGCGGTGAGACGGACCGGAGGAAGAATCGATGCGGCGGTGTTGGTCATGGCGACTCCTGTGCACGAGCGTTGGAAAGACACGGAGATGAAGCACGATGTATGCGCGAGGGATCGGCAGCATGCACGTAGGGGATGTAAACGCTGCGGAAGAATGGCGGAAGAGAGTGGGAGTCGAACCCACCAGGGACCGCCTGGCGACCCCTGCCGGTTTTGAAGACCGGCCGCCCCACCGGGGAACGATCTCTTCCAGGACTGATCATGGGAGCACCCATTGGCGTTCTGCGCCGGGCTGGCGCAACAAGTGCTCGTCGCGGACGCGTCGGGTGTATCCGACCCGATCGAAGAATTCGAGGATGTGGACGGCTACCTTGCGGCCGCCACCGATCACGTTGCGCAGCGATGCGGCGCGGGCGCCGCCCTCTTGCGCACAAAGCGCGCTCACCTCCTGTGCGAGCCAGGCCACGGACTCTGCGCTGAAGTAATGATCGTGTGCCACTGGATAGGCGAGACCGACACGCGCCACGCGCTTCATGAATGCCCGCACGGCAGCCTCGGGAAGATGGGTGGCACGTGCGATGTCACGTACGCGTGGCGGGTTGTTGGGCGTCTCCTCGATGAGCGGCTTCAGCGTGCGCCACAGTTCTGCATCCTCCGCCGCCAGGCTGGCGCGATGCCCCGGCAGGTGCAGCCAGCCACCGGTCTGAGCCAGGCGGCCGCTCGCCAGCAACTCGTCGCTCAGGCGATCGAAGGCGGCGCGCCACAGCGTGGGCAGCGTCAGGCGCCGCAATCGGTCTCGCTCCACCCCGATCATGTCCGGCGCACGCTCGTGTTCAGCACCCGCTGCCGCCAGTAGTCGCTCTCCAAGCTGTCGCCAGCCGTCGGGCGCGAACCCGATGCAGCTGTCACCCACGGGTACCGTGACCAATTGCATCCCGGCCCACAACACGTTCGCCTCTGCTGGGGCGAGATTGCGGTTGAGCGCGAAACGTGCGAGATCGACGCCCGCGCTCTGGTGTGCGAGTGCGTGTTGCAGTGAGGGACGTGGATCGTCGTTACGCAGCAGGTGCAGGTACGTGAGATGCGGTACAGCACGCTTGTGGCGCGTGGGTGGGAAGATGTCGAGTACGCGGCCTCCGGCGATGGTTTGGCTCGCCGATTGATCGCGCAGCACGAACCGATCGCGGGCCAGCGCACCCAGCGGCCTGTCGAGCAGGAATTCGGCAAGTCCGGTGGCTCCCGGCGCCAATGTCTCACCCTCGAGCAGCGCGATCCGGGCCATCACATCCGCGGCACCCAGATGCAGGTGTACCGGTTGCCAGTGGCGCAAGGCCGTCAGGGCGCGGACCTCGGCGTGAAAACGTTGCAGCGGCTGGTGCAGGCTCGGTGCCACCAGCCAATCACCGCGACCCAAATCGGATTTTTCCACATCCCCTGCCAGGTTGATGGCGATGCGCTCGCCTGCCTTTCCCATTTCGGCGGGACGGTCGTGCACGCGCAGGCCGCGTACGCGCACCCGGCGCCCGAGCGGTGTCAGCGTGAGCGTGTCGCCCACTGCCACGGTCCCCGAAAACGCGGTCCCCGTCACCACCAGGCCGATGCCCTGCAAGATGAAGACGCGATCGACGGCCAGACGGAAACCGCCCGTGCTGTGGGGTACTTCATGGGCCGCGGCGGCGTTGAGCAAGTGCTCGCGCAAGGCATCGACACCCGTTCCCGTGATCGATGACACGGGGAATACTGGCGCTGTGCCGAATGGCGAGCCGGCGAGCAGTGCGGTGATTTCCTGTTGTACCGCGGCGAGCCGCTCCGGCGGGACGGCATCAATCTTGGTGATCGTCACGGCGCCGGCGTCGAGGCCGAGCAGCGTGGCGATGGCGAAGTGCTCGCGGGTCTGCGGCATGGGGCCGTCATCTGCAGCAACCACCAGGAGCAGATAATCGATGCCGGTGGCCCCGGCCAGCATGTTGCGCACCAGCCGCTCATGGCCCGGCACGTCCACGAAGCCTAGCCGGCTGCCGCCGGCGTAGGCGTAGCCCAGGTCAAGTGTGATCCCGCGTGCCTTTTCCTCTTGCAGGCGGTCGCACTCCACACCGGTGAGTGCCCGCACCAGCGAGGTCTTGCCGTGATCGATGTGGCCTGCCGTTCCGACAATCACGGACAAGGCCCCAGGTGTGCAAGCTGTGTGAGCAGGCCATGCTCATCTTCGAGGCAACGCAGATCCAGACGTACGGCGCCGGTTTCGATGCGGCCTATTACCGGTATGGGCAGGGCGCGCAGTTCCTCTTCCAGACGTTGCAGTGCGCGGCCTTGGCCCTTGCCGCGCACCTGCGGACGCAACACCAGTGCGACGCTCGGCAGTCGCTCGACCGGCAGGGCGCCCGAACCGATCTGACTCTGACAGGGTTCGAGGCTTACCTCGGCACGCTGGCTGAGGAGCGTGCGCGCCGCAGGCAGCAGGCGCTGGGCGCAGGCGAGGATGTCGGCCTCACTGCGTGTAAGCTGGCGCAGGGTGGGTAACCGCTCGCACAGGCGCTGCGGATCGCGGTAGAGCCGAAGCACCGCCTCCATTGCCGACAGGGTCATCTTGTCGCAGCGCAGCGCGCGCTTCAGCGGATTTTTCTTGATGCGGGCCACGAGGTCGCGTCGGCCGACGATGATGCCCGCCTGCGGACCGCCCAGCAGCTTGTCTCCGCTGAAGGTGACCAGATCGGCGCCTGCGGCCAAGGCCTCCTGCACCGTTGGCTCGTGCGGCAGTCCAAAGCGCTCGAGTTCGATGAACGTGCCACTGCCCAGATCGACGGCAAAGGGCAAACCGGCCTCGTGGGCCATGGCGGCAAGCTGTGTCTCGGGCACATTGTGGGTGAAGCCGTGGATGGCGTAGTTGCTGGCGTGCACCTTGAGCAGCAGGGCGGTACGGGATGAAATGGCCTGTTGAAAATCCTGTCCATGGGTGCGGTTGGTGGTACCGACTTCGCGCAGCTTTGCACCCGCGCGACCCATGATATCGGGCACGCGAAAGGCCCCGCCGATCTCCACCAGTTCACCGCGTGAAACCACGACTTCCTTGCGGAGCGCGAGCGTGTTCAGCATGAGCAGCACGGCCGCCGCGTTGTTGTTCACGACGGTAGCGGCTTCTGCACCGGTGAGCTCGCGGAACAGATCGGCGATCAGGTCGTCGCGGTCACCGCGGCGACCCTTGGCAAGATCGTACTCCAGGTTGGATGCGCCGCGTGCCGCCGCCGCCATCGCGCTGATGGCCTCCTCGGGGAGTAACGCACGGCCAAGATTCGTGTGTAATACCGTACCGGTGAGATTGAACACCGGACGCAGGCAGGGGCGCGCGCGTTCCTTCAGCCTCCGGCCAAGGCGTACCAGCAGGACATCAATTCCAAAGACTTCAGCGCGTGCACCCTGGACACGCTCGTGTCGCGCCTCGTCCAACAGCGCGCGTAGCGTCGCGGTTACAAAAGTGCGGCCGAACTGCTCTATGTACGGCGCAACCTCCGGCATGGACAGCAGACGGTCCACGGAAGGTGGGCGTGCGGGTGGACAGGAAGTCTGCGCGTTCTGGTTTTTCATTTGTGCGCGGGCAGGACCTGCCACGCCTCATGCATCCGTAAGAAAACATCCGTTGTTCGTAGTGGACCCGTTCTGCGGGTCAACTCGGAGCGGGAAGCAGTGACCGGGACGGGCGGCCCCGGCTATCACTTCACGCTACCTTGAATGTTGTAGACCACGCGTCGAGGATTCGCCTGCCCGGGACAGGGTCGCATGACAGTTCATGCACGGCGGACCGGCTGGCTGGGCGGGCGTGCTGCGGTGGTAAGAAATTGGCCAGGCGAGGACGCGGTGATTTGGAGCGGGCTGTGCCGTGGGGTGGGGGGAATTGCCGGGAACCGGCCCTTATGACTTGGCGGATGCCGGCTTGACGCGGTAGACCACGCCTTGTGGCGTACGCACGATCTCGAAGGCGTCAGTGTAGCTGGTGGGCGATTCGGAACCTCCCAGAAACAGGTAGCCGCCGGGATTGAGCACTTGGGCGATACGCTCCAGGATGTTGCGTTTTACCGCACTTGAGAAGTAAATGAGCACGTTGCGGCAGAACACCACCTCGAACTTGCCGAGACTGGCATAGCTCTGCAGCAGGTTGAGTTCCCGGAAGGTCACACGGCCGCGGATTTCCGGTTTCACCTCCCAGCGATCACCCTTCTGGGTAAACCAGCGCATGCGTTCGGGTGCCAGGCCGCGGTCGAGTGCCATGCGGTCGTAGCTGGCGCTGTTGGCCTCGCGCAGCATGGAGGGGGAGATGTCGGTACCTATCACCTGCAGCAGCGGCGGCAGTGCCCCCGGTCGCGTCAGCAGGAATTCCTGCAGCGTGATGCTGATGGAGTAGGCTTCCTGGCCCGAGGAGCTGGCGGCCGACCAGATGCGCAGTTGCTTCGGACGCTTCTGGGCGAATTCCGGGAGGATGAACCGGGACAGCACCTCGAAAGGATAACCGTCACGAAACCACTGCGTTTCATTGGTGGTCATGGCGTCGATGACGCTCTCGCGCAGCTTGCCGCCAGGCTGCGCCCTCATGCGTCCCATGAGCTCACCGAGATCCGTGATGCCGAAGTCGCGCATCACCCGGCTCAAGCGGCTGGTGACCAGGTAATGCTTGTTGTCGCCGAGCATGATACCGCAGGCTTCTTCGAGGAAGGTGCGGAAGGCAGCGTATTCTTGTTGAGAGATCTGCACGGTCCGAGACGTCGTTGAAGTGGCGGGAATATAGCACGGCGTGGAATCGTACAGGCGGTTCATGAGGCGCGGAACTGTATCACGTAGGCACGCAGTTCCTCCGCCAGTTCGGACACCTTCGCGCCGGTGGCGGACAGCCCGTCGGCACTGGTCACCGAGACGGCGGCACTCTCGCGCATGTCCTGTACGGCGCGGTTCACCTCGGCAGCGAAGGAGACCTGCTCGGTGGCGAGGCCCGCGATATTGTTGTTCATCGCATGGATGCTGTTCACCGCGGAGGCAATGGCCTCCAGTGCCTGTGCGGCTCCGGCCGCTTCGCGGCTCTCGTCGCGGGCCCGGTTGCGGTGGGCTTCCAGCGCCGCCATCGCTTCCCGGCTGCTGTGTTGCAGGCGCTCTGTGACGGTCTGGATTTCAGTCACGCAGGTTTGTGTGCGCGAGGCGAGGGCCCGAACTTCGTCGGCCACCACAGCGAACCCGCGGCCCTGTTCGCCCGCCCGCGCCGCCTCGATAGCGGCATTGAGCGCGAGAAGGTTGGTCTGCTCGGCAATACCTTTGATGACCGATAGCACAGTACCGATATTGTCACTGTCGTTGGCCAATGTGGCCATCGCTTCCGCGGCACGTTCGGCGTCGCTCGCCAGTTCGTTAACGCCCGTGATCGTCCTCGAAACGACCTGACGCCCTGTGTCCGCATTTTCGTCGGCCAGTTGTGCTGCCGTTGCTGCCTCTCCCGCGGCGACCGTCACGTCTGTGATGCGCCTTGCCATCTCGTGCATGGAGCCGGCCGCATCCTCCGTATCGCGCTGCTGGCGACGTACCTGCTCGTTGGCGCCTTCGACCGCCCGGGCGAGGACGTTGGCCTCACGCGAGAGGGTGGCCACGGTAGCGTTGATACGCGCAACCATGGCGCGCAGGGTTTCCGCCATGGCATTGAAGCTGTCCACGATCTCGCCTATCACGTCGGCGCTTTCAAGGGTGCAGCGGTGTGATACATCCTTGTTGCTGATGGCGTTCGTCACCGTGGAAATGCGGCGTAGCTTGCGCAGCAGAATGATGTTCACCAACCAGTAATTGGCGATGCCCATGGTGAGACCAGCCATGATGCATCCCACCACGAACCACAGCCGGAGTCCCGGTTTCCAGTCCACGAAGAACTGCGCATACAGTGGGAACAGCAGGCCCATGCTGAGCCCGAAGCCCAGGAAGGCCAGCATCATGTTACGCAATATGCTGGGTCGCACGCTCAGGCCGCCCCTGTCCCGGACCGGGTCAATTCAGTGACGGCGCGGGCGAGTTCGTCCGGGTCGAACTTGGGGATGAACCGGTTGGCGCCAACCTTGTCGATCAATGCCTGATTGAAGACCCCGCTCAGGGAGGTATGCAGAATCACGTACAGGTCACGCAACGTCGGGTCGTTACGGATCTCCGTGGTGAAGGTATAACCGTCCATCCCGGGCATCTCGATGTCGGAGATGACCAGTTGCACGCGTTCAGTGACGGGTTTTCCATCCGCAGCCAGGTTACGCAGGTGATCGAGCGCCTGCCGACCATCGTTCACCACGGTGCTGGTGACGCCGAGCTGTTCCAACGTATGCCTGATCTGCTTGCGCGCCACGCTGGAATCGTCTGCCACCAAGACGTGGAATGTGTCGGGGCTGGCTGCCTGCACGGCCCGCAATTCCTCCGAGACCGTCTCGTTGATGCGCATTACGTCGGCCAGGATCTTTTCCACATCGATGATCTCCACCAAGGCATCGTCCAGGCGGGTGACCGCGGTCATGTAATGGCTGCCGCTCGCCTTGGGTGGAGGCAAGATATCCTGCCAACGCACATTGATGATGCGATCCACGCCGCTCACCAGGAAGCCCTGCACGGAACGGTTGTACTCGGTGACGATCACGTAGGCATTCTTGAGATCGTTGATGGCGGGCCGGCCGACGGCGCGGGCCAGGTCGATGATCATGAGGGAACGGCCGCGCATGTTGGCAATGCCGCGTACCACGGGCTTGGCATGCGGAACCTGCGTGAGCAGGGGACATTGCACCACTTCCTGCACCTTGAACACGTTGATGCCGAACCACTGCCTGTCGCCCAGCCTGAACAGCAGTAGTTCCAGCCGGTTCTGTCCGGCCAGTTGGGTCCGTCTGTCGACCCCATCGAGTACGCCCGTCATGCTGAGTTCCTGTGTCGGCCCGCTATCCTGGATCGGCACACCGGTGTGGATTCTTTAGTGGGAAGTTGGCCCGTGCATTGCTTGTTATTGTCGACGGGCGTCGTGGTTCCGCCACGGCGGTGGTTTACCACATGCAAAACAGATGCTTGCCATTAAAGGCCTTGGGGCCGACGAGTGCAAGCGGTGGAGAGACGCCAAGAATCCGGCACTGTCATGCGACGTTTCATACTCATCTTGATTTTCATCACCGGTTGGCTGTCGGCAGGAACGCTGGCGGCCTCTCCTGGGATCCAGCCGCTGGATACCATCAGGGCCGCTGCTGCGGCCTTCCTCGAAACCGAGACCGCGCGGAACGGCGTACCCGCACGCATTGAATTGAGCCAACTCGATCCGCGCTTGCGCCTCGGGCGGTGCGACCTGCCGCTGGAGGCCTTCTTCCCGGCGGGCGCCCGCACCCAGGGGAACGTCACCGTGGGTGTGCGCTGCACGGGTGCATCGCCCTGGTCCATCTACGTGCCCGCCAGGGTGCAGGTGTATGATCAGGTGGTCGTTGCGGCCCGGCCCATGTCACGCGGCGCCTTGCTGGGTGCCGGGGATATCGAGGTCAGGGAAATGGATGTCACGGCACTGGCCGGCGGCTATCTTTCCAGCCCCGAGCAGGCGGTAGGCAGGATGCTGCGCCGGAACGTCCAGCTTGGCGCGGCCATCGGTCCGGGTATGGTGGAATTGCCCAGAATCATCCGCCGGGGTGAACGGGTACAGATCCTGGCCCGGAGCGGGGGCATGGAGGTTCGCATGGAAGGGGAAGCCCTGGAAGATGGTGCGAAAGGCGAGGTCATCCGGGTGCGTAACCGATCCTCCAGGCGCAGCGTGGAAGGTCTGGTGGCGGGCCCTGGCACGGTCGAGGTCAGACTTTGAGCGGATTCCCTAAAGTTTGCCGGCCTTTGACCGATAATAGGCGCGAGTAGAGGAGATCTGCCATGCCGATCAACAACATCACCGGCCTGCCCGGCAACCCGGCCCAGCCCCGGACCGAATCCAACCAGGTCCAGGTGGGGCGCAAGGAGCCAAGCACGGCGCAGCAGGCCACCGGACGTCCTTCCAGCGTGGACACCGTGAGCCTCACCGATACCGCTGCGCGCCTGCGGGATATGGAGAACACCTTGGCCAATCTGCCGGTCGTGGACAACCAGCGCGTCGAGGCCGTCCGCCGCGCCCTCGCCGAGGGCACCTTCGAGGTGGATGCCGAGCGCATCGCCCGCAAGATGCTGGCCTTCGAGCAGGCGCTGGAACGCTGATGAACTCGTCTCGGGCCTTGCATGACCTGATGCTCCGCGAGCAGGACAGGCTCGAACGCCTGGGCTCACTGTTGGATGCAGAGCACGCCGCCCTCGCTGCCCGGGATACTGCCGCCCTCGAACAACTGACCGCCGGCAAGCTGGCACTGCTGGAGGAACTGGAGCAATTGGGCAAGGCCCGCCAGGAGCTGCTCACACAGGCCGGGCTGAGTGCCGATCGCGTCGGCTTCGAAACCCTGCTGGAGCGCTTCCCAGGGACTGTCGGGCACGACTTGGCCACCCGCTGGCATGCCGTACAGGAACAATTGCGCCGCTGCCAGGAACAGAACCGCATCAATGGCATGGTGCTCGACGCCAGCCAGCGTGCCACCCAGCAGGCCCTTGCCATCCTGCTCGGTCAGACTCGTGACGCCGACACCTACGATGCCCAAGGCACCGTCCGTGGCGCCAGTGCAAGCCGCGGTTTCGTGAAGGCTTGAAGGCGTTGCGGTGCTGGAAGTGCGCTGCGGCCGATGGTAGACTTCCGGCCTCATTGGGGCGGTAGCTCAGCTGGGAGAGCGTCGCGTTCGCAATGCGAAGGTCGGGAGTTCGATCCTCCTCCGCTCCACAAACCCAAAGGCCGGCCCGTCCGGCCTTTTTCACATTTGTGGGCCGGAGGCAACACGCGTTGCAGCAGCCCACACGGGGGCGAGTCATCACCCTTGCGCGCCGGCTCCTGTGATCCCGACATGTAATCCTTCGCAGCTTATCAGGCGAGCAAAGCCGCAAGCGCGAGGAAGCGGGACGACGCGCTTGTGTTGCGTGCGCTTTTCTTCCGCTGCGCGGCGGCTGCGTTATACTATCGCGCCGCCGGCAAACGCTCCTGCCGGTATTTCTCTGCCCCGGTAGCTCAGCTGGATAGAGCATCCCCCTCCTAAGGGGAAGGTCGGACGTTCGAATCGTCTCCGGGGTGCCAAACCATCTTCGATGCGGTGTGGACAGACCATTCCGCGCATAAAAAAACCGGCCCATTGCAGGGCCGGTTTTTTTTGCGGGCCGAGTTACTCGAACGGCGTCGGTGCCGGCGTCTTGTCCGTGGACGGCGGCAGGATTGGCATGAGGAAGGAGGGCTGGTCGCCGGTCAACGTCTTCAGGAAGGCGACGATCTGGCGGTTCTCCTTATCCGGGAAACGCTTGCCCAGTTGCAGCCGGCCCATGATATCCACGGCTTCGGTCAAGGTCTCTGCCTCACCATCGTGGAAGTACGGATAGGTCATTTCCACGTTGCGGAGCGTGGGGACCTTGAACATGAAGCGATCCGCATCCTTGCCGGTGACGGCCACGCGGCCCTCGGCCGGGCTCTTGGCCTTGTACGGCTGCACCACGCCCATCTTCTGGAAGGAATTGCCACCGACCGCGGGGCCGTTATGGCAGGCGACGCAACCGCTGTTCTTGAACAGCTGATAGCCGGCCAGTTCATCCGCGTTCAGCGCGGCCTTGTCGCCCAGCAGCCAGCGGTCGAAACGGGAATTGGGCGTGACCAGGGTTTTCTCGAATTCGGCGATGGCCGTGGTCACCATGTCGATATCGATCTTGTCCTTGCCGTAGACCTGCTTGAACTCGCGGACATAGCCGGGGATGGACTGCAGCACGTCCACCGCGAGCGTGTGCGTGAAGGCCATCTCGCCGGGATTCGCGATGGGGCCGCCGGCCTGCTCCTTCAGGTCCGCCGCACGGCCGTCCCAGAACTGGACGAAGTTCAGGCTGGAGTTGAGCACCGTGGGAGCATTGATGGGTCCCTGGTTCCACTTGTGGCCGATGGAGGTCTTGAGGTTATCGGTGCCGCCCATGCTCAGGTTGTGGCAGGAGTTGCATGAGATGAAACCGGATTTCGAGAGCCGGGGATCGAAATACAGCTTCTTGCCCAATTCCACCTGAGCCAGGTTGATGTTCTGGACCGGAAGAATGGGTTGGATGGGTTCCTGCGCGTAGGCCTGGGTGGAAAGCACGGCTACACACATCACCGCACCGCTGCACAACAGTTTGATTCTCATGTTGCCTCCAAAAATGTCCACTCGTCGGAGTGCTTGGTTCCGATTCACGAAAAGCATGGTTAGAATCCGTCTAGAACAACCCAAAGATCAATCGGGTTATTTCCTATCTGCACCCACATCCTTCGCCACAGGAAGATTCCCTTCAATTGAAGGGGTTTTCTTTGACTACAGTCACGCCAGTGGAATTTTTGGGCCGGTCGTGGGTGGCCTGCCGGGGAATGGAATCGTCCGGAACCCTGTCAGGCTTTTGACACGCAGCACGGTTTTCTCCGGCAACACCGTGCCTGAAGGCAATTCTTTGCCGCCATCGATTGCCGCCCCGGTTGGGGTAGCGCTAACAAGTCGTTGATTCTTCATGAAAGTCCGTGATGGCACAGGCATTGCTTTGTCGATGCCGAGGTCATCCGGAGATCCGCCATGCCGTCCAAGCTCGACAACGCCCTGGGCATCCACGAAGCCGCCTTGCGCTTGCGGGCCCAGCGTGCGGAATTGCTGGCGAGCAATCTCGCCAACGCCGACACGCCCAACTACAAGGCGCGCGATATCGATTTCAAGTCGGTGCTCGCCGCTGCGCAATCGGCGCAGGGCGGGGGCGGGCTGCAGACCACCCATGCGCGCCACCTGAGCGAGACCGGTACGGCGGCGTCGCCGGAAGTCCTTTACCGCATTCCCGTGCAGCCCTCCATCGACGGCAACACCGTGGATGCGCAACGGGAAAAGTCCGAATACATGCAGAACGCGATCCAGTATCAGGCCAGCCTGCACTTCATCGACGGCCAGCTGAAGATCCTGCGCACTGCGATTCGAGGTGACTAAGCATGTTCAAGGTATTCGACATCGCCGGTTCGGCGCTCAGCGCACAGACGCTGCGCCTCAACACCACTGCAAGCAACCTGGCCAATGCGGACAGCGCCAGTTCGAGCACGGAACAGACCTACCGCTCGCGTCAGCCCGTGTTCGCCGCGGCCCTGAGCGAGGCGCGCGAGGCCGTGGGCGTGGAGGTGCGGGGCATCGTGGAGAGCCAGGCGCCCCTGCGCCAGGAATACCGGCCCGATCACCCCATGGCCAACGAGCAGGGCTATGTTTTCCTGCCCAACGTGAACGTGGTGGAGGAGATGGCCAACATGATCTCCGCCTCCCGTGCCTACCAGAGCAACGTGGAGGTCATCAACACCGCCAAGCAACTGGCGTTGAAGACCCTCACGCTGGGTCAGTGACAGGGAGCTGAACCATGACCGGCGGCGTCAACGAAACCCAATCCCTGCTCGACAGCCTCGGCCTGTCGCGCAAACCGGAGAACAAGCAGAACAACAACGAACTGGGCGCCGATGCGTTCATGAAGCTGATGCTCACGCAGATGCAGAACCAGGACCCGCTGAGCCCCATGGAAAATGGCGAGTTCCTGGCGCAGATCTCGCAGTTCAGCACGGTCTCGGGCATCAAGGAACTGAACGGATCCTTTGCGCAGCTTTCCACGGCCATGCAATCCAATCAGGCGCTACAGGCGTCCACGTTGGTCGGCCGCACGGTGCTGGTGCCGAGCGAACACGTGGTGCACGCGGCAGGCGCCGACGTGAGCGGGACCATCTTCATGCCGGTCACCTCGCCCAACCTCAAACTGAGCGTGTTGGACGGTACGGGCCAGTTGGTGAAGACCATCAGCCTCGGCGAGCAGCCGGCGGGCGACATCGATTTCAGCTGGGACGGCACCAACGACGAAGGCGCGGCCATGCCTGCGGGCACCTACACCATCAAGGCCGAGGCCACGTTCGACGGCGAGCCCCAGGCGCTGGAAACCTATGTGTACGACCAGGTGCAGAGCGTGGACCTGGGTTACGGCAGAGGCATCCGTGTCAATCTCGCGGGCCTCGGCACCACCAATTTCGGCGACGTCATACAGATCAAATAATCCCGCGCGGGAACAGGAGGAAACATGTCATTCCAAACGGCCTTGAGTGGTTTGAATGCGGCGTCGGGCAACCTGAACGTCACCGGCCACAACATCGCGAACGCCAGCACCACAGGCTTCAAGTATTCGCGTGCGGAGTTTGCAGATGTGTACGCGGTGAGCTTTGGCGGCGTGGCCAAGACCGCTACCGGCTCAGGTGTACGTCTCGCCAACGTGGCACAGCAGTTCACGCAGGGCAACGTCGACTTCACCGACAACAACCTTGATTTGGCGGTCAGCGGTGAAGGCTTTTTCATGCTGAGTGACAACGGCTCGCGAGTGTACAGCCGTGCGGGCAACTTCAGTGTGGATCGCGACGGGTATGTAGTGAATGCAAACGGCCATCGCCTCCAGGCCTATGACGTCGATCCCGCGACCGGCGCTGTATCGAACTTCACACCCAATGACCTGCGGCTCAACCTGGGTGCGAATCCGGCCAAAATGACCGAGGAGATCGGCATCAATCTCAATCTTGACGCCGCGGCGACGCTTGCCTCGGTGCAGCCCATGGATGTACATGACCCCGACAGTTACAACTTTTCGACCACGACCACCATTTATGATTCGCTGGGTGTGACCCACGATGCAACGCTGTATTTTCAGAAGGCGAGTGCGACGACTCAATTAAATCTGACCGGTTCTCTGTTCGATAACGGCGGCACGCCCGGCTCTCCCGAAAGCATCCCCGTATTTCAGGTGTATGACTCCCTTGGTAATGCGTATGCCGCAGATATTTCCTTTACCCAGACCGGGCCCGACAGCTACACCGCGGCGGTCACCCTGGGTAGTGTCACGAGAGACATCACACTCGACTTCACCTCGGGAGTTGCTCAAGTCGTCCCGTCGGGCGATAACGTGTTCAGCAATTTGGATCTTGACAGTACCGGCTCCGGACAACCATCGCATCTGACCATTGATTTCTCGGCGCTCACAAGAACGACTGATGCCTCGACAGGCACGACCGCCGAGATCGGTTCACGTTCGGATAACGGACCGCAGGGCGTTTGGAACGTGAGGATGGTGATCGATGGTCAGGAATTTGACAATGAAACCATCGCTTTTAATAAAGACGGCAGCCTCGGTAACAATCCGCCCTACATGAGTTTCAACACCTCAGGCGCATTCGTGCCGGGCAACAATGCTTTGGATATGGATGTCGTCGTGAACTTTACCGGGAGCACCCAATTCGGTGCGGCCTCCGCCGTGAACAATCTGATTCAGGACGGCTGGACTACGGGACGCCTTAGTGGTGTTAGTGTCGATGCAGGTGGCGTTGTCTATGCGCGATACACCAATGGCCAGTCGGAAGTCTTGGGTGCAGTGGCAATGGCCCGCTTTTCCAACCCCAATGGTTTGCAGCAGATGGGTGATACCAATTGGGCCGAGAGCTTTGAATCCGGTGGTGCCCAACTCGGTCAAGCCGGCACCGGCACATTCGGACAAATCCAGTCAGGTGCGCTGGAGGCCTCCAATGTGGACATCTCCAAGCAACTGGTGAACATGATCATCGCACAGCGCGACTTCCAGGCGAACGCAAAGATGATCAGTACCGAAGACACGGTTACACAAACCATCATCAACATCCGTTAGAGATGATGCCTGGCGCGTTGGACGAGCGGTCCGCCCAACGCGCTGCTTCACCATGCTCTCCAGTGTGAACGGAGCTAATCCATGGACAAGATGCTCTACATCGCCATGTCCGGGGCCAAACAGACCACCCTGGCCCAGGCTGTCAACACCAACAACCTGGCCAATGTGTCGACCACCGGTTTCAAGGCGGACCTGGCGCAGTTTCGTGCCATGCCCGTGTTCGGTGCCGGTATGCCGACGCGCGTCTATGCCATGGCGGAACGGCCGGGGGTGGACACGTCCGTGGGCCCGCTCACCACCACGGGCAATGAACTGGATGTGGCCGTGCGTGGCGAGGGCTGGATCGCGGTGCAGGCACCGGACGGCAGCGAAGCCTACACGCGCGCCGGCAATCTGCGTCTCGACAGCGCCGGCATGCTGGTGACCGGCGCAGGATATCCGGTGCTCGGCAACGGCGGGCCCGTCGCGTTGCCGCCGTTCGAGAAAGTGGAGATCGGTGCAGATGGCACCATCACCATTCGACCCACCGGCCAGGCTCCCAACGTGCTCGCCGAAGTGGATCGCATCAAGTTGGTTAATCCGCCGGCGGGTGAATTGAGCAAAGGTCAGGACGGGCTCATGCGACGGTTCGACGGCGCGCCTGCGATGGCGGATGCAAACGTGCAACTGGTGTCGGGTGCGTTGGAAGGATCAAACGTCAGTGCGGTGGAGGCCATGGTGAACATGATCACCCTGGCGCGCCAGTACGAGACGCAACTGAAGATGATGGAAACCGCCAAGGAAAACGACGCGGCCGGCGATCAATTGCTGCGTATGGCATAGCGGTTGCTTGAATGATGACAGCGTCAAGAAATCTGTCCGCGAGGTAAACGACCATGAATCCGGCACTCTGGATCGCTAAGACGGGCCTCGAGGCCCAACAGACCCGCATGGGCGTGGTCTCCAACAACCTGGCCAACGTCAACACCACCGGGTTCAAGCGTGACCGCGCGGTCTTCGAAGACCTGCTGTACCAGACCGTGCGCCAGCCCGGCGCCCAATCGAGCCAGGACACCACGCTGCCTTCGGGCCTCATGCGCGGCACCGGGGTGCGCACCGTGGCTACCGAGAAGTTGCACACCCAGGGCAATGTGACCCAGACCGACAATTCGCTTGATATCGCCATCCAGGGGCGCGGTTTTCTGCAGATCCTGCGCCCGGACGGCACGCTCGCCTACACCCGCGACGGGAGCATGAAGCTGGATGCGCAGGGGCAATTGGTCACCTCCAACGGTTACCTGGTGCAGCCCGGCATCACCGTTCCCGACAACGCGCAGAGCATCACCATCGGTGTGGACGGCACGGTCTCCGTGGTGGTTCCCGGTCAGGCGGCACCCACCGAGATCGGCACGCTGCAACTGGCCGATTTCGTCAACCCCGCCGGGCTGCAACCCATGGGTGAAAACCTCTATCTCGAAACCGCTTCCAGCGGTGCGCCGCAGGTGGGCAATCCGGGTCTTTCCGGCCTGGGTACCCTCATCCAGGGTGCGTTGGAAAGTTCCAATGTCAACGTGGTGGAGGAGATGGTGAACATGATCGAAACCCAGCGCGCCTACGAGATCAACTCCAAGGCTGTGGCCACTTCCGATCAGATGCTCCAGTACCTCAACCAGACACTCTGATGTCAGGAGGCCGGTCGTGAAACGCGTCGCCATCCTTGTTCCGCTGCTGTTGCTGGGCGGTTGCGCCGCCAATCCGCCGCTGCACGACCCAGCGTTCGCGGCCACATCGCCGTCTGTGGTTTCGCCGCCGCCACCCACGCCCGGCGCCATTTACCGCGAAGGCTATGCCATCACCCTGTATCAGGACGTGAAGGCGCGGCACGTGGGCGACATTCTCACCATCGAGTTGGTGGAACAGACCCAGTCGAGCAAAGAGGCGAGCACCACCACCGGCAAGGAGCAATCCATTGAGATGAGTGCGGGGACGTTGCTTGGCGGCCCGGTGCTGCACAACGATCGCGCCATCCTGCAGAACTCCATCAGTGCATCGCGTGACTTCGACGGCACCGGTTCGAGCAGCCAGAGGAACAGCCTGAGCGGCAACATAACGGTCACGGTGTCCGAAGTGCTGCCCAACGGCAACCTCGTGGTGCGCGGCGAGAAATCGCTCACCCTGAACCAGGGCGATGAATTCATCCGCATCAGTGGCATCGTGCGCCCGGTGGACATCCGGACCGACAATTCCGTGCTGTCCACGCGCGTGGCCGATGCCAGAATCATTTACGGTGGCCGCGGTGCGCTGGCCGACGCCAACCAGCAGGGCTGGCTGGCGCGCTTCTTCAACAGTCCGTTGTGGCCGTTTTGAAATGAACACCTCAACGCAAAGACGCAGAGAACGCGAAGGACGCAAAGCTTCGCTGGCTTCTCTGCTTCTCTGGGTTCCTGCTGTGCACGGTTCGCTTGAGCAACGCGGTGGTGAAGGAGAAGGGACATGAACATGCGTGCACTCGCCGTGCTCTCGCTGGTGGCTGCGCTCGCGGCAGCGTTGCCCGTGCAGGCGGAACGTTTGAAAGACCTCGCCGTGGTGGCCGGTGTGCGCAGCAACCAACTCGTGGGCTACGGACTGGTGGTCGGCCTGGACGGTTCAGGTGACCAGACCACGCAGACACCATTCACCGTGCAGAGCCTGAAGAGCATGATGGCGCAGTTGGGCATCAGCCTGCCGGCCAACATCAATCCGCAGCTCAAGAATGTGGCGGCAGTGATGCTCACTGCCGAGTTGCCTCCCTTCGCCAAGCCTGGGCAGACCATTGACGTGACGGTGTCTTCCATCGGCAATGCCAAAAGCCTGCGCGGTGGTACCTTGCTGTTTTCGCAGCTCAAGGGCGGTGATGGCCAAGTGTACGCCGTGGCGCAGGGCAATCTGGTGGTCGGTGGTTTTGGCGCCCAGGCGGATGGCTCGCGCATCACCGTGAATGTGCCGAGCGTGGGGCGTATCCCCAGCGGTGCCACCGTGGAACGTTCCGTGCCCACCGGATTCAATCTGGGCGATGCCATCGACTTCAACCTGCACACACCGGATTTCACCACGGCCACGCGTCTGGCCATGGCCATCAACGAGTCCATTGGCCCCGGCACGGCACAGCCGCTGGATGCCTCCACCGTGCGCGTGAACGCGCCGCGCGACGCCGGCCAACGCGTCACTTATCTTTCCATGCTCGAGAACATCAACGTGAGCCCCGGCGAGGCGCCGGCGCGCATTATCGTGAATTCACGTACGGGCACGGTGGTGATCGGTAGTCATGTGCGCGTCATGCCCGCTGCCGTATCCCATGGCAGTCTGACGGTGACCATCACCTCCGAACCCACCGTAAGTCAGCCGCCGCCGCTATCCGGTGGCCAGACCGTGGTCGTACCCAATTCGAGCATCCAGATCAGCGAGGAAAACGACCGCATGTTCCTGTTCGAACCGGGGGTGACCCTGGACGAGATCGTCCGGGCAGTAAACCAGGTGGGTGCCGCCCCTGGCGACCTGGTAGCCATCCTCGAGGCCCTCAAGGCCGCCGGCGCCCTGCGTGCGGAGCTCATGATCATCTAGTCAACACATGTGGTGGCCGCCGTCTGCGATTGGCGACGCAACCACCGCGGTTTCTGCAACAACTACATGGACACAAACACGCGTGCTTGGCACGTCATTTGAATACATCAAGGCATCACGTCAGGAATACGTCAGAGATACACCCATGTCCGCTCACGGCATCAACGACGCAAGCGTCTACACGGACCTCACGGGTCTGACGCGCCTGCGTGCCGATGCGCGGCAGAATTCACCCGCGGCCCTCAAGGCCGCAGCGCAACAGTTCGAGGCGTTGTTCCTGCAGATGATGCTGAAAAGCATGCGCGATGCCGGCGATGTCACGGGCAACGCACTCTTCGGCAGTGACCAGGAACAGCTCTATCGAGACATGCACGACAAGCAGCTTGCGCTGGAAATGGCCAACGGCAAGGGGCTAGGGCTGGCTGACATGCTGATCCGCCAGTTACAGGGTGCAGTGGAGCATAGCGTCCCGATGGCACAGCGCGGCGAGCGGCAAGCCAGTGCCATCCCGGAGCGGCAAGCTTTCACCGCCGTCGATCCGGCGTCCACTGTTCCGCCAACCACCCCTGCCGTGTCGTCGCAAACCGATCCGGTGCATTTCGAACACCCGGACGACTTCGTGCGCCACCTCTGGCCCCATGCGCGCATGGCCGCGCAAAAACTCGGCGTGGATCCCAAGGCCCTGCTGGCACAAGCCGCCCTGGAGACCGGCTGGGGGAGGGCGGTGATCCGCCGGCCGGATGGCAGCAGCAGTCACAACCTGTTCAACATCAAGGCCGATGTGCGCTGGGACGGCGGGCGTGTCTTCAAGGATACGGTGGAGTACCGCGACGGCATCGCCAGCCACGAGCGGGCAGCTTTCCGCGCCTACGGCTCCTATGCGGAAAGCTTCGAGGACTACGTGAACTTCCTGCAGTCGAGCCCGCGCTACCAGCGCGCCCTCGAGCTGGCGGCCGACCCCGAGGCCTACGTGCGTGAGCTGCAGGAGGCGGGCTACGCCACTGATCCGGCCTACGCAGACAAGATCCACCGCATCATGGGGCGCGATCTCCTGGCCGACGCCGGCCTAAAGAATGGGCCCGACGAGACGATATCCTGAGTGGGCTATGCGCGCCCTTCAGGGATGAGGATGGCCCGGAAAGGGCTGGGAGTAGACGATGGCTGATTTCCTCAGCTCAGGCATTTCCGGATTGCTGGCCGCGCAGACGGCGCTGGCCACCACCGGACACAACATCTCCAACGTCAACACGCCGGGGTTCAGTCGCCAGCGTGCCGACCTGGTCACGCGCATCCCCCAGTCCACGGGTGCAGGCTTCATCGGCAGCGGTGTGAACGTGGCCAGCGTGCGCCGCATGTACGACCAGTTCAGCGTGGACCTGGTACGCACCCACACCAGTCAGCACAGCCGTCTGGCGACTTACCACCACATGGCCAGCCAGGTGGACAACCTGCTGGCCGACCCGGATGCCGGCCTGGCCCCCGTGCTCCAGAACTTCTTCAATGCACTGCAAGGCGTGGCGGACAATCCCGCCTCCGTGCCTGCGCGCCAGGTGCTGATCAGCGAGTCGGAATCACTGGTGGCTCGCTTCCATTCCATTTCCGACCGCCTTACCAGCCTGAGCGACTCGGTGAACGACCAGCTCAGCAGCCTCACCGGAAGGATCAACAGCCTGTCAGAGTCCATCGCCAAGGTGAATTACGACATCACCATTGCGTGGGGCAAGTCCGGCGGCCAACCGCCCAACGACCTGCTGGACCAGCGCGATGAATTGCTGCGCCAGTTGGCCGAGTACATCCCAGTGACCACTGTGGAGCAGGACAACGGTGCCATCAACGTCTTCGTCGGCAACGGCCAGATCCTGGTGCTGGGCGCCGATGCGCGCGGTATCAGCACCACACGCAATGCGCAGGACCCCTCGAAGCTGGAAATCGTCGCAGGCAGCGATGGCAAGGGGCCCATCATTTCCCATTTCATCAACGGCGGTGAACTGGGCGGTGTGCTCGACTTTCGCCGTGACGTGCTGGAAACCACCCAGAACTCCCTGGGACGCATCGCCGTCGGCTTGGCCATGGCGGTGAACGAGCAGCACCGGCAGGGCCTGGACACCTACGGTGATCCCGGCGGTAAGTTCTTTGGTCTGGAGGGTTTGCTGGGCAATCCCGCCACGGCGCTGCCGGCGACCACCAACGCCAATTCAAACGACCCTGCTGTGGTGAAGTTCGAATTCACCGACGCGTCGAGCCTCACCACCAGCGATTACCAGATGAAATACGACGGCGCCAACTGGGTACTCACGCGCCTGAGTGACAATCAGGTCATCACTGACGGCGGCGTGGATGCGGACGGCTTCATCACCTTCCCCAGCGAAGGTTTCCGGCTGCAATTGAGCGGCACGCCCGCGGCCGGCGACAGCTTCCTGATCGCGCCCACCCGTACCGCCTCCGCCGGGCTGTCCATGGCCATCGACAACGCGAATCTCATCGCGGCGGCAGCGCCGCTGCGCAGCGCAATTTCCGATCAGAATCTCGGTACTGGCAAGATTTCCACGCCGGGCGTCACCTCCGACACGGATCTTGCGGGCATTCAACCGGTGAATATTGCGCTGACTTACGACGCGATCGCCGGGGCCTTTGATGTATCGATAGGCGGTGCATCAGTCGATACGATTGCTTACCAGCCCGGACAGGAAATCGATCTCGGACTCGAATTGGGGAATTCTGATTACATCGGTCTGACTTTCACCATTTCCGGCGCCCCCGCCGATGGCGATGTGTTCACGATCGAGAAAAACAGCGGTGCAGTCAGCGACAACGGCAACGCCTTGGCTCTGGTGGGCCTGCAGACCCAGGCCATCCTGGACAAGACCACCAACCTGCAAACAGGCTACGGCCAGATGGTCTCGGGCGTGGGCGCCCGCACCCACCAACTGGAGATCAACAGCAAGGCCCAGAAGACCATCCTCGATCAGGCCATCCAGAACCGTGAAGCGGTGTCCGGCGTGAACCTGGACGAGGAGGCCGCCAATCTGGTGCGTTTTCAGCAGCACTACCAGGCCTCGGCCCAGCTCATCGTGGCGGCCAACACCCTGTTCCAAAGCCTGCTCGACGCAGTGAGGCGCTGATCATGCGTATCTCCACACGACAGATTCAGCAGCTCGGTATTGATTCCATCCTGGCCCAGCAGGAAAAGCTCAGCCGCACCCAGCAGCAGGTGGCCACGGGCAAGCGTGTGCTCCTCCCCTCGGACGACCCGGTTGCCACCACGCAGTTGCTGCAATTGCGGCAGTCCATCGAGACCACCGAGCAGTACCAGGCCAATGCGGATGCCGCCATCAATCGGCTTCAACAGGAAGAGGGCGTACTGACCAGCATCACCGAGATCCTGCAAAGCGTCCGCGTGCTGGCGGTGCAGGGCAACAATGCGTCTCAGACCAATGAAACCCGGGGTTTCATGGCGGAAGAGATTCGGCAGCGCATCGAGGAATTGGTTGGCCTTGCCAATACCCGGGACGGAACCGGTGATTACCTGTTTGCCGGAACAATGGGCGCCACCACACCTTTCATCAAGGATTCGCAAGGCAAGTACGTCTACCAAGGGGATCAGAACCAGCGCTACCTTCAGGTGGGCAACGGCCGCAGAGTGGCCGATGGTGATGCCGGTTCAGCAGTGTTCCAGTTAGTGCGCAATGGCAACGGAACCTTTGTCGCAGCTCCCTCGGGTAATGCCACAGTACAAGCCGACGTCGCCAATTCGGGTACTGCATTGGTGGAGGGTGTCGTGGTGTCAGCGCAGTCCATTCTTGCTTTGGATGGCTACAGCATTGTCTTCGATGCGGTCACTCCAGGTAGTTATGAGGTCGTTGATGCAGCCGGCAGTTCTCTCACTCCACCGGTAACCGGAACCTATGTTTCACCTGGGCCCGAGGACATCGACATCAGTATCGGTGGTGATGTCGTGGCCACCGTCACAATGAGCGGTACGCCGGAACCCAACGACCGGTTCACCTTGGACTTGAGCGGCATGCCCCGGGGGACGGCAGTCATCGGCGAGGCCACGCTGGTGGACGGTACTTTCATACCATCGCTCCCTAACGGTTATACGCTGACCTTCTCACGTCCGATCCCGGACGGCTCAATCAGTTATCAGGTGACCGATTCCACGGGGGCGCAGGTGAAGTCGGGACCGTGGGTCGAGAATCAACCCATCGAGTTTAACGGGGCTCGGCTGGCCATCACCGGAACCCCGGCGGATGGTGACACCTTCACGGTTCGCTCCAGTGAATACCAGAACATCTTCCAGACCCTCGAAAACCTCGCCACCGCGCTGGACGCGCCAGTACATGGTCCGGCCGACCAAGCGCACCTCAACAACGCGGTGAACAGGGCACTCGGTGACATAGACCTGGCGATGGAAAACATTCTGCTCGTGCGGGCCGGCGTCGGCAGCCGGCTGAACGCCATCGAGAGTCAGGTTTATGTGAATGAAAGCTACCTGATTCAGGCCCAGGAGACGCTCTCGTCCGTCGAAGACCTGGACTATGCCGAGGCCATCAGCCGGCTGCATATGCAGATGGCGGGCCTCGAGGCCGCCCAGCAGACCTACCTCAAGGTCAATGGTCTCTCGATATTCAATTATCTAAGGTAATCAGTAGGGTGGGGTGATTTGTCGGCGCCTGGAACAGAGGCCTAAAGTTCCCCGGAGCGGGGACGATAACTAGTTCGGAAGCGGTAAGTGCGTCACACAAGGCACATCCGCTAATGACAACGAGTCCCGACAGGCCGAGCGGTGAGGGACGAGAAAGGAGTTAGGTGCCATGCCCCAGATCATCAACACCAATATCATGTCGCTGAATTCCCAGCGCAACTTGAACACCTCACAGACGGCACTGCAGACCTCGTTGCAGCGCCTGTCCTCCGGTCTGCGTATCAACAGTGCCAAGGATGATGCGGCGGGTCTTGCCATTTCCGAGCGCTTCACCACGCAGATTCGTGGCCTGAACCAGGCGATGCGCAACGCGAATGATGGTATTTCTCTTGCCCAGACCGCCGAAGGCGCGCTGTCCGAGGTAAACAACAACCTGCAGCGCATTCGCGAACTGGCTGTGCAGTCCGTGAATGCCACCAATTCGGCCTCGGACCGTGCCGCCCTGGATCAGGAAGTACAGCAGCGCATCGCCGAGATCGAGCGTATCGCTTCCCAGACCAACTTTAACGGCCAGAAGATCCTCGACGGCAGCTTTGGTACGGCGGCGTTCCAGGTCGGTGCAAACGTGGGTGAGACCATCACCCTGAACCTCACCACTGGCATGAAGTCCACCCAGATGGGGCAGATTGCCAGCGCCACCGGTACTGCGGTGACTAACGCGGTCTTGACGGATGGCGGGCTTACGGTGGCCGTGGGTACTGGCGCAGCCGTATCCGTCGGCGCCTCGGTGGCAGGTACTGAAGCAGGCCAGTCCAATTACAGCGCCTGGGCCAAGGCGAATGCCATCAACAACGCAGGTGTGTCGGGTCTGACCGCGACGGCCGCTAACAGCCATACCGGGGCGTTCTCCACCATCACGAACGCCGATGCCACCTCGACCTACGAGCTGACCATCAACGGCGTTGCCATCTTCAGCGGCGCGGACAACATTGCCGCAGGCGCTTCACTGACCGCCGCGGATGTGGCGGCCCAGGTGAACCTCTACGCGAGCCAAACCGGCGTATCGGCCTCGGTGAGCGGCACGGATCTGACCTTCACGACCGTTGACGGCCGTGACACCGTTATCGCCGAAACCATCACTCAGGGCGCAGGTGCGACCTTGGCGGGTACCGGTATCGCTGCAACGTCCGAGGGTGAAGTCCGCGGTACCGTGACGCTGTCCGCCTCGGACAACATCGTCATGACCGGCCAGTTTGCCGATATCGGCCATGCGGCCACCATCTCCAAGGACTCGGTCACGCTGAACAGCGTCGATGTGCTGAACGAAGACAACGCCAACGAAACCATCCAGCGTGTGGATTCGGCGCTGACGGCTGTCAGCTCTCTGCGCAGCACCTTCGGTGCCATCCAGAACCGCTTCGAGTCGACCATCGCGAACCTGAGCGCTACGACTGAAAACCTGACCGCCTCCCGCAGCCGTATCCAGGACACGGACTTCGCGGCCGAGACGGCGAACCTGACCCGCGCCCAGATCCTCCAGCAGGCGGGCGTGGCGATGCTGGCCCAGGCGAACCAGCTGCCGCAGAACGTGCTGTCCCTGCTGCGGTAAGGTTCAGGAGCAAGTAGCACTGGACGGGAGCGGTCGCAAGACCGCTCCCGTAGCGGCGTAAGGAGGTGAACCATGCCTACGGAGATTGGTAACACGATGCCGGTTGCGGCTCCGGTCCCGCTTGGCGCGAACTCACCGCAGCGCAAGCCTGCCGAGCAGCAGCCTGCTGCCGAGCAGCCGCAAGAGGACGTTAAGCCTGCGGTGAGTAGCGCAGAATTGCGCAAGGTCGTCGCCGAAGTGGCGCAATATGTGCGTCGCGATCTCAATTTCAGTCTGGACGAGGGCACTGGCCGCACGGTCGTGAAAGTGATCGACTCGGAAAGCAACGAAGTGGTCCGGCAGATCCCGTCCGAGGAAATGCTGGTGCTGGCCCGTTATCTGGCACAACTGGCAGAGGAAAACGCGATTTCCGGGGAACAGGCGAAGGGCCTTTTGCTGACCGCACGGGTATAATGCGGCAGCGTAGTGACACCGGAGGGAAGAGATGGCTATCACCTCGATGGGAATCGGCTCGGGCATCGACATCAAGAGCCTGGTGGACCAACTCGTCGCCGCCGAAGCCCAACCTGCAGCCAATCGTCTGGCGCGCCAGGAATCGAAATTTCAGGGCCAGCTCTCGGCACTCGGTTCACTGAAGGGTGCGCTCTCCAGCTTCAAGTCATCGCTTTCGGGCTTGACCGCGCTCTCGGGTTTCAATCAACGCTCCGCAACGTCGACGAACGAAGAACTCTTTACGGTCACTGCGAACGGCAGTGCCGTTCCCGGTAACTACCAGGTCGAAGTGCTTCAGCTTGCCAAGGCGCAGTCCCTGCGCTCGAAGGTCGGCTTCGATTCCAGCACCGCAAGCGTAGGCACCGGTACCCTCACGTTTCAGTTCGGGGATGCCTCCAAGCCCGCGCAAACCATCACCATCGATGCTGCCAATGATTCATTGGAAGGGATCCGTGATGCGGTGAACGCGGCCAAGATCGGCGTTCAGGCATCCATCGTGAAGGGAGACAAGCATTATCTCGTCTTCAGTAGTGAAGGTACCGGTGAAGACAACAGTTTGAAGATCTCGGTGGAGGAAGATGCCGGCGCGCCCGGATTGGCCACCTTCGCCTATGCCCCCGGCGTCGAGGGCGACATGGAAGCGAGCTCGCAGGCCCAGAATGCCCAGTTGAAGATCAATGGCGTTTTGGTGAGCCGCGCCACCAACACCATCGATGATGCCATCGAGGGCCTGACAATCACGCTGAAGAAGGAGTCGGAACCGGGTGTCACTGCGGGGTTGTCAGTTGCGCTGGACAAGGGAGCGGCCACGAAAGCGGTGGAAGGCTTCGTCACTGCCTACAACAGCCTGATGGGGACGGTGAAATCCCTCTCCGGATACGACGCGCAGACCCAGAAAGGCGGCGTGCTGATTGGGGACTCGTCAGTGCGCAGCATCACCAATCAGATCCGCAATATTCTGGGTAACACCGTTGCCGGACTCACGGGCAGCTACCGTTCCTTGGCAGATATCGGCATCAAGACAAAAACCGACGGCACACTGGAACTCGACAAGACCAAGCTGGACAAGGCGCTCACTGACAACTTCGACGACATCGGTCGCCTGTTTGCCGCCGCGGGCAAACCGAACGACGCTCAGGTGCGCTTCGACAGCGCCACGGCCAACACCAAGGAAGGCGGGTATGACGTCGTTGTCACCCGACTCGCAAGTTCGGGCATGTACACCGATCCGGATGTTGCGCTTGGCGCATGGCCGGTCATCGTCGACGACAGCAACGACACGTTCACCATCAAGGTCGATGGCGTCACCTCCGGCATCCTGTCGCTCGGCCAGCGCGCCTATGCCGACGGAGAGGAATTGGCAGCGGAACTGCAGAGTCGTATCAATGGCGATAGTGCCCTGCAGGAAGCTGGAGTTTCTGTGGGCGTGGCATTCGAGAATGGTCGTTTCGTATTCACGTCGGACAGGATCGGTGCAGGCTCCTCGGTAGAGATTCTTTCCGTGGAAGATGCCACGGCCAGCGCAGGCATCGGTTTGACCGTGAAAGCCGAGGCACGCATTGACGGCGAAGACGTGGCGGGCACGATCGGCGGCGTGGCTGCCTTGGGTAATGGCATCTATCTCACGGGCAAGGGTGACGCGGACGGTCTCAAGATCGCCATCGAGGGCGCGGCTACCGGAAACCGCGGCACGGTGGTTTTCTCCCGCGGCGTGGCCGACAAACTCAATTCGCTTTTCGACAAACTGCTCGACGGTGAAAGCTTCCTGAACCAGCGCACGGAATCGCTGAACGACAGCATCGAAGATATCGGCGATCAGCGTGAAGCGCTGGAGCGTCGCCTGGAATCGGTGCAGCAACGCTATATGGCGCAATTCACGGCCATGGATGCATTGATTGCACAGCTCAACAGCACCGGCAGTTTTCTGACCCAGCGACTCGCCTCACTCAACACGTCCAGTCAGTAACACACTATCGAGGTGACCGCCATGAACCCTCAGGACGCACTTCGGCAATATGCCAGTGCGGCGATTGAAGGACGCGTGGAAACGGCCACGCCGCACGCGCTCGTAGCCATGCTCATGGACGGTGCACTGGAAAAAATCGCCATCGCCCGAATGCACATGGAGAACGCACAGGTCGCCCAAAAGGGCGAGCATGTCAGCTGGGCCATCAGCATCATCGCCGGCCTGCGTGCCAGCCTCGAGCGCGAGCAGGGTGGCGAAATTGCCACAAATCTGGACGCACTCTACGACTACATGGAGCGGCGCCTGCTCGAAGGCAATCTCCGTAATGACACCGGCATGCTTGACGAAGTCAGCGGACTCCTGCGACGGATCAAGTCCGGCTGGGACGCCATTCCGGAGGAATTGCGCCGTGCCGGAGCGCCCACGCCATGAGTTCCATTACCGAGCGCCGCGCAACACTCACCGCCCTCGTGTCCCTTTCCGAGCAAATGCTCGAGTGTGCCCGCAAGGGTGAGTGGGACGCGGTACCGGTGCTGGAAACACAGCGCAGGGAGGGTCTGGAAGCATTCTTTTCCAACGCCACCTTGCCGGAAGAGGCGGCTTTCATCGAACCCGCCCTCGAAGGCATCCTCGAAATCGATCGCCAGCTCATCGAACTGGCTACCGAGTCGCGTGAAGTGGCGGCGGCGAAGCTGAAAGACCTCCAACAAGGCCGCCGCGCCCAAAGCGCCTACAACAGCAACCGCTGAAAACCCATCCCGTAGGAGCGGCCACCGGCCGCGAACAGGCGTCCAGAGCGGCGGAAATCGCGGCCGGTGGCCGCTCCTACAAGAGAATGGTTCGGTGGATCGACCGAGCCCGCAGCCGTCCATTACCCCCGTGCCTGCGTGACACCAGCCCGGCAGGTCGTACCCCCTTGTAGGAGCGGTCATCGGCCGCGAACTGGGCGTCCAGAGCGGCGCAAATCGCGGCCGGTGGCCGCTCCTGCACTGGGAGGGTTGGTGAATGCGGTTATTGTGGAAGCGGGGTCACCCACGGTAGGCCTCTGAATTCCCGGGCGCCAACAGCCGTGCCACGACTAAAGTTGCAGCCCTTTCGGCCGATTTAATGCACAAACCCAAGAACGCGGGGAGCCATGCGTTATGCCGACCAGCCATGCCTTGAATCAGTACCGTCAGGTCAAAGTACAAACCGCCGTGCCGACGGCGGATCCCCATCGCCTGGTCGCCATGCTGTTCGAGGGAGCGTTGGAGAAGATCCAGGGCGCCAAGCTGCGCATCGACCATCACGGCAGCATCGCCGAAAAGGGCGAGCTGATCAGTGGCGCCATATCCATTACCGACGCGTTGCGTGCGAGTCTGGACAAGACTCAAGGTGGCGAAATCGCCGAAAATCTTGACCAACTGTACGAGTACATGGGCCGTCGTCTGCTTGAGGCCAACCTCCACAATGACACCAAGGCCTTGGACGAAGTGGCCTTCCTGCTGCGCTCCATCGAAGAGGCCTGGAGCGCCATTGCCCCGCAGGAGACTGGACCGGTGGAGCCAACTGCGCGTATCTCTGTCGGTGCCTGAGGGCCGTGCCCATGCCTTTCGAGACCTGGTTTTTCTTGCGTCCACGCCCGTGTGATCGGTGGCACGTCCTAGCGACAATATTTTGACAATTTCACCGGAGCTGTTACGCTGGGTCGCCCGCGCAGATTGGGTGTAAATCCCTGTTTCATAAGAGAGGCTCCGGGTGAGCGGCGACACAATCCTGGTAGTGGATCGAGACGACCGGCGTCGCGATCGGCTCGTCGCGGTGCTGGAGTTTCTTGGCGAACGCAATCTGGCCTGCGCCCAGAGCGGCGCCGCGGGTGACCTGGCCGCGGAACGCATCAAGGCGGTGTTCTTCACCGAACGCGCCGATCTGGACGCGCTTCAGCGCTGGGCCCACTCCGTGCCGCTGTTCCTGGTCACCGACCGCAGCGATGTCCCACCCGGGGTCCTCGCCCGGCTCGACCTGCCGTTGCGCCAGTACCAGGTGGTCACAGCCCTGCACCGGGCCGGTGTCTTCTGCGAGCAGCGCCGCTCGTCGGCAAGCGAAAACCAGGCGCGCCTCGCGCGGGTATTCGTGGGTAACGACGGTGGCGTGCGCCAGGTACGCCGCCTCATCAACCAGGTCGCCGATTCCGAGGCCAACGTCATCATCCTGGGTGAATCCGGCACGGGCAAGGAGGTTATCGCCCGTAGCCTGCATTACCTGTCGTCGCGCCGCGAAAATCCCTTTGTGCCAGTGAACTGTGGCGCGATCCCGGGTGAACTCCTGGAAAGCGAACTGTTCGGCCACGAAAAGGGTGCATTCACCGGTGCCCTCACCACACGCCAGGGCCGCTTCGAAATGGCCGAGGGCGGGACGCTGTTCCTGGACGAAATCGGCGACATGCCGCTCAACATGCAGGTGAAGCTATTGCGCGTATTGCAGGAGCGCAGCTTCGAGCGCGTGGGCAGCAACCGCAGCATACCGGCCAATGTACGCGTCATTGCGGCCACCCACCGCGATCTGGAACAGGCCATCCTCGCTGGCCAGTTCCGCGAAGATTTGTATTACCGCCTCAACGTGTTTCCCATCGAAGTACCGCCCCTGCGCGAACGGCGCGGAGACATCCCGCTACTGGTCAACGAACTGGTGGCCCGTCTGGAGCGCGAAAACCGCGGCACGGTGCGCCTGACCCAGGCGGCGCTCACCTCGCTGTCGCGTTACCCCTGGCCGGGCAATGTGCGCGAGCTGTCCAACCTCATCGAGCGGCTGGCCATCATGCATCCGGGGGGCGTAGTGGACTACGGTGACCTGCCGGCCAAGTTCCAGCTGGATGACAGCCTGGGCGAGTGTGACATACCCCTGCCGGCCGTGCGCGAGCGCCCCATAGTCGAAGTCGCCCCCGTGGCCGCTGGCCCCGTGGCATTACCGGAGGAGGGGCTGGACCTGAAGGAATACCTGTCCGATCTGGAGCGGAAGCTCATCCTCCAGGCACTGGACGAGAGCGACGGCGTGGTCGCCCACGCGGCGCAGCGGCTCAAGATGCGACGCACCACCTTGGTGGAGAAGATGCGGAAGTACGGTATCTCGCGGGGGGAGTGAGCGAGGAATTCGTTTCGCTGCTGTTGCCGCTGTGCTCGGAGCCGTAGGTCACGTTGCGAAGCTACGTGACATCTTTCGCGATATTCACATCGTCGCGGTAATCCAAGGTTGCGCTTCGCGCGAAGCGCATCCTTCGGTAGCGAGTACCGCGAAAACGTCACGTAGCTTCGCAACGTGAGCTACTCGCACACACCCAAACGGAGTCACGAATTTGACTCCGCCGCGCCCCGCCAGTTCTAACCTGCGGTAAACAAAGGCAATTTCTTCCGGCACGCCCCTTGCTTGGCCTCAAGCGTTCATTGCGACGTGACAAGGCCATGGCAATAGACAACGCCATTAAAGGCGAAATACACCTGCGGGTTTCAGCCGCAGCGGAACCCTTCATTACCGAAAACGCCCGGCTCCAGGCCGAGCTGCGCGCGCTGACGTCTTCCGTGCCGGCGGCGCTGGTCGTGCTGAATGCTAATGGGCAGGTGCGCACGGCCAATGCGCGCGCCGAGGCGCTGCTCGGGACGCCGCTGCTCGGCGAGCCCTGGCGCGAGGTGGTGCAGCGCGCGTTCGCGGAGGGCACCATGGGCAGCGACCTGTGCCTGCGCGACGGCCGGCTTGTCACCCTCGCCACCGCCCCGCTGGGCGGGATCCCGGGACAGGTGTTGTGGCTGCAGGACGTGACTGCGGAACGCCAGTGGCACCGCCAGGCGGAACATACGCGCCGCCTGGCCGACATGGGCCGCATGGCCGCGACCCTGGCCCATCAGGTGCGCACGCCGCTGGCCTCGGCCTTGCTCTACGCCTCCCAGCTCACCGACCCGCGCCTCACGGAAACCCGTCGCGCGGGCTTTCACGAAAAACTCGTGGCCCGCCTGCGTGATCTGGAGCGCCTGGTGAACGACGTGCTCGGCCTGGCCCGCGGCGAGACCGGGCAGGGGGCCTTCGATGCAGCGGAACTCTTCGCCCAGGTGCAGGACGCCGCCCGCGAGGCCGCCACCCCGCGGCAGATCCGTGTGCAGGCACAAGATGATGCCGCCGGTATCCAGGCCTGCGGCAACCCCGTGCTCATCAAGAGCGCGCTGCTCAACCTCATCAACAATGCCCTCGAAGCCAGTCCGGCCGGCGCGGTGCTGGAACTCAGCTGCCGCCCGGCCAGGCCCGACGCGGTGGAATTCGTGGTGCGCGACCACGGCCGCGGTGTACCGGAAAACTTGCGCCCGAGCCTGTTCCAGCCCTTCGCCACCGGGCGACAGGACGGTGCGGGTCTCGGCCTGGCCGCGGTACGCGCGGTGGCGCGGGCCCACGGCGGCGAGGCGTGGTACGCGCCCGCCGAGGGCGGCGGCAGCCTGTTCGGGCTGCGCCTGCCGGCACAGTTGATGGTGGCCGAGCGCCTGGCAGTGAATGCGTGAAGGAAAGAGAACATGCAAACCGTACTCGTGGTTGAAGACGATCGGGGC
>Ga0172382_10002146_pt1 | contig 33612 bp, 29 predicted proteins | sample Leawel138RmetaG_FD_122245 | JGI IMG/M metagenome (GOLD analysis project Ga0172382, IMG submission 122245) | Leachate microbial communities from a municipal landfill in Southern Ontario, Canada - Leachate well 138R metaG | ecosystem: Engineered > Solid waste > Landfill > Unclassified | place...
CCTGGGGGGCGCTCGCGCCCCCCACCCCTATTCAATTCTCTAGCGAGGGTCGATACGAATGTCGTTCCTGACAGTGCTCTACGCACTCTTGTTCTATACCGCCACGGCGTTGTTCATCGTCGGCCTGGCCTACAAGATTCGCCAGTACGCCACGACGCCCGCTCCGCTCAAGATTCCTACAACGCCTGCGCCTACCACTACCGGCGGCGTGGTGTTCCGCATGGCCCGCGAGGTCGTGCTGTTTGAAAGCCTGTTCAAGTCCAACAAGTGGATCTGGATCTTCGGCTGGATGTTCCATGTGGCCCTGGCCCTGGTGCTCCTGCGTCACTTCCGCTACTTCCAGGAGCCGGTCTGGGGGATCATCACCTTTATCCAGCCGTTCGGTATGTACGCCGGTTTCTTCATGGTACTGGGCCTGCTCGGCCTGTGGGCGCGTCGCATCGTTGTCGAGCGCATCCGCTACATCACCGGCCCGTCCGATCACCTGATGCTGGCCCTGCTGGTCGGCATCGGCTTCAGCGGCCTGATGATGAAGTTCGTGAATCACACCGACATCGTCATGGTGAAGGCCTTCTTTCTGGGCCTGATGCGCTTCGACCTGCAGCCACTGCCCAATGACACGCCGCTGCTGGTCCATCTCGGACTGGTCGCCCTGCTGCTGATCATCTTCCCGTTCAGCAAGCTGCTGCATGCGCCGGGCGTGTTCTTCAGCCCGACCCGCAATCAGGTCGACAACCCGCGCGAACGTCGCCATCTGGCGCCGTGGGCCGCGGAACTCGACAAGTAACCGAACTTTAGCGCTTGAACGTATAAGGAGAAACGCGTGGCTGCAGCCAAGTTTGACACGCCGAACATGCGGGAGTACCCGAGCATTCCTGCCCTCCAGCCGGATGCGACGGCGCACCTGAAGTCTTTCCTTGCGGCACCGGAGCACAACAGCTTCCTCGGCTTCCCCGATGAGCTGGTGGAGAACTGGCAGGAGAAGGCCATCGAGAAGATGGGCGACCTGCTGGGCAAGTACCGCGGCTTCCGTGTATTCATGGATGCCTGCGTCAAGTGCGGCTCCTGTACCGACAAGTGCCACTACTTCCAGGGCACCGCTGATCCGAAGAACATGCCGGTGGCGCGCCAGGACCTGCTGCGCAGCGTCTATCGCCGCCACTTCACTCTGGCCGGCAAGTATTTCCCCTGGCTGGTCGGCGCCCGTGACCTGACCCGTGAAGTGCTGGACGAGTGGTACAGCTACTTCCACCAGTGTTCGCAGTGCCGCCGCTGCTCGGTGTTCTGCCCCTACGGCATCGACACCGCCGAAGTCTCCATGGCCGCGCGCGAGATCATGGACTCCATCGGCTATGGCCAGAAGTACTGCAACGAGATCCTCGGCAAGGTGCAGAAGGTCGGCAACAACCTGGGCCTGCCCGGCCCGGCGCTGGAAGCCACGCTGGAAGAGTTCGCCGAAGAGATTTCCGACGAAACCGGCTGCGACGTGAAGATCCCGCTCGACGTGGAAGGCGCCGACGTACTGCTGATCACCCCGTCTGCCGACTTCTTCGCCGAGCCGCATATCGACGGCCTGATGGGCTACGCCAAGGTATTCCACGCTGCCGGCATCAGCTGGACGCTGTCCACCTATGCCTCCGAAGCGGCCAACTTCTCCATGTTCATCGGCTCCTACTCGAACATGAAGAAGGTCGCCGAGCGCATCCGCAAGGCCGCCATCGACCTCAAGGTCAAGCGCATCATCGTCGGCGAGTGCGGCCATGCCTGGCGTGTCGCCTATTCCTTCTGGAACACCCTCACCGGTGTGGGTTCCGGCGCCGATGACCCGTACGCCATCCAACTGCAGAAGCAGCTGGATCACAGCTACCCGATCCCGCAGCACATCTGCGAGTTCACCTGGGATCAGATCCAGCAGGGCAAGCTCACGTTCGACAAGTCGCAGAACGATCACCGCACGGTGACCTTCCACGACTCGTGCAACGTGGCGCGCGCCACCCGCATGGGCACGGAGCCTGGCGGCCAGTTCGACATCCCGCGCAACGTCATCAAGGCGGTGTGCAACAACTATGTCGACATGGACCCGGACACCATCCGCGAAGTGACCTACTGCTGCGGCGGTGGCGGCGGCCTGCTCACCGACGATTTGATGGAACTCCGTGTCAAGGGCGCTCTGCCCCGCATGGAGGCGCTGAAGAAGGTGATCAACGAAGACAAGGTCAATGCCATGGCGGCGATCTGTGCCATCTGCAAGGCGCAGTTCACCAAGGTCATGCCGTATTACGGTATCCCCATGGACACCATTGTCAGCCTGCACCAGCTGGTGAAGGACGCGATCATTCTTCCGGGGCAGGGAGAAGAAGAGGCGGAGCCGGCAGCAGAGGCCACCGAGTAACAATAAATTTCACATCCCGCGGTGCATACCGTCACCGGGGGGAGACAAGGCTACAGGCATAGGAGAGTGAAAATGGCAACTTCTAGCGACGACATGAAGAAAGGTTTTACGTACCGCCGCTACAAGGACGGCGACAGCAAGAACCGTCCGTTCTCCCAGGAAATCTGGCAGGCGAGCTGGACCCACAAGTGTCCGACTTACGTGCACCGTACCCCGCCCTGCCAGGGTAGCTGCCCCTCCGGTCACGACATCCGCGGCTGGCTGGACATCGTGCGCGGCATCGAGAAGCCGACCGCCGGCATGACCATGCAGGAGTACGCCTTCCGCCGCAACACCAACGCCAATCCGTTCCCGGCCATCATGGGCCGCGTCTGCCCCGCTCCCTGCGAGGACGGCTGCAACCGCAACCAGGTCGACGAGCAGGTCGGCATCAACTCCGTCGAGCAGTACATCGGTGACCAGGCCCTGGCCAACGGCTACAAGTTCGAAGCCGGCGCCGACACCGGCAAGAAGGTTGCCGTCATCGGTGGCGGCCCGGCCGGCCTTGCTGCCGCCTATCAGCTGCGCCGCAAGGGTCACGCCGTCACCGTGTTCGAGCAGAAGGAACAGCTGGGCGGCATGATGCGCTACGGCATCCCCGGCTACCGTACCCCGCGTGACGTGCTGGACGGCGAAATCAACCGTATCGTCGAGATGGGCGTCACCATCAAGACCGGCGTGAAGATCGGCAAGGAAATCACTGTCGAGCAGCTGGCCAAGGACTTCAACGCCGTGCTGTTCGCCATGGGCGCCTGGTCCGGCCGCAACCTGCCGGTTCCCGGTGCCGATGCCGTCAACTGCATCACCGGCGTGGCCTTCCTGGCCGCCTTCAATGAAGGCCGCCTGAAGCACGTCACCGGCAAGGTGGTGGTCATCGGCGGTGGCGATACCTCCATCGACGTCGCCTCCGTCGCCCGTCGTCTCGGCCACATCACCGTGGAAAACGAGAAGGACCGTCCGGAGCACGTCATCATCAACCAGACCGCGCACGACGTGGCCATGACCGCCAACCGTCAGGGCGCCGACGTCATGCTGATCTCCCGCTCCCCCATCAGCAAGATGCCGGCGGCGCAGCATGAAATCGAAGACGCCACCCGCGAAGGTGTGGAGATCGTCGGTCAGCTGAGCCCGGTGGAAGTAATCAAGGGCAAGGATGGCCGTGCCACCGCCCTGCGCGTAGTCAAGCTGGCGGAAGACGGCAAGACGCCGATCGAAGGCTCCGAGTTCAACATCGAGTGCGAGCTGATCGTTGCCGCCATCGGCCAGACCGGTGACGTCGCCGGCTTCGAGGGCTTTGCCAACGACAAGGGCCTGGTTGCCGCCGACAAGCACTTCCAGGTTCCCGGCAAGCCCGGCTTCTTCGCCTGCGGTGACATCGTGCGTCCGCATCTGCTGACCACCGCCATCGGCCAAGCCTCCATCGCCGTGGAGAGCATCGAGCATTACCTGAAGAACGAAGAGTTCGTGCATCGCCCGAAGGTGGACGTGCATCACTTCAATCTGATGGAAAAGCTGATGGAAACCGGCCTGCAGCCGCAGCACTTCGAGGCCGCCGACAAGGATGCCATCGTCAAGGCCGAAGGCTTCGCCAAGGATATCGACCGCGGTCTGCGCGGCACCTCCGAGGCCAAGTTCGCGGTGCACAACTATGAAGACCGCTCCTTCGCCGAGATCATCCCGGCCGACGAGCTGTTCCTGGGCCACTTCAACTACACCCCGCGCAACAAGCGTGACCACATCATGGTCAACGCCGACGAGGTGCTGGGCCACTTCCAGGAGCGTCTGGTTGCGCTGGACGAGAAGAAGGCGGTTGACGAGGCCAAGCGCTGCATGAGCTGCGGCATGTGCTTCGAGTGCGACAACTGCGTGGTGTTCTGCCCGCAGACCGCGGTGAAGCGCGTTCCGGCCAAGGAGAAGACCACCGGCCGTTACGTCTACACCGACTACTCGATGTGCATCGGCTGCCACATCTGCGCCGATGTGTGTCCGACCGGCTACATCCAGATGGGTATGGGCGACTAAGGGTGATCCCGATGAAGCGTTTATTGCAGCTTCTCTCCATGGCGGTGCTGGCGCTGACTCTGTCGGCGCCGGCCCTCGCCGGCGAAGGCGGGCGGACTCCCCTGCCCTCCATTCCTGCAGCCAAGGGCGACCAGTGCGTAGAGGACACGGCGGTAATGCGCCGTGACCACATGAAGTTCCTCAAGCACCACCGTGACGCCACCATGCACCAGGGCATCCGTACCGAAAAGTACAGCCTGAAGGCATGTCTGGAGTGCCATGCCCCGGTGGAAGGCAACATGGCGGCAGGCGGCAAGGAAGCGGAAGGTCACTTCTGCGTCAATTGCCACGTCTATGCCGGCGTCACCCTGGACTGCTTCGAGTGCCATGCCACCAAGCCGGAGACCACCGCGCAGTTCCATCCGCTGGTGAGCCCGGCCTCAGCGGCACTGAAGGCAACGGATCGTACCGACTCCACCGTGCTGCTCAACCGCCTGGTGGGGGTCTCTGAGAACAAGGCAGGTGTTGCCCATGAGTGATCACAAGCAACCGGATCTGGCGCGTCGCGAATTTCTCGGCCGCGGTGCTGCCGCTGCCGGCGTGGCCTTGGCCCCCGGTGTCATGCTGTACGGCGTGGCCGATGCCAAGCCGGCGGACGAGCCGGTCAGCAGCAAGGTACGCTGGGGTATGCTGGTCGACACCAGCAAGTGCAGCAGCGGCTGCAACGCCTGCGTCGACGCCTGCAACAAGGAACATGGCCTGGGTAATGAAACCCACAGCCGCGACACGCAGCGCACCCAGTACATCCGCAAGGTGGAGCTGCGCCACAAGTTTACCGGCGCCACCCACTCGCTGCCGGTGATGTGCCAGCACTGCGAAACGCCGCCCTGTGTGGATGTCTGCCCCACCGGCGCCTCCTTCAAGCGTGCCGATGGTATCGTGCTGGTGGATCGCCATATCTGCATCGGCTGTCGCTACTGCATGATGGCCTGCCCCTACAAGGCTCGCTCCTTCGTGCACGAGGCACTGACCGAGCAGCGTCCGCACACGCCGCGCGGCAAGGGTTGCGTCGAGTCCTGCACGATGTGTGTGCATCGCGTCGATGAAGGTCGCCAGCCTGCCTGCGTCGAGGCCTGTGCCGCCGACGGCAGCCACGCGATCATCTTCGGTGACCTGAACGACCCCAATAGCGAAATCGCCCAGCGCGTGAAGACCTATGCCAGCAGCGAAATCCGCGCTGACCTTGGTCTCAACACCGGCGTCCGCTACCAGGGCCTTTAACGGGAAGGTGAGTTTCCAGCATGAAAAATACTAAGTTCATGGAGATCGGCAGCGGCAAGGGCTATTACGGCCTGCTCGCCCTGCTGGGGGTGGTAATCCTCGCCGGCCTGAGTGCGTTCTTCTACATGGAACACACCGGTCACTGGGTCACGGGGATGGACAACCAGATCGTGTGGGGCGCCCCGCACGTGTTTGCCATCTTCCTCATTGTCGCCGCCTCCGGCGCGCTCAACGTGGCCTCCATCGGCACGGTGTTCGGCAAGAAGATCTACCAGCCGCTGGGGCGCATGTCCGCCCTGCTGGCCATTGCCCTGCTCATCGGCGGCCTGACCGTGCTGGTGCTGGACCTGGGTCGGCCGGACCGCCTCATCGTGGCGATGACCTACTACAACTTCAAATCCATCTTCGCGTGGAACATCATCCTGTATAACGGCTTCCTGGCCCTGGTCGCCGTGTATATCTGGACCATGCTCGACCCGACGGTGAAGAAGTTCTACAAGCTGGCCGGCTTCGCTGCCTTCGTCTGGCGCCTGATCCTCACCACCGGTACCGGCTCCATCTTCGGCTGGCTGGTGGCCCGGCAGGCCTACGACGCGGCGATCTTTGCGCCGATGTTCATCGTCATGTCGTTCTCCTTCGGCCTGGCGGTGTTCATGCTGGTGATGATGGCCACCTACAGCTGGACCAATCGCCCGCTGGGGGATGCGGTGGTGCGCCGCCTGAAGAATCTGCTGGGCGTGTTTGTGGCCGGCGTGCTGTTCTTCGTGATGGTGTATCACCTGACCAATCTGTACGCCACCGAGCATCACGGCGTGCAGGCCTTCATCCTGCGCGATGGCGGCGTATTCACCCAGGCGTTCTGGATCGGCCAGATCCTGCTCGGCAGCCTGCTGCCGCTGGCCCTGCTCTACCACCCGGCCACCGGCAACTCGCGGTTCTGGATTGGCATCGCCTCCGCCCTGATCATCCTGGGTGGCTTCGCCCAGCTGACCGTGATCCTGATCGGCGGCCAGGCCTATCCGCTGGTGCTGTTCCCGGGCTATGAAGTCAGCAGCAGCTTTGCCGACGGCGCCATCAACAGCTACAGCCCGAGCCTGCCCGAGCTGGTGCTGGGCTTCTCCGGCATCGCCATCGCCATGGCCATGATGGTGGTCGGCATGCGCGTGCTGCGCATGGCCCCGGCCAGCCTGGCCGATGAAGTGGCCGACCCGCATCACGGCAAGTAGATCGCGCCTCACCACAATGCGCGCCAATGCCCCGTCACCGGGGCATTGGCGTTTCTGCGAAGGGCAAAACCATGCGCAGTGACAGTGGTAAAATCGCCGCCCCGCCCCTATAACGGCTGTACTGCAGCTCGCACCGCCCACGGCGGGAGTGGCCAAATCAATTCTGAGGTGTCCGGGCATGGCCCAAGAACATCCGTTTGCACAATACGTCCGCATCCTCGGCAAGGGCCGCAACGGCTCGCGCGCCCTGTCGCCCGAAGAGGCCTATGAAGCCTTCCGCCTGATCATGAACGGACAGGTGGAACCCATTCAGCTCGGCGCCTTCCTGATGCTGATGCGCGTGAAGGAAGAGAGCCCCGAGGAGGTTGCCGCCGCCGTGCGCGCCATCCGCGAGTCGCTCCAGGTGCCTGCCGACGCGCCCAGGGTCGACCTGGACTGGTCCAGCTATGCCGGCAAGAAGCGCCAGCTGCCCTGGTATCTGCTGTCCACCCTGCTGCTGGCCGAGGCCGGCGTCCGCATCTTCATGCATGGCGCCAGCGGCCACACCGACGGCCGCATCTACACCAAGGAGGTGCTGCCGCAGCTGGGTCTACCCGTGGCGCGCAGTATCGACGAGGCCTGCCGCCAGCTGGAGGCAAGCAATTTCGCCTACCTGGACCTGGAACACCTGAACCCCACCTTGCACCGGATCATCGAGATGCGCCCCCTGCTCGGCCTGCGCTCGCCGGTACATACCATCGCCCGCATGCTCAATCCCTTCGCCGCCCCCTGCGTCATGCAGGGCATCTTCCACCCCGGCTACCGCGATATCCACCAGGAGGCCGGCAAGCTGCTCGAACAACCGCGCATGGCGGTGATCAAGGGCGAAGGCGGCGAGATCGAACGCAACCCGGATATCGCCTGCCTGGTGCGCCTGGTACGCGAGGGTGAGCTGTCCGAGGAGGAATGGCCGCCGATGTTCGACAAGCGCCACATCCGCCAGGACGATCTGGAGGTGGAGCACCTGATGCGGGTGTGGGACGGTAGCCGTGAGGACGAATACGGCGTCGGTGCCATCATCGGCACAGTGGCTGTCACCCTGTACACCATGGGCCGGGCCGCGAGCCGCGAGGAGGCCGAGGCCCAGGCCCGGACGATGTGGCTGGGCCGCAACATGAACCGCTTCCGCGCCGCGGCCTGACCCATGGCCCGCCTGCTCATCAGCGCCGCGCACAAGTCCTCGGGCAAGACCACCATCACCCTGGGACTGTGCGCGGCCCTGCGCCGGCGCAGCCTGGCCGTGCAGCCGTTCAAGAAGGGGCCGGACTACATCGACCCCATGTGGCTGAGCCGCGCCGCGGCAAACCCCTGCCACAACCTGGATTTCCAGACCCAGAGCGAGACGGAGATTCACGACACCTTCGCCCGCTATCGCGCCGACGTGCGCATCATCGAAGGCAACATGGGCCTGTTCGACAGCATCGACGTGGAAGGCCGGCACAGCAATGCCGCCCTTGCCGCCCTGCTGCAGACGCCGGTGATCCTGGTAGTCAATGTGCTGGGCATGACGCGCAGCGTGGTGCCCATCATCCTCGGCTACCAGCACTTCGACCCGTCGATCCGCATCGCCGGGGTGATCCTCAACAGCGTGGCCGGCAAGCGCCACGAGGAGCGCCTGCGTGAGGTGTTCGCGCGCTATATCGATATCCCCCTGCTCGGCTGCATTCACCGTGACCCGCAGCTGGCCATCTCCGAGCGCCATCTCGGCCTGGTGCCGAGCAACGAGGCCGTGGAGGTAGACGACAAACTGGACTATATCGCCGATGCCATCGCGCGCCAGGTGGACCTGGACCGCTTGATGGACATTGCCCGCAGTGCACCGCCCCTGGCCACAGAGTCATCCGAAGGGAAAACCACCCTCCCCCCTGCCCGCCGCCCTGAGGGTGGCGGGATTAAGGTGCGCATCGGCATCGCCCGCGATGCCGCCTTCGGCTTCTATTACCCGGGCGACCTGGAGCGACTGGAAGAGGCCGGCGCCGAACTGGTTCCCTTCGACACCCTGCGCGACCGCCAGCTTCCCGCCGTGGATGGCCTGTTCATCGGCGGCGGCTTTCCCGAGACCCACATGGCGGCCCTGGAGGCGAACCGCGAACTGCGCCGCGCCATCCATGACGCCATCGAGGGCGGCCTGCCCGCCTATGCCGAATGCGGCGGCCTGATGTACCTGGCCCGTTCCATCCGCTGGGGCGAGCGCCGGGCGGCCATGGTCGGCATCATCCCCGGCGACATCGTCATGTACGAAAAGCCGCAGGGCCGGGGTTACGTGCGCCTGCGCGAAACCGGCCACAACCCCTGGCCCGGCCAGGGGGGGGCGGCCGAGTTTTATGCTCACGAATTTCACTACTCCATGTTGGAAAACCTGAGCAGCGGACTTACTTATGCCTATGATATGGTGCGCGGTACCGGTATAGACGGCCACCACGACGGCATCGTGTACCGCAACCTGGTAGCCAATTACGTTCACCTGCGCGATGTCGACGGCTACCACTGGACGCGGCGTTTCGTGGATTTCGTGCGGCAGTGTATTGCCCGACCCAGCGAGACGGGCACGGCATAAGCCGCGTTATTTGGAAACTCAACTTACAAAGGTCTGCATATGATTACTGTGACTCCGGAAGCCGCCAAACAAATCCAGATGGCTGCCGCCCAGGGTGGTATGGACAACATGGCCCTGCGCCTGGCGGCCCGCCCCGGCGCGCACGGCGGCCTGGAATATGGCATGGGCTTCGATGAGGCTAACGACGACGACCTGTCCTTCGACTGTGAAGGTGTGCAGGTGGTGCTGGAGCCCCAGTATGGCCCGCTGCTGCAGGGCACCACCATCGACTATGTCGAGCTGGAGCCGGGCCAGTTCCACTTCATCTTCATGAACCCCAACGACACCGGTGATGGTGGCGGCTGCAGCAGCGGCTCGGGCGGCGGTTGCAGCTCGGGCGGTTGCGGTTCCGGCGGCGGCTGCAGTTAACCCCGCGGTGGTGGGGCCTGCCGGTACGGGCCCCACCCACCTCTGCAAGCCCATCCGCACTACCGGTTCAAGGTCGGGGGGGACTTGGTGTAATATGTCGCGTCTATGACACGATAAACCGGAGCCGGGGCAGCACCACCTAATGCGCAAAGCCGAAGACCTCCAGGACGCCGAACGCCTGCAAGGAATTGCAACCTGGATGCTGCCGCCCGCCCCGGACTGGCGCCGCAAACTGGCCGCCTTTCGTCGTCATCATCTGCTGCCCGCCGTCTCGGGGCTGATCAGCAGCCTGTTCCTCCTCACCCTCACCAGCTTTCTGGCCTGGCAGCAACAGGCGTACGCCGCCTGGGTGGCGGCCGTCCAGCTGGTGGCCGTAGTGGGCGCCGGGGCCTCCGGCATCCTGCTGTTGCTGGGAGTGCAGCGCCAGCTGGTGGAACCCTTTGCCCAGTTGCGCGACTGGGCCACGCGCATGCGCAACGGCAACGTGGCGGCGCGTCTGCCGCAGGACGGCAACGGCGAGTTTTCCGAACTGGCCGATGACCTCAACAACCTCGGCAACTCGTTACAGGCACTGACGCAGAATCTGGAGGCGGAGGTGCGGCGCCAGACCGAGCACATCGCCCAGAAAACCCATTCCCTGCAGGTGTTGTACGATGTCGCCGCCAGCCTCAATGCCTCGCGCGACCTGAAGGACCTGCTCACCCGCTTCCTCTACACCATGCGCGACATCGTCAATGCCAAGGCCGGCACGGTACGGCTGCTCATCGACGACGACCAGATGGAACTGGTGGCCAGCATCGGCCTGGACGACGAAGTGGTGTCGCACGAGCGCATCGTGCCGGTGAAACGCTGCCTGTGCGGCAATGCGGTGGACGAAGGCGAGGTGCTGTTCCAGCAGGACCTGCTGCCCTGCCAGCAGTTCGTCGGCCGTCCCCTGCTCGCCCACAGCAATCTGGGCATGATCGCCGTACCGCTGCAATACCGCGGCAAGAACCTGGGCGTATACAACCTGTTCATCGACAAATCCGAGTTCGAGGCACGCGACGAGGTGAAGGCGCTGTTCACCAGCATCGGCCGCCACCTCGGCATGGCCATCGAAAAGGCCCGCCTCGATTCCGAATCCAAGCGCCTGTCCATCATGCAGGAGCGCAATACCCTGGCGCACGAGCTGCACGACTCCCTGGCGCAGACCCTGGCCTCGCTGCGCTTCCAGGTCAGCATGCTGCCCTCCACCCTGCACGACGAGGGCACCGCCGCCGCCAGCCGCGAGATCGAGCAGATCAAGAACGGCCTGGACGAGGCCTACACCGAACTGCGCGAACTGCTGGCCCACTTCCGCGCCCCCATCGACGCCCGCGGCCTGCTGCCCGCCATCGAGGACATGGTGAGCCAGTTCCGCAAGCAGACCGGCATCCACACCTTCCTGCAGAAGGAGTGGGACTCGACCCGCCTGCCGGCCAATCTGGAAATGCAGGTGCTGCGCATCGTGCAGGAGGCGCTGGCCAACATCCGCAAGCACAGCCAGGCACAGAATGTGCGCATCATGCTGCGCTGCAACGCCGAGGGCCAGTACCGCGTGCTCATCGAGGACGACGGCGTCGGCATGCGCGAGCCGGCCTTCTCCGGCCATCCCGGCGAACATATCGGTCTGTCCATCATGCAGGAGCGTGCGCGCTACCTGGGTGGTGAACTGCGCATCGAAAGCGAGGAAGGCGAAGGTACCCGTGTACTGCTCACCTTCCGCTATCCCGATCCGAAACAGAACAAAGAACAACAGCGGTTTGCCCTGATATAACGACCATGCGCGTATTGCTCGTAGACGATCACACCCTGTTCCGCAGCGGCCTCGAAACCCTGCTGGAACGCCATAACATCGAGGTGGTAGCCGCCACCGGCGACGGCCGCGACGGCATGCGCCTGGCGCTGGAGATCCAGCCCGACATCGTCCTGCTCGACATGCGCATGCCGGACATGAATGGCCTGGAGGTGCTGCGTGCCCTGCGCAATACCGGCATGAAGAGCCCGATCGTGATGCTCACCACCAGCAATGAGGAGCGCGATCTGGTGGAATGCCTGCGCAACGGCGCTCAGGGCTATCTGCTGAAGGACATGGAACCGGGCGAACTGGTCAATGCCCTGCGCGACATCCAGTCCGGCCGCACCGTGGTGGCACCGGAACTGGCCGGCGTGCTGGCGCGCGTGGTACAGGGCGGCGAAGCCGCCGAACCGGAGCGGCAGGATACGCCGTTCTCCGACCTGACGCCGCGCGAGCTGGAGATCCTCTGCCTGCTCGCCGAGGGTCAGAGCAACAAGGTGATTGCGCGCAATCTCGGCATCTCCGACGGTACCGTCAAGCTGCACGTCAAGGCGGTGCTGCGCAAACTGAATGTCCATTCCCGCGTCGAAGCCGCGGTGATGGCGGTGGAACAGAATCTTTGTCAGAAGGAATTGGGATGAGTTTGCACGGACTGTTTGCGGCCCTGCTGTGTGTTGCCGTCACCTGGCCTGCTGCCGTGGCGGCAGAGACCTGGTACGAGGTCGAGATCATCGTCGTGGCGCAGCGCCAGCCGGATGCCGGCAGCGAGGTCTGGCCCGCGGACGGGGTGCCGCCGCTGCCGCCGGAGGCGCAGCTTGCCATTCCGCAGCCGGGGCAACCGGGCGTGAGCGGCAAGATCGCGCCGTTGCCGCCGGAGAACCTGCGCCTGCAGGCCGAGGCGCAGCGCATCGCCGAAGACGCGCGCTACGAACTGCTGCTGCACACCGGCTGGCGCCAGCCCGGCCTGGCGAAGGAGCAGGCCCTACCGGTGCGGATCCAGGCCATCGAGGCGGCAGCCGTACCGGATGATGACGCGCTGGCGCAACCACGTCTCGACGGCATCCTGCGCCTGATCCTCGCGCGCTACCTGCATCTGGAGGCCGACCTGCGCTACCGCAGCGCCACCGCCGTCGCCGCCGACAGCGATACGCTATTTGCCGCCTTCAATGACGCGGCGGGCGAGAAACCGGTATATCGGCTCAACGAGACCCGGCGCATGCGCAGCCGTGAGGTGCATTATCTCGACCACCCGATGTTCGGCATCATCGCCACGGTCACCCCGTACGAGCTGCCAGTCGCCGCGCCGCCCCCCCGGCCTGCGACACCGGCCCCCGTGCCGGCGAGCGGGACGAGGGGCACGATCCGGCGGAACTGAGCACCTCAAAATTCAGAACGAGCACCATGGACCGTCTGCTGTCGGTCAATACAATATCGTGAACTCCGTGCTCAGACCTGCGGCGCCACCCGCTCCAGCAGGCTGCGCACACGCTCCATGCCCTCATTGAGGTTCTGCTCGATCTCTTCCATGGTGATGGCGCCGCTGCCGCGCCCTGCCCCCATGTTGGCGACCACCGCGCAGCAGGCGTAGCAGATGTCCAGCTCACGGGCCAGGGCGGCCTCCGGCATCCCGGTCATGCCGACCAGGTCGCAACCATCGCGCTCCAGCCTGTCGATCTCCGCCGCCGTCTCCAGACGCGGCCCCTGGGTGGTGGCATAGACGCCCTCTTCCAGCGCGTTCAGGCCGATGGCGCGCGCACCGTCGATGAGCATCTGGCGCAGACCGGGACAATAGGGCTCGGTGAAGTCGATGTGGGTGACGTGGGTCAACCCTTCCTCGAAATAGGTGTTGATGCGGCTCCAGGTGTAATCGATGACCTGATGCGGAATGACGATGCGCCCCGGCGTCATGTCGGCGCGGATGCCGCCCACGGCGTTGACGGCGATGATGTGATCGGCGCCCGCCTCCTTCAGCGCCCAGATATTGGCGCGGTAGTTCACCTTGTGCGGCGGAATGGTGTGGCCGTAGCCATGCCGCGCCAGGAACAACACCTCCTTGCCGGCGATGGAGCCGTGGGTCAGCGGTGCCGACGGCTCGCCATAGGGCGTGTGCAGCACCTCGCGGTTGATGATTTCGAGATTTTTCAGCGAGGTCAGGCCGGTGCCGCCGATGATTGCCAGTTTTGCCACATTTCCCCCTTCGTAAAACCTGTTTGTCGCAACGGTGCGGAGTTACAGAGGTGTTGCAACATATTGACCTCTGCGCCGCTGCGGCGATGATGTGTTGCTTACATGCCCTTGACCGCGTAGATGCCGGGCGCGTTGCGCAGGTAGTCCATGTAATCCATGCCATAGCCAAAGACGTAGCGATCCGGCACCGTCAGCCCGATGAAGTCCGCCTGCAAGCCGTTCTTGCGCGCATGCTCCTTTTCCACCAGCACGGCACTGTAGACGGCACTGGCGCCCTGTGCCCGCAGCTCGTCGAGGATCGCCTGCAGCGTCACCCCTTCATCCAGGATGTCGTCCACCACCAGCACCACCCGCCCCTGTATGGGGGTGCGCGGCCGCGCCAGCCAGCACAGTTCGCCACCGCAGGTTTCACCGCGATAGCGCGTGGCATGGACGTAATCAATCTGCAGGGGGAAATCCAGGTGGGTAAGCAGCTGTCCCATGGGGATCAGGGCGCCGGTCATCACGCACAGCACCAACGGGTTGCTGTCTCCCAGTCGGGTGGTAATGGCGCCGGCCATGGCGGCGATGGCGGCCTCGACCTGGGCGCTGGAGTACAGGCAGTCGGCCTCGCGATATACCTGCTGCGCCTGTTGCGGGGTAACTGACATGACGGTCCTCTAGGAATGGGCCCCGGCCGGCGAGGTCTGCAACTGAACACCCTCGGGAACATGCAGGGTGGACGTGGGAAGCGCTATCTCGGCGCCGTGGCGTGCGATGATCTCGACCACCTTGAGCAACACATCCTGCTTGACCTCGTGATAGTGCACCCAGTTGGTGGTCTTGGTGAAGGTGTAGATGAAGAAGTCCAGCGAGGACGGCGCGAAGGCATTGAAATTGACGATCAACGTCTGCGTGGCGTCGATCTCCGCATGCTGCTCCAGCATCGCGCGCACGTCGGCCGTGATCGCCGCCATCCTGTCGGCATCGTCGTAACGGATGCCGATGGTTTCGTAGATGCGGCGATGACTCATGCGTGAAGGGTTTTCCACCGCGATGCTGGAGAAGGTGGAATTGGGCACATATAGGGGGCGCTTGTCGAAGGTGCGGATCACTGTCAGGCGCCAGCCGATCTCCTCCACCGTCCCCTCGATGTTCCGATCCGGTGAGCGCACCCAGTCACCTACCGCAAAGGGGCGATCGAGGTAGATCATCAGGCCACCGAAGAAATTGGCCAGCAGGTCCTTGGCGGCGAAACCGACGGCGATGCCACCGATGCCGCCGAAGGCGAGGATGCCGGAGATGTTGAAGCCCAGCGTCTGCAGGGCCATCAGCGCGGCGGTGATGCCGACGGACACGCGCAGCAGCTTGCCTACCGCATCCACCGTGGTGGCATCGACGTGGCGCCCTTCCGCCGCAGCGCTGGCGAGGATGTCCTGCTCCATGTTGCGGATGAAACGGAACAGGAACCAGGCCAGGGCGATGATCACGCCCAGGCTGCGCAGCGGCGCCGCCGCCTCGAATACCACCACATCGGCGCGACGGCCGAGAATATCCGCGGCAAAGGTGATGCCCACCACCCAGATGAGCAGGGTCAGCGGCTGGCGCAGGGACTCGACAAAGATGTGATCCCAGTGGCGGCGGGTCAACAGCAATCTGGCGTGGAGGCGTTTCAGCAGGTGCTTCTGGATGAAATCCAGCAACAGGGTGGCAAATACCACCAGAAATACCTGCGCCACGAGAAACCAGGTTCCGTCGCGTCCGCCCATGCCCTGCCAGATCGATTCGAGACTCACGCCACCTCCAGATTCAGAAATCAAATTCAATGGTTGGATCCTGTGCCAGGCGCTCCACGGCCTGCACCGCCTGTTGCCAGTGCGGGTCACGATGCAGCGCCTCCCAGCTTACCGGGTGCCGGCCATGCATGCGCGCCAGACGCGTATGCAGCACCGGATCGTGGCGCGGCTTGAAACCGTCGAGCACGGCCATGGCACCCGCGCGATTGTTGCACACCAACACCATATCACAGCCCGCTTCCACCGCCGCCGCTGCACGTCCGGCATAATCACCACCGCAGGCCGCGCCTTCCATGCTCAGGTCATCGGAGAAGATGATGCCCTGGAAACCGAGGCGGCGGCGCAATACCTCGCCGAGCCAGAAACGGGAGAAGCCGGCAGGCTGCGCATCCACTTGCGAGTAGACCACATGGGCCGGCATGACTGCGGCGAGACCGTAGCCGATCATGCGTTCGAACGGCACGATATCTTCGGCATAGATATCCTCGTAACGCCGCGCGTCCACCGGCAGGGCCAGATGGGAATCCGCCTCCACCGCGCCATGGCCGGGGAAGTGCTTGCCGGTGGCAGCCATGCCGGCCTTGCGCATGCCGAGCATGTAGCTGTGCGCCAGTTCGGCGACCACATCGGCGGAGTGATGAAAGGCGCGATCGCCGATCACCCGGCTGATGCCGCGATCCACATCCAGCACCGGGGCAAAACTGAAATCCACGCCGACGGCACGCAGCTCGCTCGCCATCACCCAGCCGGTGGCCTCGGCCAGGCGACGGGCGCGGCGCGGGTCGTGGGCATGGATATCACCGAATACGCGCGCCGGCGGCAATGGCGTGAAACCAGTGCGGAAGCGCTGCACGCGGCCGCCTTCGTGATCCACCGCCACCAGCAGGCGCGGCTCGCGCAGTGCGTGCACCTCATGTAGCAGCGCGCTCAACTGCTCGGGTGATTCATAATTGCGTGTGAACAGGATGACACCACCCACCAGCGGATGGCGCAGCAGCTCGCGCTCCTCCGGCAACAGCGTGGTGCCTTGCAGGTCCAGCATGACCGGGCCTAGCGACATGCGATTAACTCCATGCGATGAGAGGGCAAGGTGCGCCTGGACATCACGGCACACATGGAACAGTCTCTGTTGTTCATACCAGATACGAGAAATTTGCAGCGTCTTCCGTGCCATCCCTGATCAATACACGGATGCCGGCCGGCACCTGTTCGAACAGCGCCATGATATCGGCATTGCGCATGCGGATACAGCCATGGGAGGCCGGCTTCCCCATGGGCTCGTCATCCGGCGTGCCGTGGATGTAGATATAGCGGCGCATGGTGTCCACCTCGCCGAGGCGGTTTCTGCCGCGTTCCAGACCGGACAGCCACAGGATGCGCGTCAGTATCCAGTCGCGCTGCGGCGCTGCGGCACGCAGTTCCGGGGTGAGGATCTCACCGGTCGGACGTCTGCCGATGAATACCGTATTGGCCGGGCTGCCCGCACCGATACGCGCCCGCACCACATGCCAGCCGCGCGGCGTACAGCCGCTGCCATTCACCTCACCCGGGCCATTGGCCGCGGTGGACACCGGCGCCTCGAACAAAACCACGGCACCCTCGCGCAGGCGCAGGCGCTGCGCGGCAAGATCGATCTCAATCCAGCGTTCCGCGTTCATCCGCCGTCCAGTCCTTGTAGGGGTGTGTGACCAGGCAAACATTGTAATAGCGCGGCTCATGCGACACTTCGCGCCCAGCCCAGGGTGGCAACTGCAGTGACGCATCCTCCGCCTCCAGCTCCACCTCCGCCACCACCAGACCGGTGTTGTCGCCGGCGAAGACGTCCACCTCCCACACCCGCCCGCCGAAAGTCACATGATGGCGCACCTTCTCGATGAGCGGCTTCGCACACAGCGTATCGAGCATGGCGGCAGCATCTTCCAGCGGGATGGCGTATTCGTATTCCTGGCGCGTCACGCCCAAGGTGGCGCTCTTGATGTTGAGGCGCGCCGCGCTGCCTTCGATGCGCACGCGCACCGAGGCCTGCTGTGCCCCCACCAGATAGCCCTGGCGATAGGCCGTGCCGGCATCGGCCGCCGCGCGCCAGCGGTCATTTTTCACCAGGAATTTGCGCTCGATCTCTATCGCCATGGTTCTGTCCCTGCACAGTGTCGCCATGGTAGGCCATGGAGCCCGATTTGTGTATTCTTGACCGCCGCCCCCAACCCTGCTTTTCCGGAACGACACGCTTGAATAGCCACACTGCCGGCGCCCCGGCCCCATGACCGATGAAAACAATGCATTCACATTATGCGGCCATAGCACCGTATCGGACCAAGGACGGTTCCGAGATCCGTGAACTGCTGCACCCGGCCGTGCATGGCAACCGCAACCAGAGTCTGGCCGAGGCCAGCGTGCCTCCCGGCCAGGCCACCGCCCTGCACCGTCATCAGCAGAGCGAAGAGCTGTACCATATCAGCGCCGGCCACGGCGTGATGCGACTGGGCGACGAGGAGTTCGCCATCGTCCCCGGTGACACGATCTGCATCCCGCCCGGCACGCCGCACGCCGTACGCAACACCGGCGACGAACCGTTGCGCATCCTCTGCTGCTGCGCCCCGGCCTACCGCCACGACGACACCGAACTGCTCTGAACTCGATGCGCATCCTGCTCGCCCCCATGGAAGGCGTCATTGACGCCCCCATGCGCCAACTGCTCACCGCCCTGGGCGGCTATGACGCCTGCGTCACCGAATTCCTGCGTCTCAGTGACGGCGAATTGTCCGAACGCAGCTACCGTAAGCACTGTCCCGAGCTGGCCCATGGCAGCTGCACCGCCAGCGGCACGCCAGTGATCCTGCAGCTGCTCGGCAGCGACCCCGCCCTGCTCGCCGTCAGCGCCCGCCGCGCCGTGCAGCTTGGCGCCAGCGCCATCGATCTCAACTTCGGCTGCCCCTCGCGTTTCGTCAATCGCAAGGCGGGAGGCGCCGCGCTATTGCAAGAACCGCAACTCATGGCGCGGATCGTCAGCACGGTACGCGGGGCGCTGCCCAGAGATATTCCGGTTTCCGCCAAGATGCGTCTCGGCTACGACATTCCGGATGCCGCGGTCGACATCGCCCTGGCCGTACAGGAAGCCGGAGCCGACTTCATCACTGTGCATGCCCGCACCCGCGCCGATGGCTACCGCGCCCCCGCCCGCTGGGAGTGGTTGCGCCCCATCAACGAGGCCTTGAAAATTCCGCTGTTCGCCAACGGTGATATCAACAGCATCGACGACTGGCGCCGCTGCCACGAAATCAGCGGCTGCCAACACGTGATGCTTGGTCGCGGCGCCCTGATGCAGCCGGACCTCGCCCGCCAGCTGCGCGCCTGGCATGCCGGCACCGAAGTCGAGGCCATGCAATGGCCTGACATCCGCACGCTCCTGCCGCATCTCGTCACACACTACGCCCCGGACACCCGCGGTCTCAGCGCCCGCCTCAAGCAGTGGCTGGGCCTGTTGCGCCAGCGGCATGCCGGCGCGGAAGCGGCATTCGCCCGCATTCGAGCCCTGCGGGACATGCACAGCATACTGACGGAGCTGGCCGGGTGAGTGGTGCCCGCTGCCGCCGGCACGGCGGCAGGGCAGCACGGAACACTCAAACCTGCACCGGTACGCGGGTATCCAATACCACCGCCTGTGCGGTTACCGTTGCACGATAGGCGACGGCCTCGACTCCCGCTGCCAGCGCCTCACGCAAGGTGTGCCCATAGAGCGGATCGATCTCGTCAGCGGGCCGCACCGCGTGCGCATCGACACGCTGCACGCAAAAGAAGATCACCCCGCGCGCGCCCTGCGCGACCACCTGCATCAGTTCGCGCAGGTGCTTGCTGCCGCGGGCACTGACCGCATCCGGAAACAAGGCAGTGCCGCTTGCATCGACGGCCGTGACGTTCTTGATCTCCACATAGCAGGCGGGGCGGCCGCCCCCTTCCAGCAGCAGGTCGATACGGCTGTTTTCGGCACCATAGCGCACCTCCTGCCGCTGTGCGGCGTAGCCCTGTAGTTCCGCCACCACACCGTTGACTATGGCCTCGCCCACCAAGCGGTTCACCACGCCGGTGTTGATGCCGATCATCACGCCGGCATGATTTTCCACCAGCTCCCAGGCATGCGGATATTTACGCGCCGGATTGTCGACCTCGCGCAGCCAGACCCGGCTGCCGGGCTCGGCGCAGCCCAGCATGCTGCCGGTGTTCGGAGTGTGGGCGGTAATGACGCGGCCGTCGTCCAGGCGCACGTCGGCCAAAAAACGCTTGTAGCGCTGCAGCAAGGTGCCACCGATGAGGGGATTTTCAAATTCCACAATCGACCACCAGACAGCCGTGTTTTTACTTGTATCTTGTCACTTGCAACTTGTATCTGACTCTCAATGTATCCGCCGCCGCGCCTCGGTGACGTTGGGTAGTTGCCCGATGCGTCCCAGCACCCGCGACAGTTCCTCGATGTTGGCGATCTCCAGGGTGAGCTGCATGCGCACGCTGTAGTTCTGCTTGTCGGTCAGGGTATTGACCGACAGCACGTTGATCTTGTCATTGGACAGGATCGAGGTGATGTCGCGCAGCAGCCCCTGGCGGTCGAAGGCGAGAATTTCGATGTCCACCGGATAGGTCTGGCGCTGTTTGCTGCTCCACTCCACCTCGATGAGGCGCACGCGTTTTTCCGGTGTCATGTTGAGTATGTTGCGGCAATCACGCCGATGGATGGTAACGCCGCGCCCCTGGGTGATGTAACCCACCACGGCGTCACCCGGTGCCGGCTTGCAGCAGCGCGCCATGGTAGTGAGCAGATTGCCGACGCCGAGGATATGGACACCACCCGCGCCACCGCTCTTGCCGGCCGTGCTCGGCGCACTGATCGGCAATACATCCTCTTCCCCGCTCTCCGGTGGCGGCACCACCTGTTTCTGCAACGCGCGCACGATCTGTGTGGTGTTGATATCGCCGCGGCCGATGGCGAGCAGGAAGGGATCGAGCTGGTCGAAACCGAACTGCGCGGCCAACTGCTCCAGCGGCAGGTCGGACACGCTGAAGCGGCGCAGCTCCTTTTCCAGCACCGCGCGACCTTCCGCCAGATTGCGCTCCAGCGCCTGCTGGGTGAACCAGTGGCGCACCTTGGCACGGGCGCGCGAGGTCTTGAGATAACCGAGATGGGGATTGAGCCAGTCGCGGCTCGGCTCGCCCTGGCGCGCGGTGAGGATCTCCACCTGCTCGCCGCTCTTCAGTTCGTAGGTGATGGGCACCATGCGGCCGTCGACACGGGCGCCGCGGGCGCGATTGCCCACCTCGGTGTGGATGTAATAGGCGAAATCAAGCGGTGTGGCGCCCTGCGGCATGTCCACCACCTCGCCCTGCGGTGTCAGCACATAGACACGGTCCTGGAACACCTCGGACTTGAAGCGATCGATGAAGTCGCCGGCGCTGTTTTCCTCTTCCTTCCATTCCAGCAGCTGGCGCAGCCAGGCCACCTTCTGCTCGAAGTCGCGATTGCTCCTGCCGCCTTCCTTGTAACGCCAGTGGGCGGCCACGCCCAGTTCCGATTCCTTGTCCATCTCGACGGTGCGGATCTGCACCTCGATGGTCTTGCCCTCGGGGCCCATCACCGCGGTGTGGATGGAGCGATAGCGGTTTTCCTTGGGGGTGGCGATGTAGTCGTCGAATTCCTTGGCGATGTGCGGCCACAGGGTGTGCACCACACCGAGGGCGTGATAGCAGTCGGGGATGCTGTCTACCAGGATGCGTACGGCGCGCACGTCGTACAGCTCGTGAAAGCTGAGTCCCTTGCGCTGCATCTTCTTCCAGATGCTGTAGATGTGCTTGGGCCGGCCCTTGACGTCGGCCTTGATGCCGGAGCGCTCCAGCTCCTCGCGCAGGGTGGCGAGTACCTTGTCGATGTAACGCTGACGATCGACGCGGCGCTCGTCGAGGGACTTGGCGATCTCCTTGTAGGCCTGTGGCTCCAGGTAGCGGAAGGCCAGGTCTTCCAGCTCCCATTTCACATGCCAGATGCCGAGGCGGTTGGCCAGCGGGGCGTAGATGTCGAGGGTCTCGCGGGCAATGCGCTGCTGCTTGTACTCAGGCAGGTGCTGCAGGGTACGCATGTTGTGCAGGCGATCGGCCAGCTTGATCAGCACCACGCGCACATCTTCGGCCATGGCGAGCAGCAGCTTGCGCAGGCTTTCGGCCTTGACCTGCTCCTTCTTGTTGCCCTGCTCCGTCGCCTGGTATTCGCCGATCACCTTCATCTTGGTGAGGCCGTCCACCAGATGCGCCACCGCGGGACTGCAGGCCTGCGCGATGTCCTCCAGCGTGATGGCGGTGTCCTCCACCACGTCATGCAGGATGGCGGCAGCCAGGGTTTCGTGATCCATGCGCAGGCCGGCGAGGATGTCGGCCACCGCAATGGCATGGGCAAGATAGGGCTCACCGGAGGCACGGGTCTGTTCCCGGTGGGCGCGCTCGGCCAGCTCGACGGCACGACGGATCGGCGCGACCTCTTCCGGCGCGCGGCCGTCCGCCAGGCTGTCCAGCCAGGCGTTGCGGCCGGCCGCCTCCTGCAGCGCAGCATCATGAACAGTGGATTCGACGTAAACCATGCAACTCTCTTCACCTGCCCAGGTGCAACATAGTCTAGCGCGGCCTCAACGCCGACGCCGTGATTTGGCCGGTACGGCACCCTCGCGCCGGGCAGGCGCCGGCCTGCCCTGATGGGACGCCACCGGTCGCCCGGTGCCTTCCGGCTGCCAGGCCGGCACCAGGTGGCGCTTGCCGTTGCCGATGAGGTCGGTGCGTCCCATGCGTTTCAGCGCATCGCGCAGCAGCGGCCAGTTTTCCGGGTCGTGATAGCGCAGAAAGGCCTTGTGCAGGCGGCGCTGACGCAGGCCGCTGGGCACTTCGATGCCGGCGCTGTCGCGGCGCACCCGCTTCAGCGGATTGTGGCCGCTGTGGTACATGGCGGTGGCGATGGCCAGCGGCGTCGGCAGGAAGGTCTGCACCTGATCGAGGCGGAAGCCGTTGCGCTTCAGCCACAGCGCCAGTTCCAGCATGTCGGTGTCCGAGGTGCCGGGATGGGCGGCGATGAAGTACGGGATCAGGTACTGCTCCTTGCCCGCAGCCTTTGAGGCCTGCTCGAACATTGCCTTGAACCGGTCATAGGTGCCAATGCCCGGTTTCATCATCATGTTGAGCGGCCCGGCCTCGGTGTGCTCCGGGGCGATCTTGAGGTAGCCGCCGACGTGATGGGTCACCAGTTCCTGCACATATTCAGGGGAACGCACCGCCAGGTCGTAGCGCAGGCCGGAGGCGATGTGTACGCGCTTGATGCCGGGCAGCTGGCGCACGCGACGGTAGAGATGGATGAGCGGCGCATGATCGGTCTTCATGTTGACGCAGATGTCGGGAAACACGCAGGACAGGCGCCGGCAGGCGGCCTCGATCTGCGTATCCTTGCAGTGCATGCGGTACATATTGGCCGTGGGGCCGCCAAGGTCGGAGATGACGCCGGTGAAGCCGGCAACCTGATCGCGGATCGCCTCCACCTCCCGCACGATGGAGTCTTCGGAACGGTTCTGGATGATGCGCCCTTCGTGCTCGGTGATGGAGCAGAAGGTGCAGCCACCGAAACAGCCGCGCATGATGTTGATGGAAAAACGGATCATCTCCCAGGCCGGCAGTTTCGCCGTGCCATAGGCCGGATGCGGCGCACGGGCAAAGGGCAAATCGAAGATGGCATCCATCTCCTTGGTGGTGAGGGGAATCGGCGGCGGATTGAGCCACACCTCGCGTTCGCCGTGGCGCTGCACCAGGGCGCGGGCATTGCCGGGATTGGTTTCCAGATGGAATATGCGCGAGGCATGGGCATACAGCACGGCGTCGTCGCGCACCTGTTCGTAGGACGGCAGGCGCACCACCGCATGCTCGCGATCGATGCGCGGCTTCTTCTGCAGCCGTACCACCTGCGCGGTGCCGGGTGCACAGGTCGCGGCCTCTGCATAGGGATTGACGTGCACCGGCGGCGCCCCCGGCGTGTCGACCTCGCCGGCATCCACCTCGTGCCAGCCGTCCGGTACAGCCTTGCGCAGGAAGGCCGTGCCGCGCACGTCGGTGATTTCACTGACCGGCGTGCCCTTGGCCAGGCGATGCGCCACCTCCACCAGGGCACGTTCGGCGTTGCCGTACAGCAGCAGATCGGCCTTGGCATCGAGCACCACCGAGCGGCGCACCTTCTCCGACCAGTAGTCGTAATGGGCGATGCGGCGCAGGCTGGCCTCGATGCCGCCGATGATCAGCGGCACATCGCTGTAGGCCTCGCGGCAGCGCTGGCTGTATACGATGACCGAACGGTCCGGCCGCTTGCCGCCCTCGCCCCCCGGCGTGTAGGCGTCATCGCTGCGGATGCGCCGCTCGGCGGTATAGCGATTGACCATGGAGTCCATGTTGCCGGCGGTGACGCCGAAGAACAGGTTGGGCCGGCCCAGGCGTTTGAAATCCTCCGCCGAGGTCCAGTCCGGCTGGGCGATGATGCCGACACGAAAGCCCTGCGCCTCCAGCAGGCGCCCGACCATGGCCATGCCGAAGCTGGGGTGATCGATGTAGGCATCCCCTGTGACCAGGATCACATCGCAGGAATCCCAGCCCAGCTGGTCCATCTCCTCGCGCGACATGGGCAGGAAGGGCGCGGTGCCGAAGCGTTGCGCCCAGTATTTGCGGTAGGAGAAAAGTTCGCGGACGGACATGGGTCTGAATACCGAATGAGTTTTACTCGCGTGGAGTCAGTGCAGTATATTGAGCCGCAAGGGCCATTACCGAAGACGACGATCAAGGAGCCGAATCATGCGTCCCAGCCATATCCGCCTCATCGCCATCCTGCTGGCCGCCGGCAGCACTGCCGCCAACGGCGATGTGGTGCAGATACCGCCTGCCGCACCGGAAGATGCGGCGGCACAACCGGCACAACACATGGACCTTCCCGTCCGTGGCATGAACATGCAGCAGGTGGAGGCCCGCTTCGGCACGCCGCTGGAAAAGATCGCTGCCGTGGGCAAACCGCCCATCAGCCGGTGGATATACGCAGATTATACCGTCTATTTTGAACATCAGTACGTGCTGCACACGGTACTCAAGCGCAAATAACGTCCTTTCAACCACTGCGGTTGCTGTCGCGCAACCGCGGTACCGGTCATGGTCCCCATGCAGATACTGCCCGCAGAATGGTCACCGCAAAGCGCGGTGATGCTCACCTGGCCGCACATGCACGGCCCGCTGGGCCGCATCCTGGCACAGGTGGAAAAGGTATTCGTCCACATCGCCCGCGCGGTCACCGCCCATGAGCCGCTGGTCATATCCTGCCTGCATGCGGAACACCGCGACCATATCGCGACGCAGCTGCGGGCCGCTGGCGTGGACCTGACGCGGGTACACCTGGCCCTCGCCCCCTCCAACGATGTCTGGGCGCGTGACCACGGCCCCATCACCGTGCTGCGTGACGGCCGGCCCCTGCTGCTCGACTTTGCCTTCAATGGCTGGGGCCGCAAGTATCCCTTTGACCTGGACAACGCCCTCAGCCGTACCCTGCACACACAGGGGGTGTTCGGCACCACGCCGCTGGAAGGCATCGATTTGATCCTGGAGGGCGGCAGCATCGAAAGCGATGGCCAGGGAACCCTGCTCACCACCCGTCACTGCCTGCTCAACCCGCAGCGCAATCCGCAATACGACTGCGTCGGCCTGGAGGGCATCTTTGCCCAGGTATTCGGCAGCCGGCGCGTACTGTGGCTGGACCACGGCGAACTGGAAGGCGACGATACCGACGGCCATATCGACACCCTGGCCCGCTTCTGCGATGAACACACCATCGCCTACGTGCGTTGCGACAACCCGCGTGACAGCCACTACGAGCCCTTGCTGGAAATGGAACGCGAGCTGAGGGGGTTCCGCGACAACGACGGCAAACCCTACCGTCTGGTACCGCTGCCCCTGCCCGCCCCGAAACGCGATGAGCACGACAAGCGCCTGCCCGCCACCTACGCCAACTTTCTCATCATCAACGATGCGGTGTTGATTCCGGTCTACGACGATGTGATGGATGCGGTGGCGCTGGAACGCCTGGCCCCCTGTTTCCCCGGCCGCGAGCTCATCGCCATCAACTGCCTGCCCCTGATCCGGCAATACGGCAGCCTGCACTGCGTCACCATGCAGCTGCCGGCCGGTGTACTCTAGTTCCTCTCACCGACAGCCAAGCGGAGGCCCGCCATGAAGCAACGTACCCTGCGCGTCGGCCTGGTGCAGCAGCCCTGCAGCGAGGACCGCGAGACCAATCTCTATTACAGCTCGCTGGAAATCCGCGCCGCGGCCGCCGACGGCGCCGAACTGGTGCTGCTGCAGGAGCTGCACAGCGGGGTGTACTTCTGCCAATCGGAAGACCCGGCGCGCTTTGAGCAGGCGGAGAGCATCCCCGGCCCCACCACCCACGCCCTGGCCGAACTGGCCCGGGAGCTGGGCATCGTCATCGTCGGCTCGGTGTTCGAGCGGCGCGCCCCCGGCCTGTACCACAACACCGCCGTGGTGCTGGAGAGGGACGGCAGCCTCGCCGGCATCTACCGCAAGATGCACATCCCCGACGACCCCGGCTATTACGAAAAATACTATTTCACCCCCGGCGACCTCGGCTTCACCCCCATCGATACCTCGCTGGGACGGCTCGGCGTGCTGGTGTGCTGGGACCAGTGGTATCCGGAGGCGGCGCGGCTGATGGCCCTGGCCGGCGCCGAGATCCTGCTCTATCCCACCGCCATCGGCTGGGACGAGCGGGCGGAGCTGGATGAACAGCTGCGCCAGCGCGATGCCTGGGTCACCATCCAGCGCAGCCACGCCATTGCCAACGGCCTCCCCCTCGTGGCCTGCAACCGCGTCGGCCATGAAGCGGACCCGTCCGGGCAGACGCCCGGCATCAACTTCTGGGGCTACAGCTTCATCTGCGGCCCGCAGGGCGAGATCCTGGCCCAGGCGCCGGAAGACGACCCCACCTTTCTGGTGGCCGAGGTGGACCTCGGTCGCACGGAGCAGGTGCGCCGCGCCTGGCCCTACCTGCGCGACCGCCGCATCGATGCCTACGCCGACCTGCTGCGCCGCTACCGCGACTAGAGATACCACTCAGTCCGCAAATTAACGCAAATAAACGCGAATGTATTCAGTGCAGGAGCAGAGAATGAGTGCCGCACAGATCATTGTTCCCCATGGTCTGCGCTGCACGTCTTGGCACGAGAATCAATAATTTCCTGACATAACAATTTGCGTTTGTTCGCGTTCATTTGCGGACTCATAGAGGTTAACCCACCATGATTATCATCCTGCAAGCGCACGTCACCACGCAGAGCCCGGAGTTCGACACCCTGCGCAACCACATTGCCAACCTGCCGCGGGTGCAGATGCGCGTGCACGAGGAGCGCGGCAGCCAGCAGACGCTGACCGAGATCTATCTCATCGGCGACACCGCAGCGCTGGACAAGGACGACATGGCCAGCCTGCCCGGCGTCGAGCGCGTGGTGCGCGTATCGCGCGAATACCGCGTGCTCGGCCGTCACCACGACGACCAGCGCCCGAGCTATTTCGAATACAACGGTGTGCGCTTCGGCCAGGACAACTTCAACGTCTTCGCCGGCCTGTGCGCCGTGGATACGCCGGAGCATGTGGAGGAAATGCTGCGCACCCTGCGCGACCACGGCCAGGTGTGCACGCGCATGGGCGCCTACAAGCCGCGCACCAATCCCTATGCCTTCCAGGGCCACGGCAAGGCCTGCCTGCCCTATGTGTTCGAGCTGGCCGGCAAGTACGGCATCAAGGTCATTGCGATGGAAGTGACCCACGACCGTCACGTGGAAGAGATCCATGAGGCGCTGCACGCCGCCGGCAATCCCACCGGCGTGATGCTGCAGATCGGCACGCGCAATACGCAGAACTTCGAGCTGCTCAAGATCGTCGGCCGCCAGCGTGAATTCCCGGTGCTGCTCAAGCGCGGTTTCGGCATCACCCTGGAGGAGTCGCTCAACGCCGCCGAATACCTGGCCTCGGAGGGCAACCGCAACGTGGTGTTCGGCCTGCGCGGCATGAAGACCAACATGGGTGACCCGCACCGCAATATGGTGGATTTCGCCCATGTGCCGGTGGTCAAGCGCCTGACACGCATGCCGGTGTGCATAGACCCGTCGCACTCGGTAGGTTCGCGCGACCGCGGCCCGGAAGGTCTGCTCGACGTGTTCCACGTCACCGCCCAGGGCATCATCGCCGGTGCCAATATGGTCCTGGTGGACTTCCATCCCCAGCCGCCCAGGGCGCTGGTGGACGGCCCGCAGGCCCTGCTGTTCAACGAGCTACCGCACTTCCTGGAGGACGTGGCCATCGCCCGCGAGGCTTATGAGAAGCGGGTGGCCGCCGCCGCACGGCGCGCATGACAGATACTGTGAATTGCGTCACACATGACAAATGGCAGTGCATGTCATGACGCTGGCGGCCGACAACAATTTATAACATATTGATTGTTATGCATTTAAATGTTGGCACGGGCATTGCTATATTAACCTTTGTGGAGCAAAGCCATGCATTCTGCGGAGTGTGTGGTGGATTCCCCTCCTTCCACACTGTGGTGTTTTTTTAGCCGCTCCCGAAAGGGCGCGGCTTTTTTCATTCAGGCCCTCCATGGCCCTCACCATGCGGGCGCCTCACGGCGTGCAAATCGGCCGTCCTGCCGATTTGTCATTCCGGCCGCCTCGAACACTCCTACCCCGCTGGCCCGTCCAGGCCCGCGCCCGATCAGTTGCCGCGCATGCGCTCCACGTAGCGATACAGGGTACGCTCGCTGACGCCCAGCCGTTGCGCCGCGCGCGCACGGTGGCCGTCACAGGTTTCCAGCGCATGCATCACCTCGTCATCGGTGAGGCGGCCATTGCGGCGCTGCAACAGCTTCCGGCCGCCGGCGTGCAGCATGGGGTTGTCACCGCCGGGTTGCTGCACGTTCTCGCGGCGCGGCCCCTCGAAGACCAGGTGTTCCGGCCGGATGATGTCCTCGCCATAGGCCAGGATGGCGGCGCGCTCGACGATGTTGCGCAGCTCGCGCACATTGCCCGGATAGTCATAGGTCATCAGGGCCTCGATCACGTCCGGTGACAACGGCACAAAGCGGTCGCCGTCCTCGTTGCCGGCGAGGAAGTACTCCGCCAGTGCGGCGATATCGTCGGGCCGGTCGCGCAGCGGCGGGATACGTACCGGAAAGGCGGACAGGCGGTAGTAGAGGTCCTGGCGGAACTCGCCGCGCTCCACCATGCGCTGCAGGTCGCGGTGCGTGGCGGCGACCACGCGCACGTCGACGTTGATGTACTCGGTGCCGCCCAGGCGGCGGATGGTGCCGGTCTCCAGCACCCGCAGCAGCTTGGTCTGCAGGGCCAGGGGCAACTCGGCGATTTCGTCGATGAACAGGGTGCCGCCGTGCGCCACTTCGAACAGGCCCTTCTTGCGCCCGGCGGCGCCGGTGAAGGCGCCCTTTTCATGCCCGAACAGCTCGCTCTCGATGAGATTTTCGCCCAGCGTGCCGCAGTCGACGATGACGAAGGGGCCGCCCATGCGCGGCGAGTATTCGTGCACATATTTGGCCACGCACTCCTTGCCCACCCCGCTCTCGCCCAGCAGCAGCACCGTGGTGGTGGTGGGGGCGACGCGCTGCAGCAGGCTGGTCATGCGCACCATCGGCCGCGAACGGCCGATGAGCAGGGTGTCCTGGCGCTTCTGGCTGACCGGGAAGATGTACTCGCCCACGTACAGAACCTTGCCCTGGTCATCAAACAAGGGGGTGGACTGCAGCTGTACGTACTCTTCGTGCCCGTTCATGTCGTAATGGATATGCATCACCTGGGTCGACTGGCCGGTGCTGAATACCGTCTCCAGGGGGCAGTGCTCGCCGTGCTGGCTGCACGGGGTATTCACCCGGTGCGACACCTCGTAGCAGAAGCGGCCGACCACTTCATCGCCGCTGGCCAGGCCGTAACGCCTGCGGTACTGGGTGTTGGCCGCCATGATGCGGTAGTTGCGGTCGATGACCACGAAGGGGTCGGGCAGGATATTGATGATTTGTTCGCAGGACGGCTTGGCAATACTGTCGCAACTCATGTTGCACTCCTCCAGACACCGGGTTATCGGAATCCTCGCCTGCCCCTGGCTGACGCACGACGGGAGGCAGTGGGATCCCTGTTATTTATGGCAGCACATGTCATGACATGTTCTGCTTGTCATGCTGTCATGTCAAGGTAGAGGGGCCGGCGGCGGTTCGTCCAGGCAAAAAAAAGGCGGGGACTCGCCCCGCCTTTTCCGACCATGGCCAGTGGTTATTTCAGGCGTTCAATGCCGAGGGCCTTGAGGACGTACTTCTCGAACAGGGGCTCGGAGGAGCCCTTCTTCATCTTGTTGATGAAGTACTTCTCGAAGGCCACCTTGGCCATGTGCACCCACTTGCCCTTCTTCATCCAGGACACGTTGCGCGGCGGGATCTGCGGCATGGCGACGAAGGCCACGCCGGTATCGCCCATGTCGGCCAGGCAGATGGCGTTCCAGGTGCCCTTCTCGTCCGGCTCCTTACCCTCCAGGGCGTTCTTGATGTTGTGGGCGGTGGCAGAGACCATGGACTCGATCATGTAACCGGTCTTCGGCGTGCCGGTCGGCACCGGGGTGGTCTCCACCGGCGGGATGGCGATGCACACGCCGACGGAGTAGATGTTGTGCCACTTCGGGTTGCGCTGGAAGGCGTCCACCTTGACGAAACCGCGCGGGTTGACCAGGTCCTCGCCCACCTTCATCACCGGGTCGATGCCCTTGAAGGCCGGCAGCATCATGGAGTACTTGAAGGGCAGCTCGTGCTCCTTGATGACCTCGCCCTTGTCGTTGTGCTCGGCGACAAACATCTTGCCGGCCTCGACCTTGGTGACCTTGGCATTGCACACCCATTTGATGTGATTCTGGCGCAGTTCCGACTCCATCATGCCCTTGGAGTCGCCCACGCCGCCGAGGCCCAGGTGGCCGATATAGGGCTCGGAGGTCACGAAGGTCATGGGCACCTTGTCGCGGATCTTGCGCTTGCGCAGGTCGGTGGCGTAGATCAGCGCGGTTTCATAGGCCGGGCCGAAGCAGGAGGCGCCCTGCACGGCGCCGACGATCAGCGGCCCCGGCTCTTTGACGAACTCCTGCCACGCGGCATAGGCCTTCTCGGCATGGTCGGTGGTGCATACGGAGTGGGTGTGGCCGCCGTGGGGGCCGAGGCCCTCGACCTCTTCAAAGGCCAGCTTGGGGCCGGTGGCGATGACCAGGTAGTCGTACTTCACGGCGCTGCCGTCCTGGAGCACCAGGGTATTCTCGTCCGGCTTCATCTCGGTCACCGGCTGGGCGATCAGCTTGATGTCCTTCTTGGCCAGATAGTTGGCCATCGGGAAGGTGATCTCCTTGCGCGTGCGCCAGCCGACGGCCACCCAGGGATTGGACGGGGTGAAGCTGAAATGGTCGGAGCTGTTGATTACGGTGATGTCGTGCTCGCGCCCCAGTACGTCGCGGAAATCATATGCTGCAGGCAGGCCGCCGATGCCGGCGCCCATGATGACGATATGTGCCATGTGACCCTCTCCTCGTGTGCTCAACCGGCTCAAGGGATATCCCCAAGCCCAATTGTGAAATTATCGCGTAATCATAAGGCAATATTTATGCCACTTATCAGACGGCAGGGATGGCCCTCCGGCAGATCGGTTTTATTGCCCTCCGTACCGATGGCTATACAATAGCCGGCTTTTCTTCTCCCACATCCTGCCAATGACCGACCGCTACCTCTCACCGCTGCACCCCGTCCCCGCCCGCCGCCCCGGCGAGCGCCTGCGCTGGGGGCGCCTGTACGGCAGCAGCTACGGCCTGGCCATCGCCAGCGCGGCACGCGAGCAGGATGGCATGGTGCTGGTGGTCACCGCCGACGCCCCCACCGCCAGCCGGCTGGAGTACGAGCTGCGCTTCTATCTGGGCGACGATGCGAGCCTGCCGGTGCTGCACTTCCCGGACTGGGAGACCCTGCCCTACGACGCCTTCTCACCGCATCAGGACATCATCTCCGAGCGCCTGGCCACGCTGTACCGCCTGCCGTCCATCAGCCGCGGCGTGCTGATCACCCCTATCGCCACCCTGATGCACCGCCTGCCGCCGCGGGAGTATCTGGAGGGCCACAGCCTGGTGCTGGACGTGGGCCAGCGCATGGAGCTGGAGCAGATGCGCCTGCGCCTCGACGCCAGCGGCTATCGCTGCGTGTCGCAGGTGATGGAGCACGGCGAGTTTGCCGTGCGCGGCGCCCTGTTCGACCTGTTCCCCATGGGCAGCGAGGTGCCCTACCGCATCGAGCTGTTCGATGACGAGGTCGAAAGCATCCGCACCTTCGACCCGGAGACCCAGCGCACCCAGGACAAGGTGGAGTCGGTGCGCCTGCTGCCGGCGCGCGAGTTTCCCCTCGGCGATGCCGCCATCAAGCAGTTCCGCAGCGCCTGGCGCCTCGCCATCGAGGGCGACCCGCAGCGCAGCCTGATCTACCGCGACGTCAGCAACGGTTTCGCCCCGCCGGGCATCGAGTACTACCTGCCGCTGTTCTTCGAGCGCACCGCCACCCTGTTCGACTACCTGCCGGGGCAGGCCCTGGTGCTCAGCACCGAAGGCGCGGAGGACGCCGCCGACGGCTTCTGGGGCGAATGCAAGGAGCGCCACGAGCAGCTACGCCACAATATCGAACGGCCGCTGCTGCCGCCGGAACGCGTGTTCCTGCGCGGCGACGAGGTGCTGGGCGCCCTCGCCGCCTACCCGCGCACCCAGTTGCAGCGCTTCGAACTGGAACCGAAGGCCGGCCACCTCAACTTCGCCTGCGAATCGCCGCCCAGCCTGACCCTGGACGTGCGCTCCGAACAGCCCACCGCCGCCCTGCGCCGCTTCCTCGGCGAGTTCCCCGGCCGCGTGCTGTTCGCGGTGGAATCCGCCGGCCGGCGCGAGGCCCTGCTCGACCTGCTCGGCGGCGCCGAGATCAAGCCGAAGGCGGTGGAGTCGTGGCAGGAGTTCCTCGCCAGCGACATCGCCTTGGGCCTGCTGGTGGCGCCGCTGGAACAGGGCCTGCTGTTGCAGGACCCGCCGCTGGCTGTCATTGCCGAGCCGCAGCTGTACGGCGAACAGGTGATGCAGCGGCGCCGCCGCAAGGTGCGCGCGACACGCGACTCCGATGCGGTGATCCGCAACCTGGCCGAACTGCAGCCCGGTGCGCCGGTGGTGCACGAGGAAAACGGCGTCGGCCGCTACCTCGGCATGCAGACCCTGGATGCCGGCGGCATCACCCAGGAATTCCTCACCCTGGAATACGCCGGCGGCGACAAGCTGTATGTGCCGGTGTCCTCGCTGCACCTGATCAGCCGCTACACCGGCGCCGCACCGGAATCGGCCCCGCTGCACAAGCTGGGCAGCGGGCAGTGGGAAAAGGCCAAGCGCAAGGCCAGCGAAAAGGTGCGCGACGTGGCGGCGGAACTACTCGCCATCTACGCCCAGCGCGCCGCCCGCAAGGGCCACGCCTACACGCTGGACTGGGCCGGCTACCAGGCCTTCGCCGCCGGCTTCCCCTTCGAGACCACGCCCGATCAGCAGGCCGCCATCGACGCGGTGATCAACGACATGGAGACGGCGCAGCCGATGGACCGCCTGGTGTGCGGCGACGTCGGCTTCGGCAAGACCGAGGTGGCCATGCGCGCCGCCTTCGTCGCCGTGATGGGCGGCAAGCAGGTGGCCATGCTGGTGCCCACCACCCTGCTCGCCCAGCAGCACTACGA
>Ga0172382_10002148_pt1 | contig 33608 bp, 29 predicted proteins | sample Leawel138RmetaG_FD_122245 | JGI IMG/M metagenome (GOLD analysis project Ga0172382, IMG submission 122245) | Leachate microbial communities from a municipal landfill in Southern Ontario, Canada - Leachate well 138R metaG | ecosystem: Engineered > Solid waste > Landfill > Unclassified | place...
CGAGAGGCAACATGGCTGTGATCGGCAGGCAGGCGGACTGTCTGTCGCTCCGATTGCTCAGGTTGATAACAGCCTCAGCAGTATAGTCTTCCTGACTTGAACGATGATGCTCCAGAAAATACATGTCTCAACCTTGTGCCGCGGTGCCGGTCAGGCGCTGCAGACCTGTCGACGGACAGGCATCCAGCAGATGTTGCAGCGGCGTGCCGTCGGGCATGGTCAGATCCGCTGCCAATTCTGCCAGCGGATACAGCACAAAGGAACGGGCGTGCATATGATAATGCGGTACCTGCAGGCGCGGGGTATCGATAATCCGGTCGGCGTATAGCAGTAGATCAAGATCCAGAATGCGTGGTCCCCAGCGCTCGGCCTTGCGCACCCGGCCGCTACGCTGCTCGATAGCCTGCAGCGCATCCAGCAGCGCCTCGGGCTGCAGCGTGGTATCGAGCATGGCCACCGCATTGATGAAGGCCGGTTGGTCCTGCGGCCCCAGCGGCGCGCTGCGGTACAGCGACGAGCACGCCAGCAGCCGCGATTGCGGCAGTGCCCGCAGTTCGGCGAAGGCGTTGGTGACCTGGGCCGCCGGATCGGCCTGGTTGCTGCCCAGAGCGATGAAACAGCGCTGCATCATGAGGGCTTGCGTTTGCGGCGCTGGCGCGAGCGCTTGGCCGCTGGCTCGCCACTGCTCAGTTGCTGGATCATGCGGCGGCGCTCATCCGCACCCACCTCCTGATACCGGGTCCACCAGCGGCCCAGCCCACCGGTATCCTCTCCCGCGGCTTCACGCAGCAGCAGAAAGTCGTAGGCGGCACGGAAGCGCGGATGCTCCAGCAATTGATCGGCACGCCGACCATTGCGCCGCTCCAGGCGCGGCTGCATGTCCCAGATCTCCCGTAGCGGCAGGCTGAAGCGTTTGGGAATGGCGGTATGTCGGCATTGCTCGGCCAGCAGCTCGTGGGCTGCCTGCTGCTGTGCGGGGATTGTTGGAATACCTTGTTCCTCCAGCTCGCGGGTGCGCTGCGGCAGAGCCGGCCAGAGCAGGGCGGCGAACAGGAAAGCCGGCGTCACCGGGCGCTCTTCACGGATGCGTTCATCGGTGTTGCGCAGCGCCTGGCGGATCAGTTTCAGCGTGTAGTCCGGCTGCTCGTCGATGGCTTCGTCGGTATCGGGAAACAGCGGGGCGAACAGGTCATAGTGCAGCAGCAGCTCGAAGGTGCGTTCGCCCTGGCCGCTGAGCAGCAGTTTCAATACCTCATCGAACAGCCGCGCCGCTGGAATGTCGTAGAGCAGCTCGGCCAGCTCCGCAATGGGGGCGGCGCTGTGTGGCTCGATCTCGAAATCCAGCTTGGCGGCAAAGCGCACCGCACGCAGCATGCGCACCGGGTCTTCCTGATAGCGCTGTACGGGATCGCCGATCAGGCGGACCCGGGCATTGCGGATATCCTGCACGCCGTTGGCATAGTCATGGATATTACCGGTGCACACATCGTAATACAGGGCGTTGATGGTGAAGTCGCGGCGCTGGGCGTCCTGTTCGAGATTGCCGTAGACGTTGTCGCGCAACAGACGGCCGGACTCGCTCTGCAGTGACTGCTCGCGACCCAGGTCAGCGTCGTTGTCGCTGTCGTCGGCATGACCGGCACGGAAGGTGGCGACCTCGATGATCTCGCGTCCGAAATACACGTGGGCGAGCTTGAAGCGCCGACCGATCAGCCGGCAGTTGCGGAAGGTGGCGCGCACCTGTTCCGGAGTGGCGCTGGTCGCCACATCGTAATCCTTCGGATCCATGTCCAGCAGCAGGTCGCGCACGCAGCCACCGACCGCAAAGGCCTGATAACCGGCCTGCTGCAGGCGTTCGACCACGGTCACCGCATTGCGGCTGATCTGGCTGCGCTTGAGGGCGTGCTGGCTGGCAGGGATTATTGCAGGCGTGGTACGCCTGTGGGCGGGACGCCCGAAAGGAGAGGGAATCTTTTTCAGTAGCTTGCGAATCATATGAGCGGGTAGTCCACCGGCGTATCCAACCCCAGGCCTGTGAACCTGGGAAAATGGCGGCCCAGGTGCAGCCGGGAATCCTGCCGGTCATGCGCATCTACTATAGTACATGCCGCTGGATCGCTGGATTCGCCTATGTCCCTGGCTGGGTACACTTTACCGAGGCTTCAGAAAGCCGAAGTTAACATGCATGAATGTCATGGGCAAAGCACTGGATAGACGCACGTGTGGGTTCGAATACCGTGTTGCCTGTATCAACAGGCGCCCATTCTAGCGTGAATGACCGGGGAATTGTAAGGAAGGTGAAGCATGAGGGGGGAAAGCTCAAGGGGAGTATTCACTCCCCCTAATGGTTTTTGTTTTTGTTTTCTGAGCTGTTTCTTGTTCTTTTGGGCTGGGTGACAGTGCCACCCCGTTAAACCCATCCCGGGTTGCCTAAAGCAAGCGGATTGCTTTGGACGCTTAGGAGACAGCAGTGGCCAAGGTTGGCAGCGGGACCGGTAGGTTGCTTGAGCAACTTTTATTTTTCTCGGTACCCTTTCGGGTATCCCGTCGAACAGTTCGTTCGCTTGCTGTGTTCCCATTCTCCAAAAAAATCAGTTTGCTGCACTCGCACGTTTTGTTCTTGTTATGTGTGGAGCTGAATCTTGTTTTTGTTATGGGGTCTTGCCGGTTTTTATTCTTGTTGTGTCTGTAATAAAGCATTTGCCGTGCCATGTTTTTAAATTGCTTTAAAAACAATGACTTAGTGTTTTTTGTGATGGGCTTGCCGGACTGGGAAGGGGGCGGTGTTACCGTATGCCTCGTTAAAGTGTTACCTCATTCGGACTAGGGGTAACAGTTTGTTCCCGGGGGGTGGGTAACGGGTAACACTTCATGGGGTAACGGCCCTCCCTCGGGGAGGGCCGGGAAATTCTTCAGGAGTTGGCGGTTTTCTTGCGCGGAATGCCCAGGCGCTGGCGCCGTTCCCACAGGCACTTGCGACTGATGCCGAGCTTGTTCGCCAGCTCGGTTTCCGTCATGTGCTCCTGGTGTTCGAGCACGAAGTGCTGGAAATAATCTTCCAGCGACAGGTTCTCGGCCGGCTCGCTGCTGACGGTGTCCGGGCTGCGCATGGATTCCAGAGCGGTAGTGGCATGGGAGGTACGTTCCTGCTCGATGTCCGGCTCGATGCCCAGCAGGTCGGTGGAGATTTCATCTTCGTCGCACAGGATGGCTGCCCGTTCGATGGCATTCTCCAGCTCGCGGACGTTGCCAGGCCACTGGTAGTGGCTGATGGATTCGGCGGCTTCACGGCTGAAGTGCAGCGTCGGGGTATTCATGTTGCGACCGATGCGTGCCAGCAATGCTTCGGCGATCAGCATGACGTCGTCGCCGCGCTCGCGCAGCGGCGGCAGGCGCAGTTCGATCACGTTGAGACGGTAATACAGATCCTCGCGGAACAGCCCCTGGCGCGCCAGGGCCTTGAGGTCGCGGTGCGTCGCTGCGACCAGCCGCACATCGACCTTCTGCGACTGTACCGAGCCGACCCGGCGGATTTCGCTTTCCTGCAACACGCGTAGCAGGCGCGCCTGGGCTTCGAGTGGCAGCTCGCCGATCTCGTCGAGAAACAGGGTGCCGCCATTGGCGGCCTCGACCAGACCGGTGCGTCCGGCTACCGCACCGGTAAAAGCGCCCTTTTCATGGCCGAACAGTTCGGACTCGATCAGGGTTTCCGGGATGGCCGCGCAGTTGACCGAGATCATCGGGGCCTGGGCGCGCGGTGAATTTTCATGCAGGGCCCGGGCGACCAGCTCCTTGCCGGTGCCGGACTCACCCTGGATCAGCACCGTGGACATGGTCGGGGCGACCTTGCGGATGCGCTTGAACAGCGTCAGCATCGCCGGGCTGGCGCCAATGATGCCCATGTCCTGGTTGTCGGCCTGGCTGTCGGCGGTGGCGTCAGCCGCCGCCATTGGTGCGCCCGCCGGTTGTTTGCGCTGCTGGCTCGCCTCGATGATGCGGGCCACGGTCTGCAGCATTTCCTCATGGTCGAAGGGCTTGGCTATATAGTCCACCGCGCCGAGCTTCATCGAGTCCACTGCCGAGCGCAGGCTGGCGTAGCTGGTCATGATCAGCACCGGGGTGTTCTCGGCGCGGCGAATCAGTTCGGTCCCGGGCTCGCCGGGCAGGCGCAGGTCACTGATGATCAGGTCGAACTGGTCCAGGTCATGCTTTTCCACTGCTTCATGAACGGCGCCGGCCTCACTGACCTGGTATTGGTGGCGTTCCAGCAGCCGTCGTAATGCGGAGCGGATGATGGGTTCGTCTTCAACAACCAGAATATGCGACATATCTACCTCTTGCGGTGACCGTCCGACATCCATCAAGCGGAGGTACCAGAACTAAAGACGCCATAGCGCGGCAGGGTGATGGTGAATCGGGTGCCCCGCTGCGTGGCCTCGTCGATGGGGCTGTCTACCGTGATCTGACCATAATGCTCCTCGATGATCGAGTACACCAGTGCCAGTCCCAGCCCGGTTCCCGTCCCTGGCGCCTTCGTCGTGAAGAACGGTTCGAACAGGCGGTCCATCAGTGCCCGGTCGATGCCGCTGCCCTGATCCTCCACGCTCAGCAGGATCTGATGCTCATCCTGAACCGTCCGCACGGTGACGCTGTCACCGTCGCTGCTGGCGTCGCGGGCATTGCCCAGCAGGTTGATCAGCACCTGCACCAGACGCTGGCTATCGCCGGCGACCCGATGGGTGGCATCGCACAGGTTAACATAATTGATCTCCGGTCCCTTGCGGCTCAACGACAGAAGGTGGATGGCCTCGTTGGTGCAGGCGGCCAGGTCCACTTCATCGTTGGCGTTGTTGTGTCGGCTGCCGACGTGGGCGAAGTTGACCATCGACTGCACGATCCGCGATACCCGGCGGGTCTGCTCGAGGATCTGTTCGGCCGCCTCGTGTGCCTCCGGTTGCTCGGACTCCTCGCGCAGATTCTGCGCCAGACAGGCGATGCCGGTGATCGGGTTACCGATCTCGTGGGCCACGCCAGCAGCAAGCCGGCCGATCGAGGCCAGGCGCTCGGAGTGAATCAGTTCATCCTCGAGCAGCTGGGTGTCGGTCTGATCCTCGATCAACAGTACCAGACCGCCGCGCGCATTGCCCGGTTCGTCGATCGCCGCCTTGTGCAGGCTCAGCCACTGGGTCTGACCGTTGTTGAGCAGCTTCTGCTTGTGCAGGTGCGCCGATTCGTCGGCAACGAAGCGCTGCAGCAGGTCGTTCCAGGGTGCCGGCAGGTTCTCCAGGCGCGAGCCGACCACACTGTCGGCGTTGATGCCGGTCAGCGCCTGCAGCGCCCGGTTCCACATCAGCACCTCGCTGTCCTCGGCCAGCGAGCAGACGCCCATCGGCAGGTCCTGCAGGGTCTGACGGTGGTAGCGGCGCAGCGCATCCAGCTCGGCGGCCAGGCCGGTCAGCCGCGAGTGGTAGTCTTCCAGGCGGTTCTCGATGAAATGGATGTCCTCGGTGACATATCCGTTGCGCGCCAGCTTGAAGGGCAGAAAGGTCTCGATCATCTCCTGCGCCACCGCCGGGCCCATCAGCCCGGACAGGTTGGCCTCCAGCCGGTCACGCAGACGGCGCAGGGCATAGGGGCGGCGCTCGTCGAACGGCAGCTTGAGGTCGCGCAGCGCCTGCTCGACTTCCTGCTGCGCGGCCCGGTTGCCCAGCGGTTTGGCCAGTTGCTGGGCAAATTCCTGGGGCGAGCTGGCGACCAGTTCCATACGCTGGGGGCGCCTGACATTGTCCACCAGGCAAGCCTCGGCGGCGCTGGCCTCGTCGGTGGAGCGCTGGGTGAACAGCGAGATCAGGGTGAACACCACGATATTGGTGGTCAGCGAGACGATCGCGGCAATATGCCAGGACTCGGAGTCCAGCGTGACCTCCAGGCCCATCATCTGCAGGGTCTCGATGCCGGTGATCATCGGCAGCAGCAGGGTCAGGGCCCAGACTGCCATGCCGGCGACCAGGCCGCTGATGAAGCCGCGGTGATTGGCCTGCGGCCAGTACAGCACCGACAGCGCGCCGGGCAGGAACTGCACGGTGGCGACGAACGAGGTGATGCCCAGATTGGACAGATGCTGGTCGCTGCCCAGCAGGCGATAGAAGCCGTAGCTGGCCATGATGATGGCGGCGATCAGGCTGCGTCGGGTCCACAACAGCCAGCGGTAGATATTGTTGTCGGCACTGGGCTGATAGACCGGCAGCACCATATGGTTGAGCACCATGCCGGACAGCGCCAGGGTGACCACGATGATCAGCCCGCTGGCGGCAGAAATGCCGCCGATGAAGGCGACCAGGGTCAGCCAGTCGGCGCCGGCGGCGACGCCGAGGCCGAGGGTGTAGTATTCGGCGTTGGTCGGCACGTCCAGATACAGGCCGGCCCAGAGAATCGGCGGCACCGCCAGGCTCATCAGCAGCAGAAACAGCGGCAACCCCCAACTGGCCGAACTCAGCGCTCTGGGGTTGAGGTTCTCGGTAAAGGCCATGTGGTACATGTGCGGCATGACGATGGCGGCGGCGAAGAACACCAGCAGCAGTGTCCGCCATGGCCCCTCCTGCAGCGGGCTGTGCAGGGTCTTCAACGCTTCCTGGTTATGGCTGAGCCACAGCTCCAGCCCGGACGGGCCTTCGAACACCACGAACAGGGCATACAGGCCGACCGCCGACAGGCACACCAGTTTGACCACCGATTCGAAGGCGATGGCGAACACCAGCCCTTCGTGCTTTTCCCGGGCGGAGATATGGCGGGCGCCGAACAGGATGGCGAACAGGATGATCAGCAGGCAGAAGCCCAGCGCTACCGGCCGCTGGCGCGGATCGTGGGTGAGGATCTGCACAGAATCGGCGACCGCCTGAATCTGCAGTGCCAGCAGCGGCAGCATGCTCAGTAACATGAACAGGGTGGTCAGGGTGCCGGCCCAGGTGCTGCGGAAGCGGAAGGCGAACAGGTCGGCCAGGGACGACAGCTGGTAGGTGCGGGTGATGCGCAGAATCGGGTTGAGCAGCACAGGGGCCAGCAGGAAGGCGCCGCACACGCCCAGGTAATAGGTGAGGAAGCCGTAGCCATACTGATAGGCCAGGCCGACGGTGCCGTAGAACGCCCAGGCGCTGGCATACACACCGAGGGACAGGGTATAGATCGCCGGGTGGCGCACCAGCGAACGGGGCAGCAGCCCGCGCTCGGTGGCCCAGGCGACGCTGAACAGGATGACCAGATAGGTGACGCTGAGCAGTATCAGCAGACTCAGTTCAAAGCTCATCGGTATCCCTTGGACTCTGCAGCAGCATGCCGGCAATGATCAGGATCAGCCACAGCACATAGGGTCGATACCAGGCGCCCATGGGTTCGATCCACCAGTCCATGATGGCTGGCGAAAACAGGTAGATGCCGATGACCAGCAGCAATACCAGTCGGTAGATATACATGGGGGTTGTCCTCGGGCAGTGCTGCGATGGTAATCAGGCCCGGTGGGCTTGTCACCCCTGGATGGGCTCCAGTATCTGTCGGGTAGCCGGAAGTCGTTGCGGCTGCCAGTGAGCGATGGCCCATTGCAGTTGCTCGGCGACCGGTGCTGCGCCCAGCTCGGCCGGGGGCTGCGGGGTCAGGATGCGCAGTGCCCGATGCAGTGTGGCCGAGGCCTGCTCCGGCTCCAGCGGCGTCGAACCGAGGCGCTTGCTGAGCTTCTCGCCTTCATGGCGCATGATCAGCGGCACATGCAGATAGCGTGGCGCAGGCTGCTGCAGCAACCGGTACAGCCACAGTTGCCGCGGCGTGGAGTCGAGCAGGTCGGCGCCGCGTACGATATCGGTAACGCCCTGGGCGATATCATCGACCACCACCGCCAGTTGATAGGCGATGATGCCGTCACGCCGGCGAACGATGAAGTCACCTGAGCTGCTGGCCAGATTCTGGCTGAACCGCCCCTGCAGCCGGTCATTGAAGCTCAGCTCCTGCTGGCTGACCTTGACACGGACCGCATGGTCGCTGGCAGCGGGCAGCTGGCGCTCGCGGCAGGTGCCGGGATAGACGCCGTCATGGGCGATGATCTCGCGGCGCGAGCAGTCGCAATAGTAGGCCTGGCCGGTGCTCAGCCAATGATCGATGACTTCCTGGTACAGCGCCAGTCGCTCGCTCTGCCGGACCACCTCGCCATCCCAGCACAGCCCGTAGGCCTCGAGGGTGCGCAGGATATGCTCACTGGCGCCGGCGATATTGCGTGGGGTATCCAGGTCCTCGATGCGTACCAGCCAGCGCCCCTGATGGCTGCGGGCATCCAGGTAACTGGCAACGGCGGCGAGCAGGGAGCCGAAATGCAGATAACCGCTGGGGGTGGGGGCGAAGCGCCCGGTGTAGGCAGAGGAGGGCATGGCCGTGGTATGTGGCGCAGAGGGGCGATCGGCGGCAGACGTTGGGCTGTCTATCGCCGATCGGACACAGATCAACCGCCGATCTGCTTTTCCTTGATCTCGGCCAGCGTTTTGCAATCGATGCAAAGGGTGGCCGTGGGGCGGGCTTCCAGGCGGCGGATGCCGATTTCGACACCGCAGGAGTCACAGAACCCGTAGTCGTCATCTTCGATGCGCTGCAGGGTCTGATCGATCTTCTTGATCAGCTTGCGCTCACGGTCGCGGGTGCGCAGTTCCAGGCTGAATTCCTCTTCCTGGCTGGCGCGGTCGGCGGGGTCGGGGAAGTTGGCCGCTTCGTCCTGCATATAGGACACAGTGCGATCGACTTCTTCCATCAGTTCGCGCTTCCAGCTGTTCAGGATGTCGGCGAAATGGGCGAGCTGACGCTCGTTCATGTACTCCTCGCCTTTCTCTTCCTGGTATGGAACAAAGCCGCGAATCAACAATGAGTTCTTTTCTTTGGTATTGCTGGGCATAGAACAGCCTCACTCTTAGCTCAATCATCCTGTGCCAGGTCGAAACCACTGCTGACCGGCGGGGGTGCGGCCTGTGGCCTGCAAGCGGGCAAAACTACCAGAACCCGATCAGCGAAGCTACTTTTTGCCGACTTAAAGATCATTTCATGATGTCAGCATAGCTCGAAATGGATTGGCACAACTGAGCTTTCGCACAGCGCGTGTTGCGCCCGCGTTCTGACCGGCGCCGAGCGCCGATTCGGCAAGACCAGGCCAATCTTCGCCGGGGCAGGTATCATGGCGCTTTTTGCCGCTGTCGGTAACGGAGGTAGGCATGCTGAAACAGCGCTGGGCGCAGCGAATCGGGGATATCGAACCCTTCCATGTGATGGCGGTACTGGAGCGGGCCAAGGCGCTGCAGGCGCAGGGTCACGATGTCATTCACATGGAAATCGGCGAGCCGGATTTCACCACCCCCGAGCCGATCATGCGTGCCGCCCAGGCCGCCCTGGCGGCTGGGCATACCAGCTATACACCGGCGCTGGGTCTGCCGGAGTTGCGCGAGGCGGTGGCTGCTTTCTATCAGCAGCGCCATGGCATCGACCTGGACCCACGGCGGGTGGTGATCACCCCCGGCGGCTCCGGCGCGCTGCTGCTGATCAGTGCGTTGCTGGTGGATGCCGGCGCCAGGGTGCTGATGGCCGACCCGGCCTATCCGTGCAATCGTCATTTCCTGCGTCTGGTCGAAGGACGCGCGACCCTGATACCTACCGGTCCGGACAGTGACTATCAACTGACGCCGCAGATGATCGAGCAGCACTGGAGCGCTGACAGTGTCGCGGTGCTCAGCGCCTCGCCGGCCAACCCTTCGGGTAGCGTGCTCAGTCGCGAACAACTCAGGGCCATGGCTGATACTACCCGGCGTCTGGGTGGCCAGTTGATCGTCGATGAGATCTATCACGGGCTGACCTATGGCTGTGATGCCGCCTCGGTGCTGGAAGTGGCGCCCGATGCCTGGGTGCTGAACAGCTTTTCCAAGTACTTCGGCATGACCGGCTGGCGGCTGGGCTGGCTGGTGGCACCGGAAGAAGCCGTGCCCGAGCTGGAGAAGCTGGCGCAGAACCTATACATCTGTGCGCCGCATCTGTCGCAGCAGGCGGCACTGGCCGCCTTCAGCGAGGAGACGCTGGCCATCTGCGAAGCGCGGCGCGAGGCCTTCCATCAGCGCCGCGACTTTTTGCTGCCGGTATTGCGTGAGCTGGGCTTCCGTATTCCCAATACCCCGGCGGGGGCCTTCTATCTGTACGCGGACAGCAGCGCCTTTGGTGCTGACAGTCAGCAGCTGTGCCGGCATCTGATCGAAACCGAGCATGTGGCGATCACCCCGGGGCTGGATTTCGGGCAGCATCGGGCCGCCGAGCATGTGCGTTTCGCCTATGCCAATTCGCTGCCGCGCCTGGAACAGGCGGCGGAACGCATCGCCCGCGCGCTGGGGAGCTGGCCGGGATGTTGATACCCTTTTCGCAACCGCTGCTCGGCGGCACGCTGATCCGCCGCTACAAGCGGTTTTTGGCGGACATTCGGCTGGACGATGGTCGGGAACTGACCCTGCACTGCCCCAACACCGGCTCGATGAAGAACTGTGGCGAGCCGGGCAGCCGGGTATGGGTCGATCTGCATCAGCGCCCGGGACGCAAGCTGCCGGGAACCTGGGAGCTGGTGGAAACCGCGCCGGGTCAACTGGCCTGCGTACATAGCGCGAGGGCCAACGCGGTGGTCGCCGCGGCGCTGGCCAAGAGCCTGATTACGCCGTTGGCGGGCTACTCGGAGATCCGCCGCGAGGTAACCCTGGCGCCGGGCGGCAGCCGTTTCGACTTTCTGTTGAGCAACGCGCAGGACAGCTGCGTGGTCGAGGTCAAGAGCGTGACCCTGGTACTGGGGGATGGAGAGGGGGCATTCCCCGATGCGGTCAGCCTGCGCGGGCAGAAGCATCTGCGCGAGCTGATCGAGCTGGCGCAGAGCGGACAGCGTAGCTGCCTGCTGTTCTGCGTGATGCACAGCGGTATCTCTCGGGTGCGGCCGGCCGACGAGATCGATCCGCGGTACGGCCGTCTGCTGCGCCAGGCGCAGGCTGCGGGGGTGCAGGTGCTGGCCTGGTCGGTACGGCCTTCGCCCCTGGGGCTGGAAGTGGCCGGGCAGTTGCCGGTGGATTATTCGGGGAATTGAACGGCCCGCTTGCGCGGCCGCCGCAATGCAGCTTGCGACGCTGCGCTAACAGTCTCTAAGATGTGCCGTTCTTGAGCGCCCGCAGGAGTAGTCGTGGCAGAGGTCGAGGCAAGTCGAGCACCGCTGGTTATTTGCGAACATTGCGATTCGGTCTATCAACGCCCTGTGCTGGCACGCAAGCAGACAGCGCATTGTCAGCGGTGCGGCGCCTTGCTGGCACGGGGGCGGCGTTTGAGTACCGACCAGCTGCTGGCGCTGACCGTGGCGGCGGCCATTGTATTCCTGTTCGCCAATACCTTTCCCATCATGGGCATTAGCATGCAGGGGCTGAGCAACGAAGCGACCTTATGGCAAACCGTCGAGGCGCTGGCGCAGGGCCGCATCACGCTGATCGCACTGGTGACCGGTCTGAGCATCATCTTCGCGCCGGCGCTGCAAATCATTCTGCTGGCCTGGGTACTGGTCCATGCCCGAGGCGGGCGGGTGGCACCGGGGTTTCGCGCCTGCATGCGCGCGCTGGAGCACCTGCGGCCATGGAGCATGCTGGAGGTCTGTCTGCTCGGCATTCTGGTGGCCATCATCAAGCTGGCGGGCATGCTCGAGGTGCATCCGGGAATAGGCCTGTGGGCCATGTCCATGCTCACGGTACTGATCATCCTGATCGGTGGCCGCGATGTGCGCGGGCTGTGGGACGAACTGGGCGTTGGCCGATCATGAGCGCACCGCCCTACGCCGCTGACCTGGGCCTGCAGTTGTGCCATACCTGCGACAACGTCTGCCCGCTTGATACGCATGAGTGTCCACGCTGCTGGTCTGTGCTGCACCCGCGCAAGCCGAACAGTCTGGTCCGCACCTGGGCACTGCTGATCGGTGCGCTGATTCTCTATCTGCCGGCCAACCTGCTGCCGGTGATGTATACCGACATGCTCGGTAACGGCAGCGAAAGCACCATCTTGAGTGGCGTCATCGAGTTCTGGCGGGGTGGCTCCTGGGATATCGCCGTGCTGATCTTCATCGCCAGTGTGGTGGTGCCCTGCATAAAATTTTTTGTACTGGGGCTGCTGTTGGTCACTGTCCAGCGTCGCAGCCGTTGGGCCATGCCGGAGCGTTCGCGGCTGTACCGTTTCATTGAAATCATCGGTTACTGGTCGATGCTCGATGTACTGGTGGTCGCCCTGGTGGCGGCGCTGGTGCAGTTTCGGGCATTGAGCACCATAGAACCGCGGCTAGGCATTCTGTTCTTTGGCCTGGTGGTGGTGCTGACGATGATGGCCGCAATGAGCTTCGATCCGCGATTGATTTGGGACGCAGAAAAAAACGATGTCAGATAACCCGTATGACCCCGCCTCCACCCGTACCGGTGAGCCGGATATCAGGCAGCGCCGTGTGCGCGTTTCACTGGTCTGGCTGGTGCCTATCGTCGCCGCATTGGTGGGATTGTCGATGGTGGTGCAGAACTGGCTGTCCGCTGGCCCGCAGATCACAGTGAGCTTTCTGACCGCAGAGGGGTTGGAGGCCAACAAGACCCAGGTCAAGTACAAGAACGTGGTGATTGGCCGCGTTACCGGCATCACGCTCAGTAAGGATCGCACCCGGGTCAATGCCAATATCGAGCTGGATCAGGGTAGCGAGGCCTTTACTCGCGAAGATGCCCAGTTCTGGGTGGTGCGCCCGCGTATTGGTGCCAGTGGGGTATCGGGGGTTGATACGTTGCTGTCCGGCTCGTTCATTGGTGCCGATCCAGGCGATGCGAAAGAGGCCCAGCGCGAGTTCATCGGCCTGGAAGAGCCGCCGCCGGTGACCTTCGGCGTGGAAGGCAAGCGCTTCACCCTGCGTACCAGCGACCTCGGCTCGCTGGGGGTGGGGTCGCCCATCTACTACCGTCGCATTCCGGTAGGCCAGGTGGTCTCCTATACCCTGAGTGAGGATGGCAAGGGCGTGGTGGTGCAGATATTCGTCAATGCGCCCTACGATGGCTTCGTGACCAACGACACGCGCTTCTGGAACGCCAGTGGAGTGGACGTCTCGCTGGCCGCCGATGGGTTCAAGGTCAATACCCAGTCGCTGTCGGCGATTCTGGCTGGCGGCATTGCCTTTCGTGCGCCCAACTACAGCCCTGACCCCGAACCTGCCACCGAGGGCCGAGCGTTTCAGCTGTTCAACGATATGGGCCAGGCGATGGCGCCCGATGATGGACCGGCGCGCTTCGTGCAGATGCGCTTCGACCAGACCCTGCGCGGGCTCAACGTCGATGCGCCGGTGGAATTTCTCGGCGTGCCGATTGGCCACGTGGTGGCGGTCGACCTCGACTATGACGAGCAGAGCAAGAGTTTTCCGGTGGTGGTGGGGGCGCTTATCTACCCCAACCGGCTCGGTGGTGCGCAGGACAAGCTGCTGGCGCAGATCGACGGTGACAGTGAGGAGCGCAATGCGCAGCTGATGCAGGTGTTTGTCGAGCGCGGGCTGCGGGCCCAGGCGCGTACCGGCAATCTGTTGACCGGCCAGCTGTATATCTCACTGGATTTCGATCGCCGAGCCCCGGCAGTGGTGTTTGATGCGCATGCCCGACCGCTGATGATCCCCACCATTCCCGGCAGCTTCGACAAGTTGCAGGAGCAACTGCAGGCGGTGGTGGACAAGCTCAGCAAGCTGCCTATCGACTCGCTGGCCAACAATCTCGACGGCAGCCTGAACGAGCTGCGCAAGACCATGGAGCAGGTCAATGGCAGTGTGCTGCCGCAACTGCAAAGCACCCTGGAGCGTTCGGAGCAGACCCTGCAGAACGCCAACCAGGCCATGGCCGATGGCTCGCCGCAGCGCCAGCAATTGGCCGATACCCTGGAGGAGATGCAGCGTGCTGTGCGCTCCGTACGGGTGTTGTCGGACTATCTGGGGCGTCATCCCGAATCCCTTATCCGGGGCCGTGGCAATGATGCTACGCCGCCGAGCTTCAAGGGCGGTGCGACCTCGCGTGAACTCAATACGGAGCTTCAATAATGACCCTGCGTTCCCATCTGCTGATTCTGGGCTGTCTTCTGCTGAGTGCCTGCAGTTCAACGCCCATGCGCTACCATACGCTGATTCCGACTCATTCGGCCGCCGACGGCGGCGCGCAGGCTGACTTCCAGTTGCAGTTGATGCCGGTGCGTATCCCTGTGCAGGTCGACCAACCGGGACTGGTGGTACGTGAGAGTGACGGGCGCCTGGTGATTCTGGATAACGCCCTCTGGGCTTCGCCGCCGGCGGATGAGTTCCATGACGCCCTGGCCTTCGCGCTGGAGCAGCGCCTCGGTGTGCGTGATCTGGCGGGCCTGCCGGGCAATGCGGTGCAACCGGTGGTGATCGTGCGTACCGATGTGCGCCGTTTCGATTCCTTGCCCGGTATGCATGCTGCGCTGGATGTGGTCTGGAGTCTGGAGCTTGGCAATCATCAGCCGCCACGCCCGGCGCTGACCTGCGCCAGTGCCATCAGCCAGCCGGCGACGGTGGAGGTGGACAGCCTGGTGCTGGCCCATCAGCGCGCGATCGGCCAGTTGGCGGATAAGATTGCCAGCACCGCGCGGCAGTGGGTTGGCAGCAGCGCCACGGCGTGCCCGTGATGAAACCCGTTGCCGCTGGCACCGGAGACGGGAACAGTCCTTAGATGAAGGACAACTGGTCTGAGTCCAGCCAGACCTGGCCAGTCTCGATGTGGCTGGCAACCGCGGTGAGGCTGGCGCCGCTGCACGGGCCGGCCACGCACTCCCCGGATTCGGGCAGGAACAGCGCCCCGTGGCTGGCGCACTGGATCAGCTTTCCGGAGCTATCGAGAAACTGATCGGCTACCCATTCCAGTGGAATGCCACGATGCGGGCAGCGATTCTCGTAGACGAACACCTGGTGCCCCTGGCGCACGGCGAACAGCTGCCGGCCCTGCACCACGAAGCCTTTGCTACCGGGATCGCAGAGATCATCCAGGCGGCACAGGGGCTGGGAGCGGGTATCAAGTGTCGGATTCATGTGCACATTATCCCTGCCTGGGGGACGCAAGGCCAGTCAGGGCAGCCTTCCCTATGGTTTCAGTCCGGCTGCGGCAGTAGCAGTGCGGGACTGTAGCGCATGATATCGATGACGCCCTGGGCCAGGTGGTCGGCACGCTCGGCCAGGGAAAAATCCTCGGGACGCAGCAGCCAGGTGTCCAGTGTGCCGATGACATAGGCATGCAGGCAGCGGGCAGCCATGGGGACGTCCAGTTGCTCCGGCAGTTGCCCCCTGGAGATGGCGTTGCACAATGTGCTTTCCAGCTTTTGCAGAGATTGCAGGCGCAATAGACGCATATGTTCACGCAGATCACACATCTGGTCGGTATATTCGCACTTATGAAATATGATTTCGTTGATGCGGCGGGCGGATGGGTCGCATTCAACCTGGCGAAATATCTCCGCCAACAAGGCATGCAGGCGTCCCAGAGGGTCGGGTTCGTCACTGCTGCGGCTGGCTTCTTCCAGGTGCTGGACCGGTGTCTTGGCCCGCAGCAGCAGGGCATCGAGCACCTCGCCCTTGTTCTCGAAATGCCAGTAGATGGCGCCGCGCGTTACCCCAGCGGTCTTCGCGATCTCCGCCAGCGAGGTCTGCGAAACGCCCTTTCTGAAAAAACAGATCTCCGCTGCGTCGATGATCTGCGCACGGGTTTCCAGGGCTGCCTGTTTAGTACGTCTGGCCATGTAACTCTCTGATTGAATGAAGGCCATCTCGACAATGGAGGCCGGCCGAAAGGAAGGTCGGTGAAGGTTGAAAATGAATGCCAAACAAATGTTAGCCAATGTGAAAACAACTTACAAACATTCGTGAATGTAAGTATTATTGCATGCCTTGAAAGAGCTGTTTCCTGTTTTTGTCACTTGTCTATTTGCTGATCCACTGTATCCCCAAGAGGTGCTTCGCCCATGCCAGTCAAGCCAGCCCGCGCTGCCCTGATCCCCCTGTTTGCCATGATGGCCCTGCTCAGCGCCTGCTCTGAGCCGGATTCTGCCGATGCCACCGCCTCGCAGGTACCGCAGGTTGGGGTGGTGACCATCGATGCCGAGCATTTTCTGCTGACCTCCGAACTGCCGGGGCGTACCAAGGCCTATCGCGTGGCAGAGGTACGCCCGCAGGTCAACGGTATCATCCAGAAGCGCCTGTTCGACGAGGGCAGCGAGGTCGAGGCCGGCCAGCAGCTGTATCAGATCGATGCTGCGGTCTATGAAGCGGCGGTGAAGAGTGCCGAGGCCACTCGCTTGTCCACCGGTACCCTGGCCGAGCGCTATGAGGTGCTGGTCAAGGATAGAGCGGTCAGCCAGCAGGCCTACGACGAGGCTCGGGCGGCCAGGTTGCAGGCCGATGCAGCACTGGAGCGGGCCAAGATCGATCTGCGCTATACCCGCGTGTCGGCACCGATCTCCGGGCGAATCGGTCGTTCCGAAGTGACTGAGGGTGCGCTGGTCAGCAATGGGCAGGCGCAGGCGATGGCCACCATCCAGCAACTGGACCCGATCTATGTCGATGTTACCCAGCCGGCGCGGGATCTGCTGGCGCTGCGCCGCGACCTGGACAGCGGCCGACTGCAGAAGGCGGGCGACAACGCGGCCAGGGCGCTGCTGCGGCTGGAGGACGGTTCCGAGTATGAGCATGAGGGGCGCCTGGAGTTTTCCGAGGTATCGGTCGACTCGAGCACCGGATCGGTGACCCTGCGTGCGGTATTCCCCAACCCCGACCGCCTGCTGCTGCCGGGTATGTTCGTTCATGCGCAACTGGTTGCCGGTGCCCGCAGCGACGCGATTCTCGCTCCGCAACAAGGGGTGACGCGCAATCCGCGTGGCCAGGCGGTGGCGATGCTGGTGAACGAGGAAAACAAGGTCGAGCAGCGCATCATCAAGACCGAGCGCACGGTCGGCAATCGCTGGCTGGTCAGCGAGGGACTGAATGTGGGTGATCGGTTGATCACTGAAGGCCTGCACATGGTCCAGCCGGGCATGCAGGTCGAGCCGGTGCCGGCAGCCAATGTCGACAATGCAGGTACCGTCAATACAGCTGAACAGGAAGGATAATCCCGCATGCCACGCTATTTTATCGACCGCCCGATCTTTGCCTGGGTGCTGGCGATCCTGGTCATGCTGATGGGTGGCCTGGCCATCGTCGGGCTGCCGGTCAACCAGTATCCGAGCATCGCGCCGCCGGCGGTCAACATTGCAGTCAGCTATCCAGGTGCCTCGGCGCAGACCGTGCAGGATACGGTAGCCCAGGTCATTGAACAGCAGATGAACGGTATCGATGGGCTGCGTTACATCAAGTCGGAAAGCGGTTCCGATGGCAGTATGCGCATCACCGTCACCTTCGACCAGGGCGTCGATCCGGACATTGCCCAGGTGCAGGTGCAGAACAAGCTGCAACTGGCGACGCCGATGTTGCCGCAGGAGGTACAGCAGCAGGGTATCCGGGTGACCAAGGCCTCGGCCAACTTCCTGATGGTCGTTGGCCTGATCTCGACTGATGGCACGATGAACAATGAAGACCTGTCCGATTTCATCATCTCCACCGTGCAGGATCCGATTTCCCGCACCAATGGTGTTGGTGACTTTCAGGTGTTCGGTTCCGCCTATGCCATGCGCATCTGGCTCGACCCGGCCAAGCTGAACAAGTACCAGCTGACGCCGGTCGATGTGCGTACCGCGATCTCGGCGCAGAACGTCCAGGTTTCCGGCGGCCAGTTGGGCGGTGCCCCGGCGGTGCCGGGCCAGCAGCTCAACGCGACCATCATCGGCAAGACCCGCTTCGAGACACCGGAGCAGTTCAGCAAGATTCTGCTGAAGGTCAACAACGACGGCTCCCAGGTGCGTCTGGCGGATGTCGCCCGGGTCGAACTGGGTTCGCAGAACTCGGCGTTCCGCGCGCTGTATAACGGTCAGCCGGCCACCGGTATGGCGATCCAGCTGGCTACCGGTGCCAACGCACTGGAAACCACCAAGGCGGTCAAGCAGACCATTGCCGATCTGCAGCCCTTCTTCCCGCAGGGTGTGGAGGTGGTGTATCCGTTCGAGACGGCGCCGGTGGTGTCCGAGTCCATCTCCGGGGTAGTGCACACGCTGATGGAAGCGATCGTGCTGGTATTCCTGGTGATGTACCTGTTCCTGCAGAACTTCCGGGCCACGCTGATTCCGACGCTGGCGGTACCGGTGGTGCTGCTGGGTACCTTCGGCGTGCTGTCGATGTTCGGCTTCAGTATCAACATCCTGACCATGTTCGCCATGGTGCTGGCCATCGGTCTGCTGGTGGATGACGCCATCGTGGTGGTGGAGAACGTCGAGCGGGTGATGGCCGAGGAAGGGCTGTCGCCGGTCGAGGCGACCCGCAAGTCGATGGATCAGATCCAGGGGGCACTGATCGGTATCGGTCTGGTGCTATCGGCCGTATTCGTGCCCATGGCATTCTTCGGCGGGTCAACCGGGGTTATCTATCGGCAATTCGCCATTACCATTGCCTCGGCGATGACGCTGTCGGTGCTGGTGGCATTGATTTTCACGCCAGCCCTGTGCGCCACCATCCTCAAGCCGATCCCCAAGGGGCACAACCATGAGAAGCGCGGCTTCTTCGGCTGGTTCAACCGCACCTTCGAGCGTGGCGTGCACCATTACGAAAAAGGGGTTGCCGCCGTGCTCAGGCGCAAGGCGCCCTACCTGCTGCTGTACGTGGTGATTGTCGGCGCGATGGCCATGCTGTTCACCAAGCTGCCCAGCTCGTTCCTGCCGGATGAGGACCAGGGCGTGATGTTTGTCCAGGTACTGGGGCCGGCCGGTTCGACCATGGAGCGTACGCAGAAGACCGTGGATGCAATGCGTGAACATCTGCTCACCGAGGAAGGCGATATCGTGCGGTCGGTGTTTACCGTGACCGGCTTCAGTTTCGCTGGCCGCGGCCAGAATGCCGCCATCGCCTTCGTCGGCCTCAAGCCCTGGGGCGAGCGGGCCGATGCCGATATGAGCGTGTTCGCCCTGGCTGAGCGGGCGCAGGAGCACTTCGCCGGATTCCGCGATGCGGCGGTGATGGCCTTTGCGCCGCCGGCGGTGATGGCGCTGGGTAATGCCACCGGCTTCAACTTCTTCCTGCAGGACAATGCAGGACTGGGGCATGATGCGCTGATGCAGGCTCGCAACCAGCTGCTCGGGCTGGCCGCCCAGAGCGACATACTGACCGCAGTGCGCCCCAATGGCCTGAACGACGAGCCGCAGTACAAGCTGCTCATCGATGACGAGAAGGCCCAGGTACTGGGTGTGTCGCTCAGCGACGTCAACAGCACCCAATCCATCGCCTGGGGTTCGAGCTACATCAATGATTTCATTGACCGTGGCCGGGTAAAGCAGGTGTATGTGCAGGCTGAGGCGGATGCGCGCATGAACCCCGAGGATATGGACAAGTGGTTCGTACGCAACAACGCGGGTGACATGGTGCCGTTCAGCGCCTTCGCCACTGGCGAGTGGATCTATGGCCCGCCGAAACTCGCCCGCTACAACGGCGTGCTGGCCATGGAGATCCAGGGCGAGGCCGCGCCGGGCTACAGTACCGGTGACGCCATGGCGGAAATCGAACGCCTGGCCCAGCAACTGCCGGCGGGTGTCGGCGTGGACTGGACCGGTCTGTCCTATGAGGAGCGCCTGTCGGGCGATCAGGCGCCAGCGCTCTACGCCTTGTCGCTGCTGGTGGTATTCCTCTGCCTGGCGGCCCTGTATGAAAGCTGGTCCATTCCGTTTGCGGTGATGCTGGTAGTGCCTCTCGGGGTGATCGGTGCACTGCTGGCGACCATGGGGCGTGGGCTGTCCAACGACGTGTTCTTCCAGGTGGGGCTGCTGACCACTATCGGTTTGACGGCGAAGAACGCCATTCTGATCGTGGAGTTCGCCAAGGATCTGCACGAGCAGGGCATGTCGTTGTTCGATGCTGCGGTGGAAGCCTGCCGTATGCGTCTGCGCCCGATTGTGATGACCTCGCTGGCCTTCACCCTGGGTGTGGTACCCCTGGCCCTCGCCAGCGGCGCGGGTGCAGGCAGCTCGCATGCCATCGGCACCGGGGTGATTGGCGGCATGCTCACGGCTACGGTGCTGGTGATTTTCTGGGTGCCGTTGTTCTATGTCACGGTGTCCAAGCTGTTTTCACGCAAGGTCACCTATACCGATGAGGAGAAAGCACAGTGAAGCGTTCATTGATTTGTCTGGCTGTGCTGGGGGTGTTGAGTGGCTGCTCGATGATTCCCGAGTATGAACGTCCCGCGTCGCCGGTGGTGGATGTCTGGCCGGCAGGCGAGGCCTACGGGCCGCAGAGCGCGCAAACCCAGGCGATGGATCTGGGCTGGCGTGAGTTCTTCAAGGATCAGGCGCTGCAGCGCCTGATCGAGGTGGCCCTGGAAAACAACCGCGACCTGCGCATCGCGGCGTTGAATGTCGACGCCTACCGCGCCTTGTATGGTATCCAGCAGTCGGCGCGGTTCCCGGAGCTGTCGGCCGATGGCAGTGGCACCCGCACCCGGACGCCAGAGACGCTGAGCCCGACTGGTGATGCGACTACCAGCAGCCAGTACAGCGCAACCCTGGGCGTATCCTGGGAGCTGGATCTGTTCGGCCGGCTGGGTAGCCTCAGCGAACAGGCGCTGCAGGAGTATCTGGCCAGTGAAGCGACGCAGCGCAGTGTGCAGATCAGTCTGATCGCCAGCGTTGCCACCAGCTACCTGACCTGGCAGGCCGACCGCGAATTGCTTGCGGTCACCGCACAGACGCTGGAAGCCTACGAGAACAGCCTGGCGCTGGTGCAGCGCAGCTATGATGTGGGGGTGGCTTCCACCCTGGAGCTGACCCAGGCGCGTACGGCGGTGGAAACCGCGCGGGCGGCCCTGGCGCAGTACCGCAGGCTGGTGGCGCAGGACCGCAACGCGCTGACCCAATTGCTGGGGCAGAACATCCCGCTGGATGAGATCGACATCGGTGGTGTGGACATGGATCTGCTGGCAGAGCTGCCGGTCGGTCTGCCCTCCGAGTTGCTGTTCAAGCGGCCCGATATCATCGCCGCCGAGCACCAGCTGCAGGCAGCGAATGCCAGCATCGGTGCGGCACGTGCCGCGTTCTTCCCGAGCATCCGGCTGACCGGTGCCGCGGGGAGTGCCAGCAGCGATCTGTCCGACCTGTTCGACAGCGGATCCGGCTACTGGAGCTTCATGCCGAGTATCAGCGTGCCGATCTTCAATGCCGGCCGCCTGCGGGCCAACCTGGATTACACCGAAATCTCCCGGGATATTCGGGTGGCCGAATACGAGCAGTCGATACAGGACGCCTTCCGCGATGTGGCCGACGGCCTGGCGGCGCATGCCACCTACGCCGAGCAGGTGCAGGCGCAGCGCAATCTGCTGGAGGTCAGCGAAAGCTATTACGTGGTCGCCGAACAGCGCTACCGGACCGGTGTGGACAGCCATCTGACCCTGCTCGATGCGCAGCGCCAACTGCTCACGGCGCAACAGCAACTGGTCAACGACCGGCGCAATCAACTGGTCAGCGAGGTGAACCTGTTCAAGGCGCTGGGTGGTGGTTGGCAGGTAGGCAATACGGCGGCGGCTTCAGCGGTTCCGGAAGCCTGAGCAACTGGGCCGCGTCAGTCTGACTGGCGCGGGCCAGCCCCGGATGACAGGATTTCAGGCAAAAAAAGGGCCCGCTCAGAGAGCGGGCCTAAGTCCGTGATTAGCCTGATGAGGAGATAACCGTCCGTCTCGCGACATTCCGTTATCAAAGCCACCTCGCGATGACTTGCGGTTAATAATAATCGTTATCATTCGCATGTCAAGCACAATTGGCAAATTAATTTATCGCCAGCTGTTTGTAGTGAGTTAATTCCTTGTTCATCAGATCGATCCGCCGCGCCATGCTTTCGATCAGGCTATGGGCGATGCGCGGATTACTCTGCATCAGAGCCAGAAACTGTTCCTTGGGAATCATCATCACCGTGGTCGGCATGCTGGCAATCACGGTGGCGGAGCGTTTTTCCCGGGTGAACAGTGCCATGGCACCGAAAATCTCGTCCTTCTGTACATCGCCGACCTTTATCCCGCCGACAAAGGCTTCGGCATGCCCTTCGGTGATGATGAACACGTGACCGGCATCATCGCCCTGGCGGATCAGTTCCGTGCCGGGGGCGAAATGCTGGAAGCCGGTCACCGGGCGTACCTCGACCGGCTTGCTGCGCGCCAGCGCATCGGACATCAGCGCGGCCTGGCCGAGGATATACTGGGTGAACTGTTCCTGGCGGTCATTGCTGGCATGGATATGGCGGAACAGCGCTTCGCGGTCATAGGGCACCAACACCAGTGGCTCCTCGCTCATGTACACACAGGGCGCGGTATTCAGGCCTTGGCGCAGTCCGATGAGGTCGCCTTCCTGGACATAGAACAACGGCTTGCCGTCGATCAGCGCATGCAGCAGACCGGTTTTGAGCAAGTACAGGTTTCGGTTGCCGATCACGCTGTAGAGATCATCGACCGCCTCCAGGCTGATCGGTGCAGCGCAGGGCTCGAGACCAGCCAGCAGCTGTTCGGGTATGCGCTGCAGAGTGTTGATCAGCTTTTCCGCATAGAGAGGCTGGTCGCCGATGAGATACATGATGAATTCCTTTTTTTCAAATCCTGAGCTGTCGATACCATACTGCAATTGCTTTCACCCCCGCCAATGGAAAAGCGCGCAGGCGTTGGCAAAATTGGACACTCGTCAGCCTTGACGCGCTATTGCTGCTGGTGCTCCTTCAACTGTTGCAGCAATTGTTCCTTGTAGGCCGGGTCGAGCTGGTTCCAGTGGATATCCTGCAGGGCACCGGCGATGGCGAACAGCAGTGTCTTGGAGGCGCGGAAACCGCGAGAGCGAACGGCGCAGTAGGCGGAGACCGGCCCGCGCCGGCGCAGTTCTTCGGCGCTGTGGATGCCGGTGGCTCGCAACCACTGTACGGAGGTCTTGCCGAGGTTGCGCAGGGTGATGAGTTCATTGTCGGACATGCTCACCCCGCTGCCTGAGTGAACGAACGGCGGCCATGGCGCGCAATGAACCCGCAAGGCGGGTGCCGACCGGAACGGTCGGTAGCGGATCGATTCTGGGCATGATATCGGGCTTCTTTTTATTGGTTCCCGATAGCCAGTGTAGTTGTCGCCGGCTGATCCGTACAGCCGGCGGACGGAGTCACAGGCGCTGGCGCAGCTGTTCCGTGAGTTGGTCGATATTGCCGCGCTGCTCGGTGGCGACGGTCAGGGTGATCTGTTGTTCCTGTTCGTCCAGCGGCTCGAGCTGCTCCAGTTGATGACGCACTACATGGATATCGGCATCGGACGGGTCGCCACCCTTGCGCTGACGCTCGTTCAGCCAGATCTCGATGGTATCCAACGGCGCTTGGCAATGCAGGATCAGGCAGGGTGCGCCCTGATCCTCGATCGCCTGGCGAACCAGTTGGCGCTGCGCCCGCAGCAGGTGGGTGGCATCGACTACCACCGGATAGCCGGCCGCCAGCACCTGCGCCGCCAGCATGGCCAGGCGCGCATAGGTCTGTTGGCCCTGCTCGGGAGCATACAGGTCCTGATCCAGCTGGCCGCTGCCGTCCTGCCCGAACAGGCGTTTGCGCTCGACATCCGAGCGCACGCGGATCATGCCCAGGCGTGATACCAGTTGCACACTCAGGGTGCTCTTGCCGGAGCCGGATACACCGTGTGTGAGCAGGCCGAAGCGCCGTGGAATTTGCGTATAGCTTTCGGCCAGAGCGGTATAGCCATGGTAACGGACCAATACTTCATTGCGCTGCTGCTCGCTCAGGTCGCGTTGGCCGAGACCCAGCAGGGCGACCTTGGCGCGGACCATGGCGCGGTACGCCTTGTAATAATTCAATACGATGAGGCCGGCATAATCGCCGGTATGCTCCAGCCAGGCATTGACGAAACGTTGGGACAGATCCGGCATGCCGCGATCCTCCAGGTCCATGGCCATGAAGGCCACGTCGCTCATGACATCCGTCCAACGGAAGGCGTCATTGAACTCTATGCAGTCAAACAGGGTCACTTGTCCGTCAATTAGCGTGACGTTGTCCAGATAGATGTCGCCATGGCATTCACGGATCAGTCCGTCGGCTTTGCGTTGTGCCAGTTGGGGAATCAGCCGTTGAAAGGTAGTATGCGCCCATTGTTCCAGCTCATCGAGTTGCGCGAGGTCGGCCGGGTCGCTCAGCAGTGGGCGGATTTGCTCGAAGTTCTGCGCTACCGGAGCATGGACCTGATCGGGCTCGCCCCAGATGGCATCCTGCGGTGCCTGGTCGATGCGCTGGTGAAATCCGGCGAGGGTCGCAGCCAGCGAGTCGATATGCTCGGCTGCGAGGGTGCCGGCACGCTGCATGTTGCCGAGCAGATCCTGTTGCCGGAACTGCCGGGTCTTGACCATGTATTCGATGATCGGCCCGTCGCCGGTCAGGCTGGGTGCGCTGTCGCTGCCGTGAATGGCGATCACGTCCAGGTACATGTCGGGCGCCAGGCGTCGGTTCAGACGCAGTTCCTCGGCACAGTAGTGTGCCCGCTGTTCGAGACTGGAGTAGTCGAGGAAGCCGAAGTTGACCGGCTTCTTGATCTTGTAAACGAAGTCGCCGGTGAGTATGACCCAGGAAATATGGGTTTCCATCAGCGTAAAACCGCTAACCGGATGGTCGTACAAGGCCGGGTTTTGCAGGGCATTCAGCAGTGTCTGGCTCACGTCGGATCCTGTGGTGGACTGGCAATCCGGGCATTATGAAGGCTGGTCGCAACGAGGCCAACCGTTGTCAGGCCCGCCAGAGCGGGTGTTGCTTCCCGAAACATGGGGTGATCAGGGGATTATGGGTAGAAAACGCGGTAAACGGGCAGCCCGCAAGGTCGGGTTCTGGCGGCGCTGGTCGGGCCTGCTGTGGAAGCTGGCGCTGGTCGGGCTGGTACTGCTGGCGGCGCTGACCATCTATCTGGATGCAGTGGTGCAGGAGAAGTTTTCCGGCAAGCGCTGGGCGGTACCCGCCAAGGTGTTTGCCCGGCCGCTGGAGCTGTATGCCGGGCAGAAGCTCAGTCGTGATGATTTCATTACCGAGCTGTCCGCGCTGGGCTATCGCTCGGTGAACTCGATCAGCCAGCCCGGCCAGATGTCGGCGGCCAGTGGTCGGGTGGACGTGTACACCCGCGGCTTCCAATCCTTCGAGGGCTCGGAACCGGCGCAACGCATCAGCGTACGCTTCAATGGCCAACAGGTATCCGGCCTGTCCGGCAGTGGTGACCTGGTCATGGCACGATTGGAGCCGTTGATGATCGGCGGCATCTATCCGGCGCACAACGAAGACCGCATCCTGGTGCGTCTGGATCAGGCGCCGGCCTATCTGGTGGAAGCGCTGGTGGCGGTCGAGGACCGGGAATACTTCCAGCATTTCGGCGTGTCGCCCAAGGGCATCGCCCGGGCCGCCTACGTCAACCTGGTCGCCGGCGGTGTGGTGCAGGGCGGCAGTACCCTGACCCAGCAGTTGGTGAAGAACTTCTATCTCAACAGCGACCGCAGCCTGATTCGCAAGGGTACCGAGGCGATCATGGCGGTGCTGTTGGAGCTGCACTATTCCAAGGAAGAGATTCTCGAAGCCTATCTGAACGAGGTGTTCCTTGGGCAGGATGGCCGTCGCGCGGTGCACGGTTTCGGCCTGGCCAGCCAGTATTACTTCGCCCAGCCGCTGCATGAGCTGGAACTGCACCAGGTGGCACTGCTGGTGGGCATGGTCAAGGGCCCGTCGCTGTACAATCCGCGGCGCCAGCCCGAGCGGGTGAAGAAGCGCCGCGACCTGGTCATCCAGATGCTCGAGGAGCAGGGCGTCATCACCAGCGAGCAGGCCCAGGCGGCGATCGAGCGGCCGTTGGATGTCACCGTGCGCGGCAGCATGGCTGACACCAGCTATCCGGCGTTCATGGACCTGATCAAGCGCCAGTTGCGCGAGGACTACAAGGACGAGGACCTGACCAGCGAAGGTCTGCGGATTTTCACCAGCTTCGACCCGCTGCTGCAACTGAAGGCCGAGAAGGCGGTGGAAACCGCGTTCAAGCGCCTGGGTGAGCGCGCCGGCAGCGAGATGGAAGCCGCCATGGTGGTCACCGGAGCGCAGACCGGTGAGGTACTGGCGCTGGTCGGCGGTCGCAATCCGCGGTTTTCCGGCTTCAACCGCGCGCTGGATGCGGCGCGGCCGATCGGCTCGCTGGTCAAGCCGGCGGTGTTCCTCACCGCGCTGGAGCAGCCGCAGCGCTACTCGCTGATCACGCCGGTGGACGATTCGCCGATCACCCTGCCGGCCGAGCGCGGCAAGACCTGGTCGCCGCAGAACTACAGCCGCGAGAGCCATGGCCTGGTGCCGTTGCACGAGGCGCTGTCACGCTCCTACAACCAGGCAACGGTACGCCTGGGGGTCGATATCGGGGTCGACAAGGTGTTGAATACCGTCGAGCGCATGGGCGTGCGGCATCGCTGGCCGGCCTATCCGGCTATGCTGCTGGGTTCCGGTGCGATGACCCCGTTGCAGGTGACCGACATGTACCAGACCCTGGCCAGCGGTGGCTTCAATACGCCGCTGCGGGCGATCCGCCACGTGCTGACGGCGGATGGTGAGCAACTGCGCCGCTATCCGTTCGAGATCGAGCAGCGCTTCGATTCGGCGACCATCTATCTCATGCAGGAGGGGTTGAGTCGGGTCATGGCGGAAGGGACCGGGCGCTCGGCCTATAATCAGATACCATCGAGCATTCGCCTGGCCGGCAAGACCGGTACCACCAATGATCTGCGCGACAGCTGGTTTGCCGGCTTCTCCGACGATCTGCTGGCGGTGTCCTGGCTGGGGCGCGATGACAATGGCCAGACCCGGCTGACCGGGGCGACAGGTGCATTGCAGGTGTGGAGCGCCTTCATGGCGCAGGCGCATCCGCGCAGTCTGTCCGAGGTGCCGCCGGAAGGCATTGTGTATGCCTGGGTTGACCGGCTGACCGGAGAAGGCAGCGATCCCAGCTGTCCGGATACGGTGCAGGCACCCTTCCGCGAGGGCTACCAGCCGTTGCCCGGGCCGGGTTGTCGACCGCTGATTGACACCGAGCCAGTGAAGGAAGGGGCTGGTCGAGTGATGGATGTCATCCGCGGATGGCTGCAATGAACATGAGGAACAAGGCGATGGATACTAAGCGAATTGGCCTGCTGGTCGGCTGCATGATGGTATTGGCCGGCTGTGCCGGCTCGGGCGGCTCCATACCGGTAGTGGACTCTGGGCGCCCTGTGTCCAATGAGGATATGCAGAGCGGTGCCGGCATTCCGACGCAGACGCCTGCTCCGGCGCAGCAGCCTGAGGATAGTGGTGTGGTGGTATTGGTGCCGGATGGGGAGGGGGGATCGAGTGCGATCGAATCCTACCCGCTGGACAGCGCACCGGTCAGCAGTCAGCCCTCAGGGTCGGCGCCAACCAGCAGTGGTAGTGGCAGTGGCAATCTGCAGGACGATGAACAGCTTGATGGGCCGGTGCTGGCGCTGCTGACCTCGGCGCGCCAGCAGGAGAGCAGCGGCGATCTGAACAGTGCTTCGGCCAGTCTGGAACGTGCGCTGCGCATTGCCCCGCGGGAACCCCAGGTGCTGTACCGGTTGGCCCAGGTGCGCCTCGACCAGGGTGATGCTGCCCAGGCTGAACAACTGGCCCGCCGCGGCCTGTCCTACGCGGCCGGTCGTCCGGCACTGCAGGCCGGGCTGTGGGGGCTGGTGGCCGATGCGCGTGAGCGTCAGGGTGATGCCGAAGGTGCCGCGCAGGCTCGCCAGCGGGCCAAGGTATCCCTGTAATGCAGCGCTGGCACGGCTTGGCCGACGCGCTGCTGGAGCTGGAGCGTGAACTGCGGGCGCTGGATCTGTGGTCGATGCAGCCGCCTTCGATCGCCGCTCTGTCCAGCCGTGAACCCTTCTGTGTGGATACACTGTCCTTCGAGCTGTGGTTGCAATGGGTGTTCATCCCACGCATGGTGCAGATCATCGAGAGCGATGGGGTAGTCCCGCCGGGCTGCCATATCCAGCCGATGGGCGAGGAGGCATTTGCTCCTCTCGGCCGGCGGGGGCATGGCCTGCTGGTAATACTCGGGCGTATCGACCAGCAGGCCGCGCGACTGGCGGACTAGCCCTGGCAGTGTTCCTGCACACCTTCCCGCGTGGTGCGGATCAGCTCCTGACGTTCCTCTTCCCCGATACGCTCGACTTCGCCGGCCTCGTTGGTGCGGCGCAATCGAGGGTTGTCGAGCAGGGTCTGCAACTGTTCACGCAGTGTCTGGCAGGTGGCAGCGCGCTGCTCGGCCTCGGCACGTGCCGTGCGACGTTGCTCGGTTGCTGTCTGTTCCTCTGTGGTAGTGGCGCTGGCCGTGGGCGGCGTGGCGGGCGGGCGCAATTGGCCGCCGGGCGGCGGTGCCGCCTTGATGTCGAGTGAGCGGTACTGGCTGTCGGCGGGTGGCAGCTGACCGTATTGCACTGTGCCGCGCTCGTCAGTCCATTGGTATATCTGCTGTGCCATGCTGGCGCAACTCAGCAGACTCAGCGTCAATGCAGTGAATAACTTTCGCATAGTATCTTCATCCCTGTTTCGTGCATCTAATTACCGGCCTGGCTACTATAGCCGTTTGCCGGGTGGACGGTACACGGCTGTTGATAGGATGAAACGTTAGGCTTTCGTCTTAACTTGGCTTGACTTGTAGCCTTCGAGTGTAAACAATTCGAGGTTCTCATGAGCATGCTGTGATCGGCGCCTACTCGGCTGCCGGGGCAGTCTGCTTTGTTGCTCAATCCGGGAGGCGACAACCCGCCATCTCCCGGCCTGGCCCCGCACGCGCTACCTCGCGCTGGGTGAAGCTGTACCGGCTATCTGCCGGGGTATGCTTCCATTGCACGCAGTCAAGCTGTTGCATGACAACCACCGTTGCCAATGCACTGCCGAGCAGTAAACAGGTATCCTGCCGCTCGCCTGGGGTGAACGGTATGCTAGAGGTGATTCAAAAGTGGAACTTTTATCCGGCGCTGAGATGGTCGTCCGCTCCTTGCGTGACGAGGGTGTAAAATTTATCTACGGGTACCCCGGTGGTGCCCTGCTGCATGTATACGATGCGATCTTCCGCCAGGATGATGTGGTGCACGTGCTGGTACGCCACGAACAGGCTGCGGCGCATATGGCCGACGGCTATGCGCGTGCCACCGGCAAGCCCGGCGTAGTGCTGGTGACCTCCGGTCCCGGTGCCACCAACACCATCACCGGCATCGCCACCGCGTACATGGACCCCATTCCGATGGTGGTCATTTCCGGCCAGGTGGCCAGCCACATGGTCGGCACTGACGCCTTCCAGGAAACCGACATGGTCGGTATCTCCCGTCCGATCGTGAAGCACAGCTTCATCGTCAAGGACCCGCGCGAGATTCCGGAAATCGTCAAGAAGGCCTTCTATCTGGCGCAGACCGGTCGTCCCGGACCGGTGGTCATCGATATTCCCAAGGACATGACCAACCCGGCTGAGAAGTTCGAGTACAGCTACCCGAAGAAGGTCAAGCTGCGCTCCTACAACCCGGCGGTGCGCGGCCATTCCGGCCAGATCCGCAAGGCGCTGGAGCTGCTGGTCGAGGCCCGTCGTCCGATCATCTACTCCGGTGGTGGGGTGATCATGGGTGGCGCTGCCAAGCAGTTGACCGAGCTGGGCAAGGAACTGGGTGTTCCGGTGACCAATACCCTGATGGGGCTGGGCGGCTTTCCCGGTACCGACCGTCAGTTCGTCGGCATGCTCGGCATGCACGGCAGCTATACCGCCAACGTGGCGATGCACCATGCCGATGTGGTCATGTGCGTTGGCGCTCGTTTCGATGACCGTGTCATCAACGGCGCGGCCAAGTTCTGCCCGAACGCCAAGGTCATTCATATCGACATCGACCCGGCGTCGATCTCGAAAACCATCAAGGCCGACATCCCGATCGTTGGCCCGGTCGACAGCGTGCTGACCGAGATGCTGGCCATTGCCCGTGAGCACAAGCTGCGTCCGAATGCCGACGTGCTGGCGGCCTGGTGGAAGCAGATCGATGAATGGCGGGGCGATGGCAAGATGTTCCCCTATGATCAGGGCGACGGTTCCATCATCAAGCCGCAGAGCGTCATCGAAACCCTGTGGGAGGTCACCAAGGGTGATGCCTACGTGACCTCTGATGTCGGTCAGCACCAGATGTTCGCTGCCCAGTATTATCCATTCGACAAGCCCAATCGCTGGGTCAACTCCGGTGGCCTGGGCACCATGGGCTTCGGCTTGCCGGCGGCCATGGGTATCCAGTTGCACCATCCGGATGCCACCGTCGCCTGCGTTACCGGTGAAGGCAGTATCCAGATGAACATTCAGGAGCTGTCGACCTGTCTGCAGTACGACCTGCCGGTGAAGATCATCACCCTGAACAACCAGGCCCTGGGCATGGTGCGTCAGTGGCAGGACATGCAGTACAACAGTCGCTACTCGCATTCCTACATGCAGTCGCTGCCGGACTTCATCAAGCTCACCGAGTCCTATGGTCACGTTGGCATGCGCGTGGAGAAGCCGGAAGACCTCAAGCCGGCGATGGAAGAGGCGTTTGCCCAGACCAAGCGACTGGTATTCATGGATATCCGCGTGGACAACACCGAACACGTCTACCCGATGCAGATTGCGGGTGGCTCGATGCGTGACATGTGGCTGAGCAAGACGGAGCGTACCTGACATGAGACACATCATTTCCGTACTGCTGGAAAACGAGCCCGGTGCACTGTCCCGCGTAGTGGGGCTGTTTTCCCAGCGCAACTACAACATCGAAACCCTGACCGTGGCGGCCACCGAGGATCCGACCCTGTCGCGTCTGACGCTGACCACCATCGGCCAGGAAGATGTCATCGAACAGATCACCAAGAACCTCAACAAGCTGATCGAGGTGGTGAAGCTGGTCAATCTGTCCGAAGGGGCGCATATCGAGCGTGAGCTGATGCTGGTCAAGATCAAGGCTACCGGTGCCCAGCGCGCCGAGGTCAAGCGGACCACCGATATCTTCCGCGGCCAGATTGTCGATGTGACCAGTAGTGTGTATACCGTCCAGCTCACAGGTACATCTGATAAGCTGGACAGCTTCATCGAAGCGGTTGGCCCGGCGACGGTACTGGAAGTCGTGCGCACCGGCGTGTCCGGCATTGCGCGCGGTGAAAAGGTTCTGAGCATTTAAACAATTGAGTAGTGGTCCGGCGGGACCCGCATAGAAAGGGGATTTACATGCACGTTTTTTATGACAAAGACTGTGATCTGAGCATCATCCAGGGCAAGAAGGTCGCTATCATCGGTTACGGCTCCCAGGGCCATGCCCACGCCTGCAACCTGAAGGATTCCGGCGTTGACGTTACCGTGGGCCTGCGCCCGGGTTCGTCCTCTATCGCCAAGGCTGAAGCCCATGGTCTGAAAGTCTCCGACGTACCGGCTGCCGTAGCGGCTGCCGACGTGGTCATGATCCTGACTCCGGACGAGTTCCAGTCCCAGCTGTACAAGGACGAAATCGAGCCGAACCTGAAGCAGGGCGCGACCCTGGCTTTCGCCCACGGTTTCGCCATCCACTACAACCAGATCGTACCGCGCAAGGATCTGGACGTGATCATGGTTGCCCCCAAGGCGCCGGGTCACACTGTACGCTCCGAGTTCGTCAAGGGCGGCGGTATTCCCGATCTGATCGCGATCTTCCAGGACGCTTCCGGTAATGCCAAGAACGTCGCTCTGTCCTACGCCAGCGGTGTGGGCGGTGGTCGTACCGGTATCATCGAAACCACCTTCAAGGACGAGACCGAAACCGACCTGTTCGGTGAGCAGGCGGTGCTGTGCGGTGGCGCGGTAGAGCTGGTCAAGGCTGGTTTCCAAGTGCTGACCGAAGCCGGTTACGCGCCGGAAATGGCTTACTTCGAGTGCCTGCACGAGCTGAAGCTGATCGTCGACCTGATGTACGAAGGCGGCATCGCCAACATGAACTACTCCATCTCCAACAACGCGGAGTATGGCGAGTACGTGACTGGCCCTGAAGTGATCAACGATGAGTCCCGCGCAGCGATGCGCAATGCGCTCAAGCGCATCCAGTCTGGCGAGTACGCCAAGATGTTCATCGCCGAGGGTGCGCACAACTACCCGTCGATGACTGCGGCCCGTCGCAACAACGCTGCCCATCCGATCGAGCAGGTTGGTGAGCAACTGCGTGCCATGATGCCCTGGATCGCGTCCAACAAGATCGTGGACAAGTCCAAGAACTGATCGTGGTTCGATGATCAGGAAACGCGGCTTCGGCCGCGTTTTTTTATTGCTGTGCGGCGACGGGACTGGTCATTTGCAAGGCAAGTTGCGACACTGCATCACTCGGCCCCAGTGGTAAGGTTTAGCATATGAAAGACGATCTGCAGCACGAATCCAATTTCGAAGGCGATGGTCCGCACACCCTGTTGCCCATCGATGAGCACATCGAGGAAGTACCCGGGCCTGACGGCAAGAAGGTCCGTCATCGTGGTATCTATCTGCTGCCCAACCTGTTCACGACGGCAGCGCTGTTCTCTGGTTTCTATGCCATTGTCAGCGCCATGAACGGCAACTTCTCGCACGCTGCCATCGCCATCTTCGTGGCAATGGTGCTGGATGGCCTGGATGGGCGTGTGGCGCGCCTGACCAATACCCAGAGCGCCTTCGGCGCCGAATACGACTCGCTGTCGGACATGGTCGCCTTCGGCGTGGCACCGGCGCTGGTGGCCTTCACCTGGGCGCTGGCTGATTTGGGCAAGGTCGGCTGGATCTTTGCCTTCATCTACGTGGCCGGTGCGGCCTTGCGCCTGGCGCGCTTCAATACCCATATCGGCTCCGCCGACAAGCGTTACTTTACCGGCCTGGCCAGTCCGTCAGCGGCCGGCCTGGTGGCGGGCATGGTCTGGGCATTGAGTGATTTCGGGGTGGACGGCGGCGATATTTCCTTGCTGGTCGGTATATTGACCGCCCTGGGCGGCTTGCTGATGGTCAGCAACGTGCGTTATTACAGCTTCAAGGACCTGGATATGCGTGGCAGGGTACCCTTTGTGGTGATCCTGCTGGTGGTGCTGGTGTTTGCGATCATCTCCACCGATCCGTCGCGCATTCTATGGTTCATCTTCATCGCCTACAGTGTTTCCGGGCCGCTTCAAGCCCTGTGGCGCTGGCACCGCCGGGACAAGACGCCAAGCGAGTCGGAGAAAGTTGAATAAACCGCTTGACGGCAAATCTGAGCGGCCTATAATGCGCGCCTTGCTTGTCGCGGTGGGGTTGCAAAACTCCAGTGCAATCAAAGGGTTATCCTTGTTGTGGCAGTAAAAGACAGGATGATTTAGCGGTTGACAGGCAAGCGAAACG
>Ga0172382_10002150_pt1 | contig 33591 bp, 29 predicted proteins | sample Leawel138RmetaG_FD_122245 | JGI IMG/M metagenome (GOLD analysis project Ga0172382, IMG submission 122245) | Leachate microbial communities from a municipal landfill in Southern Ontario, Canada - Leachate well 138R metaG | ecosystem: Engineered > Solid waste > Landfill > Unclassified | place...
AAGGCTGCATACCGCTCGTCGAGATCGAAAAAGCCACGCTGTGCCGACACTTCACACCTCCATCGCTCATCTCGATGGAATCACAATCCCGAACACACCGCCATAGGTAAATCAGGGTGTCCAGAAGGAGAGCGTCAGCGCCTCGATCGCCGGCTCGGGTATGAAAGCGACGCGCGGTGAGGTGTCCCGGTTCCTCACATTGCGCTCCAGGCCCTGCGCGGGTCCGTGCTACGGCAGGGACGTTGACCGCGTCGCGCGCGTCGCCCCCTCTCTATCGCGCGGCAGGCCGGAAAATTCAATTCACCGCCGGCAGGCGGACAAGACCTGCCATGATCCGGCTGTGCCTGCCCAAGGCAGACCGGCTCCGGGTCCAACCTCCGCTGGGCCATCACGGATACTCTAAATTAAGCGCACCCTATAAATTCGGACACATTCTCCCCTGCTGATCTTGCGAAACCGGCAGTTTTCTAGCCAGTATTTAGTGAAATTCGGACATTGCCGAGCCTTGGGGAAACGAGAACCCGAACGGCGCCGGTGGGAGAGAGATGATGGAAAGTTCGATGGAGCGTAAACCGCCGCGGCCGGGTCACGGGATGCTGAGCCGCGAGCATTCGCATTCGGCCTGGGTGACCAACGACATGGATCGCGCGGTCGAGATTTTTTCCGCGCGCTACGGCGTCTCAAACTTCAGCTTCATCGAAGGGCCGATGCCCACAGGCGGGCACATCAAGGTCGCCTTCGCCTGGGCCGGCGGGCAGGTGCTGGAGATCATCGCCGGTAGCGGCCCCGGAGCCGAGTTCTACAACGCCCTTCTGCCCGCGGACGAGTTCGCGATCCGCTTCCACCATCTCGGCTTCGTCGTTCACGACGAGGCCGGCTGGAGGCAGCTTGAAGCCGACCTGGAGGAGGGCGACTGGCCGATCGTGCACGAGACCCTGACCGGCACCTTCATCGACGCATATTACATCGAGGCGCCCGAGCTGGGCCATTACCTCGAATATGTGCGGCCGCTCGCGGCGGGGGTCGACTTCTACGCCAACGTCCCGACGAACTGACTGGCAGGTCATGACAGCCGCTACCACCGAGATTCCCGCTCACGTCCCCGCCGAGTGCGTCTGGGATCGCAACCTGGCCGAATACCTGCAGGATGGAGACGATCCCTTCATCGCCGCGAGCAGGCTTCACGACGGCCCCGGCGTGATCTGGGTGCCGACCGCCGCCCATGGCGGACCCGCCTGGGTGTTCACGCAGCACGCGCTCATCGAAAAGGGCTTCGCCGACTGGGAGATGTTCTCGAGCAAGCGCGGGGCGAACGCCGCGGTGATGGACTCGAGCTGGCTCTTGCTCCCGGTGGAGGCCGACCGGCCCGAACACCGCTTCTACCGCAACGTGCTCAACCCGCTGTTCACCCCGTCGGCGATCAAGAACCGGAACTCGGCGGTGCAGGAACTGTGCGATCGCCTGATCGACGGATTCGTCCAGCGGGGGCGGTGCGAGTTCGTTTCCGAATTTGCCGCGATCCTTCCCAACGCCATCGTCATCTCGCTGCTTGGCCTGCCGGTCGAGGCACTGCCGCAGTTCCTGGCGTGGGAAGCGGAAATCATCCACGGCGCCACGCCCGAGATATCCTATGCCGCGGGCCAGGCGATCATCGACTATCTCAAGCAGCATATCGCCGAACAGCAGGCGTTACCGGCCGCGACGACCGACGTCATGCAGGCGATCCTGACCGGGCGCATGGCGGATCGCCCGCTCGACGAAGCGGAAATCCTCGGCATCGTCTATCTGCTGTTCGTGGCCGGCCTCGATACCGTCACCTCGACGCTGGGCTGGATCATGCGCCATCTCGCCATCGATCAGGCGCTGCAGACCCGGCTGCGTGAAAACCCGCAGGACATTGGCGCGGCGATCGAAGAGTTCGGCCGTGCCTTCGGCGTCAGTGCGCCGTCGCGCACCGTGGCGCGGGATGTCGTGTTCAACGGCGTCCCGATGAAGGCGGGCGATGCGGTTCTGCTGCCGACGATGCTCGCCGGCCGTGATCCGCGCGCCTGGGACAATCCGCACGTCATCGATATCGACCGCAGGCCGCGTCATGTGACATTCGGCACCGGTCCGCACGTCTGTCTCGGCATCCACCTCGCCAAGCGCGAGATGAAAATCATGCTCGAAGCCTTCCTCGGCCGGATGCGCAACATCCGGATGCCGGAAGGCGGGCGCTACGAATATCACACCAACAATACGGTCGGCATCGGCGTCCTCGATCTCGAATGGGATCCGGCCTGAGCCGAACGACGATTTCCGGGAGAATGAAACAATGAAGACCCTGGTGGTTGGGGGCGCCGGCTTCGTCGGCAGCGCCACGTCGCTTTATCTGCATGATGCCGGGCACGACGTGACGATCATGTCGCGCTCGAAGCCCAGGCCCGGCTCGCGCCTGGACGGCCTGCCGTTTGTGCCGGGCAATTATGTCGAGGACGACTTCAGCGACGGTGCGAAGCTGGAAGGCTATGACTGGCTGGTGTTCTGTGCCGGCAGCGACATGGGCAACTACACCAAAGGCACCCGGGCCAGCGAGGCCGATTTTTTCGAGAAGGCCAACATCGTCGCGCTGCCGCGCTTCTTCGAGGCGGCGAAGAAGGCCGGCATTCGCCGCAGCGTCTACATGGGCAGCTTCTATTCGTTCGTCGCGCCGCAGGTGATGGATCGCATTCCCTACGTGCGCTCTCGCGATATTTCGGATGCCGCCATTCGCGGCCTCAGTTCGCCGGATTTCAACGTCTGCTCCTGCGCGCTGCCCTGGATCGTCGGCCATACGCCCGGCGTGGCCGTCTCGCACTGGCACGCGCTGACGAAACTGGCGCAGGGAAAGCTGCCCGGCGTCCCCGAGGCGGCGCCCGTCGGCGGCGCCAACTTCATGTCCAGCCATGCGATCGCCCAGTGCATGCTGGGGGGGCTGGAGCGGGGTGAATCCGGCAAAGCCTACATGATCGGCGACGAAAACCTGACGTGGAAGGCGTTCTTCGAACTGTGGTTCGAGGAAGCCGGCAGGCCCCGCGATCTCCCGGTTGAAAGGGGCAACGTCCTGGTACCCGACTACGCGCTTTCCTACCTCGATTTCGGCCACACCGACTACGAGCCGTCGGCTGAAGATACCGCGCTGCTCGGCTACGACCGCGGCACGCTGCGCCAGACGATCAAGGACAGCTTCGCCTACTACGCCAGCCTTCCCTGAACGCCGTATCGACGGGCGCGCGGCCCAAGGACTGGCCTTTCGCCCTCAGAAGGCGACGTTGTCGGCACCCTTGGTCTGGAGGATTTCGCGCGCCTCGGCTGGGGAGGCGACCTCCAGGCCCAGTTCGTCGATGATGCGGCGGATCTTGGCCACCTGCTCGGCGTTCGAACGCGCGAGCTGGCCCTTGCCGAGAAACAGGCTGTCCTCGAGCCCGACGCGGATCGATCCGCCGAGCACGGCGTTCATCGTCGCCAGCGGCATCTGGTGGCGTCCGGCCGCGAGCAGCGAGAAGACGTGATCGGCGCCGAACAGCTTGCTCGCGATCGCGCGCATGTGCATCAGGTTCTCGGGATCGGCACCAATGCCGCCCAGGATGCCGAACACCCCCTGGATCAGGAAAGGCGGCTTCGCCATGCCGCGATCGGCGAAATGCGCAAGGTTGTAGAGATGCGCGACGTCGTAGCACTCGAACTCGAACCGCGTGCCCTGGTCGCCCAGTTCCTTCAGGCCGCGCTCGATCTGAGCGAAGGTATTGGACAGGATGAAGTCCCTGGTCATCTCCAGATAGGGCTTCTCCCAGTCGTGAAGCCAGGTCTGGATCTTGCCGCCCGCGCCGGCGATGTTGAAGTTGATCGAGCCCATGTTCATCGAGGCGATCTCGGGCTGCGCCCATTTCGCCGCGGCCAGCCGATCGTCCAGGCTCATGCCCAGGCCGCCGCCGGTGGTGATGTTGAGGATGGCGTCGGTCTGCTGCTTGATGCGCGGCAGGAAGCGCGCGAACAGTTCGGGGTTCTGGTCGGGCCGCCCGGTCTCGGGATCGCGCGCATGGAGGTGCAGCATCGCCGCGCCCGCTTCCGCCGCGGCGACGGCTTCGGCGGCGATCTGGTCGGGCGTGATCGGCAGGTGCGGCGACATCGAGGGGGTGTGGATCGATCCGGTGATGGCGCAGGTGATGATGATCTTGCTCATGGGGGGCTCGCTCAGGTGTTGAGGTAGGATCAGCATGTCGTCAACCTGACCCAGCTGGCCGCCAACGTCCCCTCGGTGCAGATGTCGGAAGGCGGAGCCTTCAAGGGCTCGGCGAACTTCGCCATGCGCGGTCTCGGCACGATCTCGTCGATCCCGACGGTCGAGGGCACGGTCGGCGTTTTCGTCGACGGCGTTTACTTGCCGACGCCCCAGGGTGTGATCTTCGATCTGTTCGATCTCGACGGTATCGAGATCCTGCGCGGGCCGCAGGGCACGCTGTTCGGCAAAAACGTCACCGGCGGCGCCGTGCTCGTGCGTACCCGCGATCCAAGTTCCACCTTCGACTTCGAGGGCCGCGCGGGCATCATGACCGGGCCCGAGTACAAGCTGCAGGGCAGTGTAAGCGGTCCGCTCAGTTCGACGCTCTCGGCGCGCCTTTCGGTCAGCTACGGTGACGACAAGGGCAAGTATCGCGATTCCATTACCGGCATTCGTCGTGGTTACTCGGAGACCTTCCTGATCCGGCCGTCGCTGGCCTGGGAGCCGTCCGATGGGTTCCGCACCGTACTCAAGTACGAGTATGGCTCGATCCAGGGCGATGCCATCCCAACGCAGAACAAGTCGTTCTATCCCAACGACGACTATGGCTTTTCTAACGATTACATTGGCCTGACCGATCTTACATGGCATCAGGTCACCAGCACCACGTCGATCGATGTCGGAATCGGCGATAACGGGCAGATCACCAATGTATTCGGCTATCGTAAGATGGACGACTTCGCCAACAAGGATATCGACGCGACTGAACATGCGTTGTTCCATGACGATTTCTATGTCGGTGTGAAGCAGTACAGCGACGAACTGCGCTATTCCGGACGCTTCTTCGATGCAGCGGACATCGTTCTCGGGGTGTCCTACATGCATTGGGACATTCTCTCGATCGAGCAGCGCTATCTTGCTGCGCTGGCGCTTGCGCCGCGTGCGTTCGGTGGCCGTCAGATTGCGGAATCCTATTCCGCGTTCGCCCAGGCCGATATCGATATCGGCAGCAATCTCACGCTGACTTTGGGCGGCCGCTATGGCCATGAAACGAAGAAGGCGGACATCGCCGTATTCAGCGGCGCGGCCAGTCGCTGCGACATCGATGCGCTGAATTGCGCCTACAATGTTCCTCGCATGGAAGGCAGTTGGTCCTACTTCACGCCGAAGGTCGGGCTGAAGTACGCGCTTAACGACTATCAGCAGTTCTATGCCTCCTGGACCAAGGCTTATCGGGCCGGCGGCTTCAACATCCGGATCACCAATCCGAACCAGCAGACCGAGTTCGATCAGGAATCGAATTCGCAGTTCGAGATCGGTACGAAGATGGATCTGTTCGACCGGCGCCTGCGGCTGAACGCGGCCTTCTACCAGAGCAAGATCAAGAACATGATCCGCGATGTAAACGCGTCGCTGACGGCGGGCGGATCGACGATCGGCACAGTGCAGGATTCGCGGAATACCGCGGATGTCACGATCACTGGTGTCGAATTCGATGCCAAGGTCCGGGTCACTCCCGAACTGACGATCGGGGGCTTCGTCGCATACACGCATTCGAAGTACGACAAGATCCTGTTCAGCCTGATCGAGGGGCCGGGCGAGACCGTTCCCGTCGTCAACGCGCTCGATTTCGGGTTGAAGCTGCCGCGGCTGGTTCCTTGGCAATACGGGGGCTCGATCGACTATACGACCGATCTGACCGATAGTCTGAGCGTGACACTCCATGCCGACATCAGCCATCGCGACGGTACCTTCGCGGCCGACAACAATACTTCGTTCCTGCCGGCGTTCGACAACATAAACGCAAGCGTCACTTTCGGTATCGGCGATCGTCATTCGCTGTCGTTCTTCGGTCGCAACCTCCTCGATCAGCCGGACATTCAGGTTGCCGGTCTCATTCCGGCGAGCGTTTCGCCCAGCCCGACGGGCGGGGCTTCGCTGACGAATTACATGCCGCCGCAGGCGAGCCGGGTCCTGGGGGCAGAGTACACGATTAGGTTCTGACAGTATTCTTGCCGATTTGGCCGACGATAGTGGCTCCGTCCGGAAGGGCGGGGCCATTTCGCCGTTGGCGTGCGCGCCATGCGCGGGACCTTGTCCGGCCGAGGCAAGTGGGCGGATGCGGCGATCTTTACGAGCGGGTGCGGGCGCTCTACGCAGGGGCCGCAAGGATAGGGGTGAATGACCGAAAAGAAGCCTGGACCCAACCGCCGCATGGGGCCGGTTGGCTCGGAGATCTGGCATGCCATGCTCGATGGTGCGGAGGATATCCTGCGCGAAGAGGGGCATGCGGCGCTTACCTCGCGCCGGATCGCTGAGCGCGTCGGGGTGAAGCAGCGGCTGGTATACTATTATTTTCACACGATGGACGATCTGATCGTCGCCATGTTCCGGCGCTCGTCGGAACGGGATCTGAATGGGCTCGCGAAAGTCGGCGAGTCGGAAATGCCGCTGCGACAGCTTTGGACGAACTGCTTCGATTCACACGACGCGCGGCTGATTTCCGAATACATGGCGCTGGCCAACCGGCTTCCCGAACTGCGTGTCGAGGTCATTCGTTTCATTGAGGAATCTCGGGCCATCCAGGTGCGTGCGATCAGCGAGGCGATCGCGCGGCGGCCAGGCGGCAGCCGTATTCCGGCCGAGGCCATCGCCGTCATGGCCGTGGGCATCGGGCTGTCGCTCAACCGCGAGGAGCAGTTGGGCGTGCGGTCCGGGCATGCGGAAACCTTTGCCGTGCTGAATTCCTTTCTCGAGGAAATGGAAGGCTGAATCGGCGGAAAACCGGCGTCGCGGCGCCGGTATGAACGCCGCGGAAATGCCGCGCCGCATCGATCGGTAACGCGGGCATCCGGCGATCGCCGGCGGGCCTCTCGTTCCGGCGTATCGGCAATTCGAGCGCCGTACAGCACCCGGCAAAGCGCCCAGAAGCGACGTACAGCCCTACGCCGGCAATGCCGGAACGGCGAGCGGATGCCCTCGCCGGCGCTTGACACGCCACGACTCGCTACTAAAGAGACGAACGGCTAACAGACCGACGAATAATGGGGAGGAACTTATGACGCTCGTTCGCCACGCGCGAGGTGGAGGCGCACGCAATTCCGGGGTCAGCCGGGCTGCGCTGTTTGCTACCTCGGCCATCGCCATCGCGGCGTCCTCTGTGCCGGCGACTGCGCAGACTGCAGAGGGTGATGCGGCGGATTCCGGGATGATCGTGGTAACGGCGCAGCGACGGCAGGAACTGTCCCGCGACGTGCCGATTACGATCAACACAGCCGATGCCGTGCAGTTGCGCCAGGCCAACGTGGACTCGCTGCTCAGCCTGTCGAAGCTCGCGCCCGGCGTTCGCATCGACCAGCAGGGCGCCTATACCCAGGCGACCATCCGCGGCATCGGCACGACGCTGGTGCAGACAGGCGCCGGCGCCAGTGTCGGTACCTATGTCGACGGCTTCTATCTGCCGAACCCGCTCTCGATCAATTTCGAGTTCCTGAACGTCGAGAACGTCCAGGTCCTGAAAGGGCCGCAGGGCACGCTGTTCGGCCGCAACACGACGGGCGGCGCCATCCTGATCACCACAGCGGAACCCCGGAACGAGCTGGGCGGCATCGTTGAGGCATCCTATGAGCGTTTCGACGCGAAGAAGGTGCAGGGGTATCTCACCGGCGGCCTGGGCACCGGCGTCTCGGCCAGCGTCGAGGCGCTCTGGGAAAAGGGCGACAGCTTCACCAGGCGCAACCTCTATGACGGCAACCTCACAGCCGGCCCCGGCTACGCGCCCGGCGCGCCGTCGCAGCATCCCGGTGCCTACGAGAACTGGTCGGTCCGCGCCGCCGTCAAGGCCGAGGTTTCGGACCGCGTCTCCTTCCTGCTACGCTACATGCATCAGGACCGCAACGACCCGCGCGGATACATGGACGGGACCTACACCGCGAACGGCATCATCTACAGCGCCGCGGACACCGTGCCGGGCACGATATTCGGCTTGCGGCGCGGGGAGATCGCGACAGATTCGGCCCTGGACTTCCGGCTGAACACGGACACTATCCAGCTTACCGGCAAATTCGACCTCGATTTCGCCGACCTGACCTCGTACACGCAGTACCGCGAGGAAGAGTACGTGCAGATCGCCGAGGGCGATTATTCGTCGCAGTCGTTCCTGGCGTTGAACCTGCCCGAAAAGGACAAGATCCTGTCGCAGGAACTGCTGCTCAATTCCAAGCCGGGCAGCCGATTGCAATACACAGCCGGCATCTTCCTGTTCCAGCACAAGGTCGACGCCGGCGTGCTCCTGGCCGGGATGCCCATCTCGGGCAGCCAGGCCTTCTTCCCGTTCAGCGCCACCGGTGTGAAGGTGCGTACCTTCGCGGGCTTTGCTGATGCCACGTACGAAGTGGCGAGCGACTTTTTCGTGACGGGTGGCCTGCGCTACAGCCGCGACGAGGTGAAGAAGCCCTATTACCAGACGACACCCGGCGTACCCGGCGTCTTCACCTTCCAGGCCGACCGCAAGGATAGCAAGCTGAGCCCGCGGGTGGTGCTGCGCTACAAGCCGTCCGAAGAGGCGAGCATCTATGCCTCGTACACCAAGGGCTTCAAGTCGGCGATCCCCGACTATCGCGCGACGTCGGGCCGCGATTATCTCGAGCCCGAGGACGTCAACGCCTTCGAGGCGGGCTTCAAGTACGGCAGCGGCGGCCTGTCGTTCGAGGGCGCGGCGTTCTACTACGATTACAAGAACCTGCAGAACGGCTATTATACGGCGGGCGAGACGATCCTCTCAAACGCCGGCAAGTCGAAGATCAGGGGTGTCGAGGGCGCCGTCAGCTACAAGGTCGGCGGCTTCGAGATCTCCGCGAACGCCACCTACCTCGACGCGAAATACACGAGCTATCCGCGCGCGGGCTTCTACACGCCGAACTTCATCCCCGACAACGATGGCGACGGACTGCCCGAGTTCGCCGGCTTCACGCCGGGCAACGCGCCCGCCAACGGCAAGCGCGTGCAGCACGCGCCCAAGTTTTCGGGAACGATATCGGCCCGCTATACGGCCGACGTGGGGGGCGGCAAGCTCGTCGTCGGCGCCAACCTCTATCACACCTCGCGCATCTGGTTCGATGCGTCCAACCAGTTCAGCCAGGGGGCCTACGACATTCTCAGCGCCCGACTGGAGTGGACCGATCCGAGCGATCGCGTCACGGTTGCCGTCTATGGCGACAACCTGTTCGACGAAAAGTACCTGACCCAGATGCAGGTCGGCCAGGCCGGCGTGGGCACGGTCTGGGGCGAACCGGCGACCTATGGCGTTTCCGTTCGTTACCGGTTCGGCGCGCAGTGATGGAAGGGGGTCTGGTCCCACCGGGGCGAGGCCGGCCCGCGCTTGCCGCGCTTCCATGCACTTGCTAACGGATCGACGAAACAATTTGCGGGAGAGACTCCGAACATGACCGATCAGCGGACAGTCGCAATCGTCACCGGCGCCAGCCGCGGCGCCGGCAAGGGTATTGCCATTGCGCTCGGCTCGCACGGCTGCGTGGTCTATGTCACCGGCCGTTCGGAGAACGAGGGCGATGCCGAGGTGCCCGGCACGATCCACGCCACCGCCAGGGAAATCACCGAAGCCGGCGGCACCGGCATCGCGGTGAAGTGCGACCATTCCGACGACGCGCAGGTCAAGGCGCTGATCGACCGGGTTGTGGCCGAGCAGGGACGCATAGACATCCTCGTCAACAACGCCTGCTGGCAGGGTAACGTGATGAACGAGCCCGGCCAGTTCTGGGAGAAGTCCCTCGAAGTCGCGACCATGATCGAGGTCGGCGCGCGCAGCGGTTTCGTGGCGAGCTGGTACGCCGCCCCGCATATGGTCAAGCAGGACAAGGGGCTGATCGTGTTCACGTCCTCGCCCGGCTCGATGCACTATTGCATGGGCCCCACTTATGGCGCGCACAAGGCGGCGGTCGACAAGATGGCCTTCGACATGGGGGTCGACTTCGCCGATGCCGGTGTCAACGTCGCGGCCGTATCGATCTGGATGGGCTCGCTCACGACCGAGCGCCTGCTCGGCATGATGGAAGCCATGCCCGAATTGCGCAAGAATCTGGAAGGTACGCTCGAATCGGCCGGCTACACCGGGCACGTCGCCTGGGCCATGTACAACGACGCTGAGATGTTTGCCCGGTTCAACGGCAAGACCGTGATCGGTGCCGAAGTCGGCAAGGAATACGGCATCGCCGACGTCGACGGCAGGTTTCCGCCGTCCGTGCGCGATGGCACCGGCGCCTCACCGCCGCAATACGCGCCCTACAAGGTGAAGATGTGAGGAAGGCGGCGACAAGCGGGCCGCGTCTGTCTCTCGACAGCCTGACCTTCACCGACACCGCGCCGCCGGTGGCTATACGCGCCGCGGCCGAGGCCGGTTTCGATGCCTGCAGCCTGTGGATCATTCCGCCGCCGCTGTTTCCCTCGGCCCTGCTGACGCCGCCAGTGGAGCGCGAATGCGCCGCCGTCATCGCCGATACGGGGATCGGCGTGATCGCACTGGAAGTGTTCGACCTGCACTCGTTGGCCGGGGTCGAGGATGCGAAGCCCTTGCTCGAGATGGGCGCGCGACTGGGCGGCAAGGCGGCGCTGGCGATCAACTACAGCAACGCCGATCGCGGCGAGGCGGCGGAGATTCTCGCCCGTTTCGCCGAAGTCGCGGCCGGTTTCGGCCTGGCCACCAACCTCGAGCCGGTCTGCGGCGGCAAGAGCCAGACGCTGGCGGAGGCGGAAGACCTGATCCGCCGGTCGGGCGCGGATGTCGGCCTGTGCTTCGATCCGCATCACCTGATCCGCAGCGGCGGCGGACTGGCCGAACTGCGCGCCGTGACCTCCGGCATGATCCGGTACAATCAGGTCTGCGACGGGCCGCTTCCGCAGCCGGCCGAAATCGCGATGACCGAGGCGGTATGCGAGCGGGCCTATCCGGGCGACGGCGATTTCCCGCTGGCCGAACTGCTGCGCGCGGCGCCGCGCGACGTGCCGCTGGGCATCGAATGCCCCAGCGTCAGCAGGGGGCAGGCGGGCGTCTCGGCCGCCGACCAGGCGCGGGAAGCGATGGGCAAGCTCCGGCAATTGCTGTCCGTGCTCTGATCGGCACGCGCCGCGGGCCGATGGGGCCGCCGCGCGGCATCGTTGCGTTGCAGGAAGGGAGAGGGACGCCATGGCAGGCAAACTGGACGGAAAGATCGCACTGGTGACGGGCGCGAGCCAGGGGATAGGGCTCGCCAGCGCCCGCGCGCTGGCCGAGGACGGCGCGGGCGTGGTCATCATGGGGCGGCGCGCCGACGTGCTGGAAAGGGCGCGGGACGATCTGCGCGCCGCGGTTCCGGGCGCGCGGATCGAGATGTGCGTCGGCGACGCGGTGAGCGAGGCCGATGTCAGGGCCGCGCTCGCCATGGCGCAAGGGCTGGGTGGGCGGCTGGAGATGCTGGTCTCGGTCGTGGGCAATCCCACGTTCATGCCGATCCTGATGCGCGACCTGGCCGGCGTGCGCGCGGAACTCGATACCAACTTCCTCACCGCCTATCTGATGATCCGCCATGGCGCGCCGCTGTTGCCGCGGGGCGGCTCGATCGTCTGCATATCCTCGGCGGCGGTGACGCAGCCGGGCTGGGGGCTGGCGGTCTATGCCGCAGCCAAGGCGGCGTTGGAACGCTTCGTCAAGGCGGCGGCGCTGGAACTGGGCGGCGCGGGTATCCGCGTCAACGCCCTGCGTCCGGGCGCGACCCTGCCGCCCGAACGGGCGGAAAACCCCGAATTTGCGCCCATGGCCCAGGCCTATGCGGCCGAGACGCCGCTGGGCCGCGTCGGGCTGCCCGAGGAGATCGCCTCGGTCGTGCGCTTTCTCGCTGGCCCGGAATCGGGATGGGTGACGGGACAGACCTTCACTGCCGATGGCGGCATGGAGCAGGGCAAGGGCCCCGATTTCATGGATGCGTTCTACGGCAAGGACGTGATGGACGAAATCAGGGCCGGCCGCGAAGTCGCGCCCTCGGGCGCCTAGGACAGCCGTGATGGGCAAGGCCGCGCGATACCTGCGTTGGGGCCGCTACACCGGCCTGCTGGCGCTGGCCCTGCTGGCCGGCTGCGCGCAAGAGCGGGGCGGCGACGCCGCATCGGCCGCGCGGCAGGCCGACACGGCCTCGGGCGCGGACTGGGCGGGCTATGGCCGTACCAACGGCCAGCAGCACTACAGCCCGCTGGACGAGGTGAACGAGAGCACCGTGGGCAAGCTGGGCCTTGCCTGGTCCATGGACCTGCCGTTCGGCAACAGCGCGACCGAGCCCATCGCCGTCGACGGCGTGCTCTATTTCGCGTCCGGACTGAGCATCGTCAACGCGGTCGACGCGGCGAGCGGGAAGTTGCTCTGGCGCTACGATCCCGAGGTGGGCAGCCACGCGGGCCTGAACCTGCGCGTCGGCTGGGGCGTGCGCGGGGTCGGCTGGTGGAACGGCAAGATCTTCGTCGGCACGCAGGACGGCCGGCTGATCGCGCTCGACGCGGCGAACGGCAAGCCGCTGTGGACCGCGCAGACCTTTCGGCCGGAAGACCCCGCCTACATCAGCGGCGCGCCGCGCGTGTTCAACGGGCGGGTTCTGATCGGCTTCGGCGGCACGACCGGCGTGATGCGCGGCTATGTCACCGCCTATGACGCTGAAACCGGCCGCCAGCTCTGGCGGTTCTGGACGATCCCGGGCGATCCGGAAAAGGGGTTCGAAAACAAGGCCATGGAAATGGCCGCGAAGACCTGGTCGGGCGAATGGTGGAAGACGGGCGGCGGTGCGCCGGTGTGGAACTCGATGGCGTGGGACCCGGAAACGGACACGGTATTCATCGGCACCGGAAGCCCCTATCCCTGGAACCATCGCATCCGCAGCCAGGGCAAGGGCGACAACCTGTTCGTCGGCTCGATCGTGGCGCTAGACGGCAGGACCGGCGAATACCGCTGGCACTATCAGCCGACCCCGGGTGACACCTGGGACTTCGATGCGACCATGGACATCGAACTGGCCAATCTCGAAATCGCCGGCAAGCCGCGCAAGGTGCTGATGCAGGCGCCCAAGAACGGCTTTTTCTACGTGATCGACCGCGTGACCGGAGAGCTGCTTTCCGCGCAGCCCTATGCGCGCGTGACCTGGGCGAGCCATGTCGACATGAAGACCGGCCGGCCGGTGGAAGCGCCGGGTGCGCGCTTCGCCGATGGCAAGCCAGCGATCGTGGCGCCGTCCTCGGTCGGGGCGCACAATTGGATGCCGATGGCGTTCAGCCCCCGGACCGGCATGGTCTATATCCCCGCCATAGATTTCGAGGGCCGCTATTCTGACATGCCGGGCACCTGGAAACCGGTGACGGACCGCACGTTCAACGGCGGCGAGCTTATCGAAGGCGGGCCCGCGCTCGGCATGCGGCGCGCGACGGGCAGTCTGCTGGCCTGGTCGCCGGCGCAGGGCAAGGCCGTGTGGCGCGTGCCGCATCAGACCTATCTCAACGGCGGCGTGCTTGCCACCGGGGGCGGCCTGGTTTTCCAGGGTACGGTCGACGGTGGGTTCACGGCCTATGCGGCCGGCACCGGCAAGACCCTGTGGCGCTACGACGGGCGCGCGCCGATCATAGCCCCGCCGATCACCTATCGGGCGAAGGGCAGGCAATACGTCACCGTCCTGACGGGGCTTGGCATGGGCATATCGCCCTATGCCAGTTCCATGTACGGCCCCGAGATCGAACGCTATGGCATTGATCCGCGTAGCCAGGCGCGGCGGGTGCTGACGTTTGCGCTCGGCGGCACGGCGACGCTGCCGCAGCGCAGCGTGCCCCCGCCGCCTCCCGCCGACCCCGGCTTCCGGCCCGATCGCACGAAGGCGCAGGCCGGGATGGTGACGTTCACGATCTACTGTTCGACCTGCCACGGCGACATGGCGGTGGGGATAAACAATGGCCCCGACCTGCGCCGGTCGCCCACGATCCTCGATGCGGAGGGATTCCGCCAGATCGTGCATTCGGGCATTCTGGAAAGCGCGGGCATGCCGAAGTTCCCGGAGCTGGACGGCCCGACGCTGGAGGACCTGCGCCATTTCCTGCGGTCCCGCGCGGGGGACTTGCGCGATCCCGCGCGCCCGGCCGCGACGCCGGGCTCTACGGGGCGCAGCGGCATCTGACTGCGGGCGGGGCGGGCGGGACGCCCGTGCGCCTCAGCGTTCGTAGCTGGGATCGGTGCGGTCGCGGGCGCCGGCCATGGTGCCGGGCGGGACTATGGTTTCGGTAACGGGAGTGACCCGATCGGAATCGACCAGCGACCGGCGATGGGCGATACGCCACTCGCCGTCCCGCCGCTCGAAGCGGTCGACATAGCGGACCACCGCGATCCAGTCCTTCTCGATGCCCTCCGCGCCGGCCGGCAGACGGTGATAGGCTATGCCGTAGTGTTCCGCGAAGGCGATATCGCCATGCACTTCGACCAGCTGATTGCAGATGCAATGGTTCGTCGACAGGAACCTGGGCAGATTTTCCTGGCCGTAGGCGATGAACGCGTCGACTCCGCCGACGAATTCACCATGATCGTCGAGCGCATCGGGGTGGTAGCATGACCGGATAAGCTCCCAGTCCATCCGGTCGATGCCACGGCAATAGCGCACATGGACCTGCTTGATCGCTTCCTCGTCAAGCAGGCGGAGCAGTGCCTCGTTCATGTCCTTCTCCCCGGTTCGGCCTTCTGTTCCTTCCCGGCGGCGCTCAGGCCATGACCTTGTCCAGCATGGTGTGGAAGTGGGCCACGCGCGGTTCGCTCCTGGTCAGGACGATCTCTTCGAAGAGGCGGTTGCGCAGGCCCTGCTGCTGGATGGGCATCTGCTGGTAATCCTGCTCCATCACCCAGTGGACGTGGAAATGCTCGCCCTCCGGCACGATCCGCACCGGCTCAGCCCTGGCCGCGCGCTCGCTCTCAGGCAGCCAGTGCAGGAACCAGATGTGCCAGACGCACTTGTTGTGATCGCCGCTGGGATGCGGCTCGTTGACGATGATCGTCGCGTCGCCGGCGCTGATCTGGATGAACACGTTGGGAAAGAACAGCCAGTAGTTGTAGTCGGTCATCTGGGTGTCGGTCAGGCTGCTGACGTCATAGCCCTTGGCCGTCAGATCCTGGCGGATCATGTTCTGGAACAACTGGCGGGGCGTGAGGCCCCCGGGCATGACGAGCTTGCCGCCGGCATCGCGATAGCCTTCGATTGCTTCGGCAAACTTGGGCAGTACATCGCCATAGAGCGGGAACTGCTCGACTGGCACGCCCAGAATGTTCTGCGCCTCCTGTTCGATGTCGCCGTTCGACGGCGGGCCGAACGGCACCGTGGCGGCGCAGTGCAGGCCGAAGGGCTGGAAGCGCTCGCGGGCCGTGTCCGAAAGGCCCAGGAGTTCCGTGTGCACGCCCTGGATGTGATAGGATTCGCCGAAGGCGTCCATGACGACCTTCCAGTTGCAGGCCACCTCCTCGCGCACATTGATGCCGACCGCGACCCATTCCTCCATCCGGTAGGCGGCCAGCACGTCCCTGGCCGGGCCGAGGAAATCGGCAAGCGGTGCGGCATCGCGATCGGGGTTGATGAAGATGAACCCGCCAAAGCATTCCACCTGGATCGGTATGAGTCCGAGGTCCTTCTTGGGGCCGACGAATTCCTCGAGGGTGCCGTCAAAATCGGGATGGGCCGCCGCCAGCAACTGCCCGTCGAGGCCGTAAGTCCAGTTGTGATACTTGCAGGTGAACCGTGAGGCATTGCCCTTGCCCCGGCAGAGCAGGTTGCCGCGGTGGCGGCAGGCGTTAACGAAGCCCCGGATCCTGCCGTCCTTCCCGCGGACCAGCAGGAAAGCATAGTCGTAGATCTTGTGTTCCTTCCAGTCGCCGGGCTCGGGGATCTCCTCGGCGCGGCCGGCGATCTGCCAGGTGCGCAGCCATAGCCGCTCCTTCTCGCGTTCGCTGTATTCGGCGGAGTTGTAGCGGTTCGCCGGAAACCGCATGCGAAACTGCGAGAAATCAACGTCGGAAATCAACGTCGCCTTGTCCATCCAGGCGCCGGGCAATTCAGCAGTCATGGGGTGCCTCTCCTTCCATCCCGCAATTACGTCTTGCGCGTGATTCTGTTTGCCAAAATGTTAGCGGGGTGCTTCGCTGTCAAGCGTATTTGCAGGTCGGCCGTTTCGGCGATCGGGATGGGTTGATGTTCGCGCGTGGCTGTTCGAAGGCACGATCATGGATAGCGAAAATTCGGGGCAGGGCCGCCGCAGGGCCGTTTCGCGGCGCATGGGGCCACAGAATTCGGCCACGTCCCACGCCATACTCGATGGTGCCGAGCGGGTCCTGCAATCGCGCGGCTATGGCGCCATCACATCCCGCAGCGTGGCGGAGGAAAGCGGGGTCAAGCACCAACTCGTCTATTACTATTTCAAGGACATCGACGATCTGTTGCTTACCGCCTTCAAGCGCCGGATGGATCGCGGGATCGAGCGGCTCCAGCGGGACGCGCAATCCGATCGCCCGGTGCGCGCGATCTTCGAGGACTTCTACAACTCGATCGATGCCTGGCTGGATTTCGAATACATGGCGCTGGCCAACCACCACGATGGCGTCCGGCAGGAAATCGTGCGCTTCCAGACCGAGGCACGCGCCATCCAGATCGGTATTATCGAACGGGCCTACCGTGAGAAAGGCATCGATCCCGAGACCATCCCGCCGGCGGCGCTCGCGTTCCTGATAACGCACGTGGCCATGGCGCTCGTGCGCGAGGAGGGCACGGGATTTTCCGCCGGGCATGACGAGATACGCGAGCTTGTCGACCGGTTCTTCAGATCGCTGGAGTGAGGATTGCCGCCATGCAGGAGTTCATAGAGCGGGAAGTGTCGGTTCCGGACGCGCTGGTCTTCATCGGCCGGAGCCAGTGGGCGCAGGCCGAGACGTGGATTTGCCCCGAATCGCGCTATGTCGTCTGCCAGCGGCTTTCGGAACGGCATCCGGCGCTGCGGCTGGAAATCGGATCGAGCAGGGTTCGCGAGGTCTATCCCCGGGTCCATGCCCTGGGTTTTATGCCGTCGCGGGGGCGCATCACGATGCAGCCGCTGGGCGAGCCGCTGCGTACGCTCAACTGCTGGTTTGACCGTGACGCGTTCGAGGCCGCCACCGGCATCGACGAACCCGGCTGGATCGATCGCGCGGGCGAGTTCCTGCCAGTGTCCAATCGCAACCTGGAAACGATGATGCGCCGCATCCATCTGGAGATCGCGCAGCCCGGCTTCGGCTCGGAACAGATGATCGAGGCCGCCAGCACGATGATCCTGGTCGAGATGGCGCGCCTCGGGCGTAAGCCGCGCGACGCCGCGACCATCGCCGCCGGCCTTGCCCCCTGGCAGATGCGCCGGGTGCGCGAGCGAATTTCCGCCTCGCTCGAACAGGGGTATCCCCGAATCCTGGAACTGGCCGGGCTGTGCGGGGTCAGCCGCAGCCATTTCATGAGGATGTTCAAGGCGTCCACCGGCCAGCCCGTGCAGGGATACATCGCCGCGGAGCGCCTGTCGGCCGCGCGCCGGCTGTTGCGGGAGGACGGCCATAGCGTGAAGGAAATCGCCGCCATCCTCGGGTTTTCGAGCGCCGGGCATTTCACCAATGCCTTTCGCCGCGATGCCCAGATCACGCCGAGCCAGTTTCGCCGATATTCCCGCGCCGATCGGTTCGGCCCGCACCCGGAAGGCGCGGCGGGCCTTTCCGGCTGAGCGAGCAGAATCGAGCGCTACCGTGTAATTCCGGCGCGGACCTGCAAAGCTTCGCGCTTGATGGATACAGGGCAAGCCTGCACTTCCTGACACCGACCGGCGAGCCTGGCAGCGTGGCTGCGGTGGCCGCCCAGCCGGAATGGAAGAGGGTGATATCCGATGCTCGACAACCTGCCGCCGAAATGGGACGATGAATTCGATGTGGTCGCGATCGGATCGGGCGGCGGCGGCCTGAGCGCGGCGATCACCGCGCACGAATATGGCGCGAAGGCCCTCGTCGTCGAAAAGTCGGATCAGGTCGGCGGCGTGACCGCGCTGTCGATGGGCGAGGTCTGGGTAGCGGGCAACCATCTGGCCGATGCCGCCGGCATCGCGGATTCCGTCGAGGAGGGCTTCGGCTATCTGCGCTCGCTGTCGATGGGCTACGGCAGCGATGTCGCCATCCTCAACAAGGTGGTCCACGCGCGCCATGCCCTGCGATACTTCGAGGAACGGATCGGCCTCAGGATGGAGGTCATCAAGGGTTGCCCCGATTATTACTACAAGCACAACGACCATGCCGTCGCCGAGGGTCGTATGCTGGAATGCGTGCCGTTCCCGGGCGCGACGCTGGGCGACTGGCAGGACAGGACCCGCCTGTCGCCGCAGATGCCCTATGGCATGACCCACCACGACATCTTCTCGGCCGGCGGATCGGCCAACATGATGAAGTGGGACTTCGCCCGCATGGGCGAACGGCTCACCCGGGACGAACGCTGCCTGGGGCCGGGCCTTGCCGCCTATTTCGTCAAGGGTGCGCTCGACCGCGGCATTCCCCTGTGGACCGACAGCAGCGCCGAGGAACTGATTGCCGACGGCGAGCGCGTCGTCGGCGTGCGGGTGCGGCGCGAGGGGCGCGATGTCTTCGTCAAGGCGAACAGGGGCGTGGTCGTGGCGGTCAGCAGCTATGAGCGTCGGCAGGACTACAACAAGACCCTGGGCCAGCAGCTCGAACTCGGCTCCATGGTGTTCTCGACGATCGACGGTGCCAATTTCCGCCTTGCCGGCCCGCTCGGCGCGCGCATCGCCAAAGTGCCCGACATCACCTCGCTGGGCTTCACCGTGCCGGGCGAGGAGGACGAGGAAGGCCATCCGCTCTGGCGCACGGCGCTCGGCGCGCTGGGACAGCCGCACACGATCGTGGTCAACCGCACGGGCCGGCGTTTCGGTAACGAGGCGTTCTACCGCTCGTTCTACTACAAGATCGACCAGATCGAGGGCAGTGACCAGCATCACCCCAATTTCCCTTGCTGGGTAATCCTGGACAGCCAGGGGCGCGAGAAATATCCCTTCGTCTCGATCACGCCGGACCAGGACTGGCCGGAAGGCTTCGGCATCGTCGCCGACACGCTGGACGGGCTGGCCGACCGGATCGGCATCGACAAGGCCGGCCTGACCGAGACCGTGGCCCGCTTCAACACCTTTGCCGAAACGGGCGTGGACGAGGATTTCGGCCGCGGCAGCCATCCGTGGAGCGAATGGATGTGCGGCGACCCCTTCCACAAGCCCAACGCCAACCTCGGCACGCTGGCCAAGGGGCCGTTTTACGCCGTCGAACTGAAGCGCATGGGCGGCACCGCCATTCCCTCCTCTGGCCTCCTGACCGATCACCATTCGCGCGTTGTCGGCTGGGACGACAAGCCGATCGAGGGGCTCTATGCGGCGGGCAATTCGGCCGCGCGCATGGAAACCGGCGCGGTCATGCAGAGCGGCGTGTCCAACGCGCGCGGCATGACCCATGGCTGGCTCGCCGCGCGCCATGCCTGCGGCGATCCCAGCGCGCTGCTGGAGCAGGAAGCCGCGCGGCTCAGCCTTTGAGGCGCGGGCTGTGATCGAAACCACGCAAAGCGTTCCTGTCGCGGTCGGGATCGACAGGGTCTGGGCCTATGTGAGGGACATCCGCCGCTGGGCGGAGCTGATGCCGGGCCTGCAGGATTGCGAGATTCTGGGCGATGACGATTCCCGCTGGGTTCTGAAAGTGGGCGTTGGCGGGCTGGTGCGCACGGTCCGGGTCGATGTCCATGTCGACCGGTGGGCGGGGCCGGGAAGCGTGTTGTTCTCCTTCAAGCTCCAGGGCGATCCGGTGAAGGGGGGCGGCTCGTATCACGCGGTCGCCACCGGGCCGGATGCGATCACGATGAACCTGTCCCTGCGGGTGGAGGGCAGCGGCCCCATGGCGCCGATGTGGGAAGCGATGGGGGGCCCGCTCCTCCCCAGGTTCGCGCTGGCCTTCGCGGAGCAGCTCGCCGAGGGCATCGAGGACGAATACGGCGGGAACGGGGCGCGGGTGCCAGCGGGGCAGCCGGCGCGACGGGCGCCATTCGCGTTGCTGATCTGGCTGTGGCGGGCGCTATTCGGCCGCCGGCGGCAGGCATGACGGACGCGGGGGAGCTTCGCCGCCTATCCGCCGAAATCGGCGTCCGCCGGCTGCATGCGCTCTGCGCCGATGCCGTCTGGCGGAAGGACCGGGGCGCATTCGTCGCCTGCTTCGCGGACGATGGCGAATGGAAGGTCGCCGGAGCCCACTTGCGCGGCCGGGACGAGATCGGGGACGGGTTCGAACGGTTCCTTGCCCTTAACGAACGCGTGCTGATGCGCTTCGGCTCCCCGATCCTCGAAATCGGGCGGGGGGTGGCCAGCGGCCGGACATATGTCACCGAAACGGTCCGCTCGCGCGAGGGCGCCGGTCTGTGCTCCATCGGCATCTACTACGAGCGTTTCGTCGAGACGGGGGGCGAGTGGCGCTTCGTGTGGCGGCACTTCGACTTCTGCTATTTCGGCCCGCCCGATCTTTCGGCGCCGCTGTTCCCATTCGTCGACCGCGGCCCTCCGCCGACGCTGCCCGGGGCCGGAGAGCCGACCGCCGGGATGTAGGCGGCGTGCCGATCCGAACGCGTGCCGATGCGTTTCGGATCGGCGAGGCCCTAACTGTCCGCGATAGGTCTCGGCGCGCCGATCCCCATATATTTCGCCAGGTTGCGGTGGAAGTGGATTATCGGCACTTCCTGGTAGGGGCTGGGCATCGCGCCTTCATAGGCGCGCGATTTCATGCCCTTCTGGATCTCGCCGATGTTCTGGAAATCCTGGCTGAGGATCAGGCGCCACTTTTCCTCGGTCGGGTCGGGCTCGTGAACCCATTCGGTTTCGGGTTCCTGGCCGTCGGGGTAGTGCTCGAGGATATAGACCTCGAAGATGCAACTGTCGGGATCGTGACCGTTGGGCCGCGCGCGGTAGCACAGCGCATAGGTCACGCCCGGCAGGATCGCGGAATTGGGGAAGATGTGCCAGTCGAGCCCGGCCTCGGCGAATTCCTCGGGCGACAGTTGCGGCCAGAAGACGCCGCGCTCGGCATCCATCACCGCCGCAGTCTGCATGACGTGGCCTGCCACCTGCTCGGGCGGTGTGCCGTCGGGCAGGTCGTGGATCGCGCGGCCGGCGGCATCCACGAAAGTCTGGGTGCTGGTGCCCACCGTTTCCCAAAGCTCGGTGAACATTTCCGCCATGGTGACACGCGGGTCCATGCCCTCTGCGGCGGTTACCCCAGTTGATGTCGCACCCACCCGGACGGTGCCGCCGCGTCCTTCGCCGACGCCGTGCCACGAATGCAGGCCGCCGGTGCGGCACCACCAGCGGTTCGAGCCCCATTCGAGCAGTTGTGGATGCGTCGCGTCGACGTGGAAGCTCTCGATGAAGCTTTCGAGCGCGGTCTTCCAGTTGCACGGGAAATAGAGCCACTGCCGCCAGCGATAGCGCATCCGCTCGAACCGGAGCTTGCCGAGGATGTCCCAGGCGGGGCCGAGGTATTCCTGCAGCGAGACGCAATCGGGATCCATGTTGATCCACACCCAACCGCCCCAGGTTTCCACCTTGATCTGCTTGAGATCGACCTTGCCGTTGGTCACGGCGTCGCCCCAGTCCTCGGCGTCGAGGACGTAGGTATTCTTGCCGCTGATGTCCCAGCCCCAGCCGTGAAAGCGGCAGTGCAGCCGCTGGGCGTGCCCGCAACCCTCGGTGATGCGCCGCCCGCGATGCGGACAGACATTGTGGAACGCGGAAATCCGGTCTTCGGCGCTGCGCACGACGATGATCGAATCATTGAGGATGTCGTAGGTGACGTAGTCGCCGACTTTCTTCAGTTCCTCCTCGCGGCAGGCGATCTGCCAGACCTTCGGCCACAGCTTCTCGCCTTCCGCCCGGGTGTATTCGGGCGAGATGAAGGCGTCGACGGGAATGCGGACGAGTTCCTCGACGGCGAACCGGTTTGCGGACATCTCATTCATGGGGCGGTCTCCTGCCTGTTAGTCGAGCGTAAAGCGGGCGGGCTCGATCTTGAGGCCGGGCGTTTCCGAGCGCCCCTTGAACAGGAAGGAATTGGCCGCAGTAATCTCGCCGCCTTCCTTCAGCGTGTCGCCGCCGTCCGCCGGCACCGAATTGAAGTAGACATCGCGGCCGTCCGCCCCGCCGAAGCGCAACTGGGTGATCGATCCGGCGGGCGTCGCGAAATCCTCAATCCGTTCGCCCGCGGGCGTCAGGCGGGTGAAGAAGTTCGATCGGAACCCGGTGATCCACACGTTGCCCTCGGCATCCAGGGACATACCGTCGGCATCCTCCTTTTCGAGGAACAGCGCGCGGTTCTCGAAGCGAAGGTCGGCTGTGACGTCGAAGGCCCAGGTGCCCTTGAAGGTGTCGTTGCAATAGAACCGCTTGTGCGCGGCGTCGTACATGATGCCGTTGGAAAAGCCGATGCCGTCGGCCAGCTTGATCAACTGGCGGTCGGCGGTCAGCCGCCACAGTTCGGTCGGGCGGGTCTGCGCGCCCTGGATGACCATCTCGATGTCGTTGGTGCCGAAGAAGATGCCGCCCATGCCGTCGGGCATCATCTCGTTGATGCCGTTGATCGGCTTGCCCTCCAGCCGGTCGAGCAGCCAGCCGGACTTGCCGGTGTCGGGGTTGTTCCACATGATGCCGCCTTCGCCGGTGGACAGCACCGAGCCATCGGCGTTCATCATCACGCCGCCGGTCCACATGCGGCTTTCGTTGAACGTGCCGACGCTGGTTCCGTCGGGCTTCACGCCGTGGATTCCGCCGGCGATGACATCGCTGAACCAGATGACGTCGCGGGCATGATCCACCGCGAGGCCTTCAAGGTAGATGCCGGATGCTATTTTCGAGAACTCTCCCATGACGTTTCCTTTTTTCGGTGCCGCTTCGGACATTGCTACGGTGACGGCATTTGCAAAGCTACTTGCAGAATCGCTCGTCACAATGTTAGCGAGTTGCGGGCCTGTCAAGCATTCCCCGAATGCGTGACAGGCCCATGGTCCGGCGCGGCCATGAATCGGGAGAGCGGCATGGACTGGAATGACGAGTTGGTCGGTGCGTTCACGCTGACGGGGCGGACGGTGGTGATTACCGGCGCGGGTTCGGGGCTGGGGCGGGAGGCGGCGCGGATATTCGCGCTGGCCGGCGCCGACCTGGTGCTGGCCGACATCAATGAGGCAGGACTGGCCGAAACTGAAGGACTGATCGCGGCCGCGGGCGGACGCAGCGTTTTGCGCCGGATCGACGTTTCGGTTCCCGCGCAGCTCGATGCGCTGGCCGATGCGGCGGTGGCGCAATGGGGCCGGCTCGACGTATGGGTGAATGGCGCCGGCGTGTCCTATCTCCATGCCCTGACCGATACCGCCCCCGACAAGGCCGCCAAGGTCGTCGCGGTGAATATGATGGGTCCCTACTGGGGCAGCGTCTCCGCGGCTCGGGTGATGTGCGAGCGCGGCGGCGGCGCGATCATCAACATTTCCTCGGGCGGCGGCGCCAAGCCGCTGCCGGGCATTGGTCTTTACGGCATGACCAAGGCCGCGGTGAACTCGCTGACCTGGACCAGCGCGGCGGAATTCGGGGCCATGGGCATCCGCGTCAACGCGGTCGCGCCCGGCTGGATCGAAACGCCGATGAGCCGCGACCTGTTCCGCGACGAAACCGGCCGGATCTCCGAAGAGCGCAAGCATCAGGTCCGCGAGCAGATGCGGCAGAACGCGATGCTCAAGGTTCTCGGCAGGCCTTCGGACATCGCCTACGCGCTGCTCTATCTGGCCTCGGACGCCAGCCGGTTCGTTACCGGTCAGATCCTGGCCGTCAACGGCGGGGAATCGATGTGATCCAGCGCCGCCGCGGCTGCGCGCGGCGGGCAACCGAATTATTGGCCGGGCCGGTTTTGCGGCATGATCGGCGAAAGGGAGTTCAAGGTAATGCAGGTAGATTTCTTTTCCGACCCGACGATCATTCGGGATTCCCGCAAATACTTCGACACCATGCGGGCGCAGGGGCCGATCGTGCGCGAGCCGTTCCACGACACGCTGATGGTGACGGGCTATGACGAAGTGCTGGAAATCCTCGTCAACAAGGATGGCATCTATTCCAACGCCTGCTCGATCCTGGGGCCGCTCCCCGGCCTGCCGTTCGAACCGGAGGGGAGCGACATCACCGAACAGCTCGATGCGGTGCGCGACAGCATGCCGTGGGCCGATCACCTCGTCTGCTTCGACGGCAAGAAGCATGCGGAGCACCGCATGCTGCTGGGCAGTCTGCTGACTTACAAGCGCCTCAAGCAGAACGAGGAATATCTGCATGAGCTGTCGGAAATGCTGATCGACAGGTTCATCGACAAGGGCGCGTGCGACCTCGTTCCCGAGTTCGCCCATGCGACCACGGTTTATGCGATTTCCGACCTCATGGGGATACCCATGGAAGACCGCGCCCTGCTTCTCGAGCAGATCGGCGCGCCGCCGAGCCAGGTTCAGGGGGATGCACCGCTGAAGGTCGGCCCCGACCCCCTGGTGGCGATGAAGCCGCTGTTCGACAAATATCTGCGCGAGCGGCAGGAGAACCCGCGCGGCGACCTGATGACCGAACTGGTCCAGGCGAAATTCAAGGACGGCTCCAGCCCCGATTTCGACACCCTGTCGAACCTCGCCCGCTTCCTGTTCGGCGCCGGGCAGGACACCACGTCGCGACTGATCGCGATGGCCGTGCTGGTCCTGTGCGAGCGCCCCGACCTGCAGGAGCGGCTGCGCGCGGAACCGGAAAGGATTCCCGACTTCATCGAGGAAACGCTGCGCTATGATGGGCCGGTCAAGGTCGCCTATCGCCTCGCCACGGTCGACACGCGGGTCGGCGAGGTGGACATTCCCGCCGGCACGATCCTGACCGTCTGCTATTCCGCGGCGAGCAACGATCCTGCGAAGTTCGCCGACCCCCAGAACTTCGACATAGACCGGCCGGGGCTGCGCGACCACATGGGTTTCTCCAAGGGGCCGCACGGTTGCCTGGGGGCGCCGCTAGGCCGCATGGAATCGCGCATTGCCCTCGAGCACCTGCTGCGCCGCCTGCGCAATATCCGCATCTCGGAAGCGCATCATGGCCCTGCCGGCGCGCGGAGGTACAATTTCGAGCCGACTTATACCTTCCGCAGCCTCGCCGATCTCCATATCGAATTCGATCGGCCGTAGCCGGCGGGATATTTGAATGCGGACCGGACCGCGCGCATAGTGTGATAGCCGGATCGGACGTGGCGCTACGACCACGGGAGCCGAGGCTCCGCGATCCGGACCGAAGGAGATGGATGGATGAGCGAGGCAAATGCCGCCATGCGGACGCAACTGTCGCCCGAGGCGCCCGAAAACTGGCTGGAGCAAGGTTTCGAGACGCTCTACGAACTGAGCTGGCGGGACTATGAAGACCTGCAACTCGCGGCCCTGAAACTACGCGTGGAGCGGCTGCGCGACGAAGTCTCGGCACTGGGCAAGCTGGCCAAGCGCGAGGGGATCGGCGAGGTCGAAAGCATCCGGGACGTGCTGCCGCTGCTTTTCGACCATCGTGTCTACAAGAGCTACCCGATTTCCATCATCGAGAAGCGCGATATCGGCAAGCTCAATTCGTGGCTGGACCGCCTGACGACCCATGATCTTTCGCAGGTCGATCTCGCCGGCGTGGTCACGGTCGAAGGGTGGCTCGACCGTCTCGACGAACATGGCATGCTGGTCGGCCATTCGACCGGCACCACCGGCAAGCTCAGCTTCGTGCCGCGTTCGCGTACCGAACTGCCGGGATGGGCCTGTGCCTACAACGAGATGACGCGGTCGGCCACGGGCGTCGATCCAAGGGTCGACCACGTGGAAACCTTCTTCCCCGGATACCGGGGCGGGCACCATATGATGCTCAAGATGCTCACGCTGTTCAACATTCCGGCGGCGGGCGGGCCGGAGCACTATCACACGCTCTATCAGGGGCACATTCCCGCCGACCTGTCGTCGCTGGCGGGCCGCATGCAGGCGGCGGAGGATCGGGGCGAACTGGACAAGCTCGGCCTCGCGCCGGCCCTGATCGAGGCGCGCGACCGTCTTGTCGAACAGGCGCGCAACCGCGAGCGGGATCTCGAGGCATGGTTCGCCAAGCTGTTCGAGGAGTTCCGCGGCAAGCGCGTCCGGCTGGGCGGCACCGCGTCCGACCTTATCCGCACCGCCCGCAGCGGCATTGCCCGGGGCGTCCGGCCCGAGTTCGGCGCCGGATCGTTCATCATGACCGGCGGCGGCCTCAAGGGCATGCAGGACCCGCCCGAGGATTGGGAAGCCTTCGTCCGGGACTATTTCGGGCTGGACACCATCGGCATGATGTACGGCATGTCCGAATGGATGGGCGGCGTCGGGCGATGCGCGGCCGGGCACTATCACATCATGCCCCACACCATCGCCCTGCTGTTCGACGCGGACATGAACCTGCTGCCCCGCGAAGGGTCGCAGACCGGTCGCTTCGGTTTCGTCGATCTTCTGGCGCAGACCTATTGGGGGGGCTTCATCTCGGGCGATCAGGTCACGATCCATTGGGACGAGGACTGCGCTTGCGGGTGGAAGGGACCGCGCATCGGGCCGGAGATCCGGCGCTTCTCGGAAATGGAAGGCGGGGACGACAAGATAAGCTGTGCCGGCACGGCGGCAGCCTACAACGACTTCATGGATTATATCTCGCAAAGCTGATCCGGGTGCGGGCTTGGGGCGGCGGAAAGTTTCGCCTATGGCCGGGCCGGCCGATTCCGTTCGCCTCGCGGGCGGTAGGCAGCTTGGCTGCCCGTTTCGCGAAGGAAGAATGAAGACCGCCGTGGCACCCTGAATCGCATCCCCACGATCGCGCTTGGTCGCGAACCCCCAAATCACGACATGGACATGAAGGACCCAGCGCTATGCAGCAGACAATGTACGAACGCATCCTCGATCTCTTGCAGGCCGAAGGCGTAGACAGACTGTTCGGCATTCCCGACCCCAGCTTCTTCGGGATGTTCATCGAAGCCGAACGGCGCGGCATGGAGATCATTTCCCCGCACCACGAACAGGCCGCCGCGCTGACCGCCGACGGCTATTACCGCATGACCGGCAAGCCCGTGGTGATGTGTATGAACAAGGGCCCCGGCGTGGCCAACATCCTGGCGGGCGTGAACTTCCTGATGAAGGAGAACGTGCCGGCCGTGTGCATCATGGCCAACCGCCAGCGCTTCTACGAACAGAAGGTGCGGCGCGGCAAGATGCAGTACATGAGCCAGGCGCCGCTGTTCGAGAACACCGTGAAGTATGCGGGCACTATCGAATACCCTCAGCAGACCGACGAGATCTTCCAGCACGCCTTCCGCAAGGCCCTGAGCGGCGTGCCCGGGCCGACGTTCGTCGAACTGCCGCTGGGCGTGATGCAGGCGAAGTTCGACGGCTCGCCCGTGCTGAAGCCCCATCAGTACCGCCTCGTCAACCAGCGCGCCGACGCCCAGTCGATCGCCGAGGCGAAGGCGCTGCTGGAAGGCGCCAAGGCCCCGGTGCTGCTGCTGGGGCAGGGGGGCTTCGTCAGCCGCGCGCACGCCATGCTGACCGAGCTTGCCGGCAAGCTGCTCTGCCCGATCCTGCAGACCAACGCGGTCGAGGCGGTGCTGCCGGGTATGGAAGACCGCACGTTTCCTTACAGCTCCGCCGTGGGGGCCGAGATCGCCGACCAGTCCGACGTCGTGCTGGCGATCGGCACCGAACTGGGCGAGGCGCTGAACTATGGCCGCGGCCATTCGTGGCAGGCGGGCAATGCCACCCGCAAGTGGATCTACGTCGAACGCGATGCCGAGGCGATGGGCGTCAACCGGCCGATCGACGTGCCGCTGGTCGGCGATCTGCGCGATATCGTGCCGCAGCTCAATGTCGCGCTCGAAGGCGTGAAGCGCACGCTTCCCGCCACGCTGCCGGAATGGACCCGGCGCCGCGATGCGCACAAGCAGTCGATCGAGGACTACGTGCCCCGGCGCTCGATGCCGATCCACCCGGGCGCCGTGCCGATCGAGGCGACCAGGGTGCTGCCGGACGACACCATCCTGGTGCGCGACGGCGGCGGTGCCAGCATGTGGGCCTCGGCGCTCGTCCAGTTCATCCCGCGCGATTCGATGTGGAGCTCGAACTGGGGGGCGATCGGCAACGGCCTGCCGATGGCGATGGGCGCGCAGATGGCCGTCGGCCCCAAGCGCCGCGCCGTGCTGATGACGGGCGATTCGGCTTTCCTGTTCCACGTCTCGGAAATCGAGACGGCCGTGCGCAAGAACCTGCCGATTATCTGCATCGTTTCGGTCGATCATGCCTGGGGCCTGGAAGCCGCCTCGTACAAGGCCAACTTCGGTGAGAACACCTCGACGCCCGAGGCGCGCTGGGGCGCGGCGGTGCGGCTCGACAAGACTGCCGAAAGCTTTGGCGCGCACGGCGAATTCGTCGAGAAGCTCGAGGATCTCGCTCCCGCGGTCGAGCGTGCGCTCGCCTCGGGCAAGCCGGCGGTGATCCATGTCGAGGTCGACCAGATGGCGAGCAGCTCGTTCGAAGGGATTCCGGGCTTTGCCGAGTTCCGCGCCTGGTTCGGCGAGGAAGGCGACTTCCTGGGCGTGCCCGGCGTCGCCCCGGCTCCCGCCGCGGCTGCGGGCAGCGGCTCGACCGAGCATTCGAGCGGCTATTAAGTGAAGATTTGACCCGGCCTCCCGATCCTCCTCCCCGCGGGGAGGAGGATCGGGAGGCCGGGTCACGATTTGGTGCGCCGTGCCCCCGGGGCCAGGCTCGTTCAGATCGTCTCGCCTGCGTCAACCAGCAGCGTGCTTCCGGTCATGAACATTGCCATGTCCGAAGCGGCGAAGAGGACGGCGCGGGCGATGTCGTCGGGGACGCCGACGCGGCCGAGCAGCGAGGAGAGGGTGGCGGAGATTTCCTGGCGGACGCGTTCGGGCAGTTGCTCGAGCGCGGCCATGTTGCCCTCGGTGGTGCAGAAGGTGGGGGCGACGCCCAGGACGCGGATGTCGTGGGGGGCGAGTTCGAGCGCCATCTGCTTCACCATGCCGCGCACGCCGTGCTTCGAGGCGACATAGGAGGTGACGCCGGGTGCCACGCCCTTGAAGCCGGCGGTGGAGACCACGTTGACGATCACGCCGCCCTTCTGCGCGTCGATCATACGCCGGGCGGCCTGGCGCGTGCCGATGAACACCCCGCGCAGGTTGACCGCCATGACCTTGTCCCAGTCCTCGATGGCGACGTCGAAGATGGGGACGTTGGGATAGAGCCCGGCATTGTTGACCCACACGTCGAGCCCGCCCAGCTCGCGGACCGCGCGGTCGGCGGCGGCGGCGACCGAGGCCTCGTCGCTCACGTCGACGGCCTGGGCGATCACCCGCGCCCCGGTGGCCGCGCTGGCCTCACGGGCGGCCACCTCGGCCTGCTCGGCGCGCAGATCGAGGATCAGGACCGCGGCGCCGGCCTCGGCCAGCCGGTCGACCATGGCGCGGCCGAGCCCCTGCGCCCCGCCTGTGACGACGGCGACGCGGCCTTGGAGCGAGATCAGTTCGGCAATCGATTTGCCCGATACGTCGGCTATCGCCATGGCTTTGCTCCGTTCCTGCGCGGTGTGGGGGTCACGTGTTGGTGAAGGGGCGGTCGGACGCGCCGAAGGGGATCAGGCCGTCTGCATAGTCGATGTCGCCCAGCACGATGTTGGTGTTCATCACCTGTACGCCGACCACGCGCTCCCACAGCACCAGTTCGTCGTGCCAGGGCGAATCGGGATGGTCGTCCATCAGCGGACCGACCGGGATGCCCATCTTCTCCAGCCGCTGCTTGTGCCAATCGAGATCCTTGACCCCGAACACCACCGAGGTGACACCTTCGCCCTTGGTGTCCAGCTCGCTCCACAGCCACGAGTTGAACTCGGTGCGCTCCTCGTGCGGGCAGACCACCTCGAGCCCGGCGGCCCAGCTAATGCACATGGTGAAGCCCATGTCCTTGCGCGAGAAGCGCCGGAGCGTCGCGCCGGTCACTTTCTCGAGCTGTTCGATGTGGGCGTCGAGGTTCTCGGGCCGGACCAGCCAGGCCACGTGATCGACGTGATTGATGAACTTCTGCATTGCCTCTCTCTCCCGAATGTCATGTCCGCCTGCGCCGGCGCGGACGGTCAGAGCATGATCGCGCCGCCTTCGACGCCGATCGTCTGGCCGGTGACGAAGTTCGAGTCGTCGCTGGCGAGGAACACGCAGGTTGGTGCGATGTCCTCGGGCGTACCGAAGCGGCCCATGGCGACTTTCGCCAGTTCGAGGTCGTAGGTGCCCGATTCCTCCAGATACCAGATGGACTTGGGGGTCAGCGCCGAGGGCAGGATGGTGTTCACCCGGATACCCTTGCGGCCCCATTCGCGCGCGGCGGTGCGGGTGAGCGCGCGCAGCGCCTCCTTGCTGGCGGCGTAGGCGAGGAAACCGGGCTCGCAGCGGATCGAATAGCTGGTGCCCATGTTGATCACCGAGCCGCCGCCCTGGGCAACCATGTGCGGATAGCACAACTGCATGAGCTGGAGCGAACCGAAGAAGCACGACTGGAAGTCGATCATGCAATTCTCTTCCATCTTCGGGTCGTCGAGCGCGAGGTAATCGGTGAAGGTATGCGCGTTGTTGACCAGCGCATCGACCCGGCCCCAGTCGGCGATCGCCCGGCTTACCACCATCTCGGAATGCTCGCGGTTGCCCGCCAGCGCTTCCAGCGGCAGCGCGGTGCCGCCGGCCTGGGCGATGCGGCCGGCCACCTCTTCCAGCTTGCTCAGCGTGCGGCCGGTGATGACGACCCTGGCCCCTTCGGCGGCATAGGCTTCCGCTATGGCAGCGCCGATGCCCTGTCCTGCGCCCGTGACGATCGCGACCTTGCCTGCAAGGCGTCCATTGTTTGCAGCCACTGGAACTCTCCCGTTTTTTCCGATTCAGTGTTCGTCGAAGTGTTAGCTGCTGTGCAATAGCGCGTCAATCGCGTCGGGACGGCCAAGGGACAGGACGCGGGCCGCCCGCGCAAAAAGCGCTGCTAGCACATTGACGAATCGCCGGGCCTATGCCCATCTGCTGACGGCTTGGCAAACATGCCGCCCGCCGCGGGCGGCCGTCGGGGCCGAGCCATCTTGCCGAAATACCGGTGGGCATGTCCCGATCGCGGACGCGGTCGCGACATTTTCGCCATCGAGAGGGTGTGACATGAAATTTGGTATTATCATCAATCGCAAGCTTATCGACCGGACCTCGTCCAATCCGTACCACAAGCTCTACCGCTACGTGGAGGAGATGGAGGATCTCGGCTACGACCTGGGTTGGTGCGGCCACCATCGCTTTTCCGACAAGACCGCGTTCGGCGGCGATACCGCGACGGAACCGTCGGCGCCGCTGCCCATGCTGGCCTCGCTGATGGCGCGCACGACGAAAATGGAATTCGCCACCAACATCATGCTGGTGCCGGCCCGCCACCCCCTCGAACTGGCCGAGGAGATCAACACGCTCCAGGAAATCTCGAACAACCGGTTCATCCTGGGCGCGGGCATTGGCTACAAGCCCGACGAGTTCGAGAACTGCGGCTGGCCGTTCAAGAGCCGGGCGAGCCGTATGGAGGAATGCATCGCGATCCTGCGCCTGGCGCTGGCGGGCGGGGAGTTTTCGTTCGAGGGCAAGCATTTCCAGCTCGAGAACGTGATGACCACCCCGGCGCCGCTGCCGGGCACCAGCACGCGCATCTGGATCGGTGCGGTGAGCGAGCCGGCCATGCAGCGCGCCGCGCGCATTGCCGACGGCTGGGAGGCGAGTTTCGCCGACCACATGCTGGACCTGACCGACAAGGTGAAGCGCTACCGCGCCATGGCGGCCGAACACGGTCGCCCCGCCACGCTGGCGCTGATGCGCGATGTGCACGTGGTGCCCAGCCGGGAGCGGATCGACCCGAACTTCCTCAGGAACATCGTCACCGTCTGGCAGAGCTATGACGACCTCGGCTCGAAGGCCGACCGCGACGACCTGTCGAACGAGGTGATGTTCGGCGGCAAGGACGTCAGCCTTGAGGAGTTCGCCCCCCACCGCGCCGTCGTCGGCACGCCCGACGACTGCATCCGCGAACTGGAAAGCATTCGCGACCTGACCGACCCCGAATACCTGTTCATCACCCCCACCGGCGTGCCCGATCCGGACCAGCAGATCGAGGAACTGCGCCTCTTCGCCCGGGAGGTCATGCCCCACTTCAGGAAATGACGCGAGGACAGCGGACGGGAGGGGCGCCCGAGAGCGCCCATGTTGCCGAAGTCCGCACGAAGATCAGCAGGGAAGGAAAAGTCTGGAAATGCCATTCTCGGGCCCGATGGAAGATCGTCTCGCGATCCGCGAGTTGTATGACACTTATGGCGACGCGAGCACGCGATGCGATCTCGACCTGTTCCTGGCATGCTGGGACGAGGACGGGGTGTGGAACACGCAATTGTTCACCCGCACCGGCAAGGCCGAAATGCGCGAGCAATGGGGCGTGCTTTGGACCAACTTCGAGAAGGTGGCCTTTCTCGCCAATGTCCTCTCGATCGAGGTGGAGGGCGACACGGCTTCGTGCCGTGCGCTCCAGCGCGAGGAAGTCCTGCTCAAGAGCGGGGGGATCTATCGACTCTCCGGGCTCTATTCGGATCGGCTCGTGCGGGCCAACGGGCGGTGGCATTTCAAGCGGCGGGACTATGAAGTGCTTATCGAGGAAGTCCCTGGCTGACGGGCCTCGCCGGTGCGAGTCTGGCCTGGCCAGGCCCCGCTTGACTGCGCGCAACCACATTGCTAACAATATGACGAACGAAGGCGGGGAGCAAATCCGTCCGCATTGATTGGGGAGAACGGTGAGGAAAGCTTCCGCGCCGTTCCCGTTGTGACAGGGCTGACCGCCCATCCTGCGCATGGCGACGCGGCCCCATCATGCGAGAGGACTCATGGCCGATACCGAACCCGACTTCTTCCACGACATCGACATCATCAATGCGCCCAAGCGCTATTTCGACCAGATGCGGGCCAGGTGCCCTGTCCACAGGGAGCCGCACCAGGGCACCTTCATCGTCACCAGCTACGACGCGGTCATGGAGGTGCTCAACCGCAAGGACGACACATTCTCGGCCGCCGTCTCCGTCGTCGGGCCGATCCCGCCGCT
>Ga0172382_10002151_pt1 | contig 33586 bp, 27 predicted proteins | sample Leawel138RmetaG_FD_122245 | JGI IMG/M metagenome (GOLD analysis project Ga0172382, IMG submission 122245) | Leachate microbial communities from a municipal landfill in Southern Ontario, Canada - Leachate well 138R metaG | ecosystem: Engineered > Solid waste > Landfill > Unclassified | place...
CACTCCGGCAAGAATATTTGTCTTGATGTTAGGCTTTTCATCTATACCTGTGACAAAATCACCTTCTGTATGTATGTTCCCGAATTGAAATGGAGTCACAATCTCTTTGGTACAAATTGTTAATGGAGACTCCTTGCTAAAGGCAAAATCATAAAGATTCTTGTAAGACAGCTGAGTAAGAATATCACCATTCATCACCAAAAAAGGTTCAGTTAAATGCTCTTCAAGAAGCTTTACTGGGCCTGCTGTGCCTAATGGTTTATCCTCTTTGCTGATAGTAAGGTTTACACCGTATTTACTTCCATCACCAAAAAAGTTTTCAATATACCCTGACTTATAGTTTGTCGCTAAAAATATGTGATTAAATCCATTCTCCTTGAGATGTTCGATCTGTATTTCCAGTACCGCTTTTTCACCAATGGGAAGTAAGGGCTTGGGTATTACTTCCGTAAAAGGTCGTAATCTCGTACCTAAACCGCCCGATAGTATTATCGCTTTCATATATTTCCTCTAACTATACACCTATACCGGCAATAACTCTATTAAGCTTTGGTAAATATAGGACTTCGTATTCAAGTGCCGGCGAATCATGTTTATCATATATTAATTTATCTATATTATTACTAAACCAGTAGTTTAATGTTGCATCAATATCTTCTTCTGCAGTCCATAATGCAAGTCTTATAGCGTATCCTGATGATTGATAAAAATTATTATTTATTATTCTCGGATTAGATCTGCCAACATAATATGCTGTTTCAAAACTTATACTGTTCGTGTTATAGTAAAAGTTGTTCTCTTTGATATCACTATGACTTCCATTGCAGATAATGGCTTTTTTATTTCTATCAAAACTATTTCTTTCAATCACATGATATTCATTAGAGGAAACAATACCTTCCTCACAATCAACAAAATAGTTATGTTTGATACTAACAGCATGTCCATTTGTTCTGAGTCCACAAAATGTATTATAAAAAATGTTGTTATGCAAAACATGCTCAATAACATCAGATCCTGCAGATTGATTCAGCCCGAAACCACGATCATCTATATCATAAAACAAACAATTATTTATGTTTGAATTAATTGCTACAGCTTGAACAGCAACACCATTATTTTCAAACATAGAGCTCTGAATACTTGTATTATCACCAAATATTTGAATCCCGGTATTTGCGTCTTTAAGAATCCAGTTATTTATAACATTGTCATGTGAATATAATTCTATTCCATTCCATCTTCTTTGATCTTGGCCTGATACCTTGTTTTTCATAAGCTTAGCATATAGTCCATTGTCTGAGGATACTACAGTTGATAAAAATCTAAGCTCCACATCAGGGTTAACTCTAATTTCCGAACCACCTTCAACTATGACAGGGGCTTCAAATATCGCATCTTGAGAAACAACATAAATGCGATCTTTTTGGAACATAAACTCTTCTGAATATATGCCAAATACTTCAACAACTGGATAAAGAATAATTTCATCTGTTTCAACGTTCATCATAGTATGATTTATTATAGATGTTGGATGCCAAAAACCATTTTTTTGATCATTGCTCACATCTATGCTGTAAATATGTCTATGTCCCCAACCCTCTTTTTCAGCAACAAGATTATAAGTGCCGGGCTTTATATTTGCTATAGAAAACTTACCATCCACACTGGATAAGGTACTGTATAATGGAACATTGTCTGTATGCTCAAAAATATTTTCTTGTTTTAATTCAACTCCAATATGTCTATGCTCTCTCCATATTCTGTTACAACTTGAGTCTGGGACAGCCAATGAATACAGACTTACCACCACTCCTGAACAATCGCTCTCGCCAAATAAAGCAACAGTTCCAGATATACCCCCATCCTTTTTCGAAGACGAGGATTCGCAGCTAAAAAGCTGAATCAAAAACAAAATTAAAAAGGTATAAAATAAGTATTTAGGAAGATATTCTTTATAAAGGTAAATCATTTAACGTTTCTCTCTTTCCTATTTTGTTGATTCAAATGATTAGATTTTTTTATTTTGCCGTGATTAGTAATTGACTTCAAGTTCTCGCATCATCATTGGGAGATCAACTAATCGTTATTCTTTTTTGTGGCTTAATTTTATCAACCTTGGGATATTACAACTTAGCTTTCCAATACAATTCCTTAATATACTCATCTCGTTCTTGTTTGAAAGTGTCGTCAGGCACGACACCTGCGTTAAAAACCGATACAGCTATCCCAGAATGGTCTTCTTCTTCAAAAAGAATAATTCGTCCCGAGATAACGCCTTTCTTAATTTTTGTAGGCGATTCGCATCCTGAAGCCATAAACAATAAATATGTGCAAAATATTAAGACAACTGATTTAAAAAAAATACATCGTAACTTATTCATGCTATCCTCGATTTCGTTGCAAAAAACATACAAAACTACTTAAAGTTGTTTTTTTAATAAAAATTCAATCTGTGAGTTCAACGATGACGCAAATGCTCTCTGCAGTATCTTGGCAACTCAATATTTGATAAAAAATCATTGGCATGGACACAAAATCATTTCATTGTTTGAATTAATAACGTACCAACATAGTCATTATATTATCATTTAAAAGAATGATCGTCCCCTTATCAAAACCACTATCCATCCCAAAGGGAATCGCATATTCCTAAAAATATTCTGGACCTGACCACACCTCATAAACTCAATGTAATCATACTGTTCTAGGAATGTGCTTTTTAGCTGATTTAAAAATGTGGCGGGACGTTCTTGCTCAAAACATTTCATGTCACTTAAGTCTTGCTTAGTTGTAGCAGTACTCCCCTAACTTCTCTCATGACGCGGCAGTTCAAGCAACAAATATCTTTACCACCTCAAATTTAAAACTATCAAATCACATCAGGATCGTCTTCCGTGATCTCTCGGTTTTTCTTCAAGTTAACAATCTCACTAATAAACCATATTGAAACTAATATAACATAAAAATTCATCGGGATTCTATACCTTTCCAATGGCCAAACCATCACGGTGTGCATTAGGCTATGCAAGAAAGGTATACTACTAATAAAAACAATCAGAAAGTCTTTTTTGACAAAAGCCAATATAAAGCCCGCTAAATAAAATGGTAAAAACAACCCATAAAACACCATCCCAGAAAGATTGTGGCTTAACGACCATTTAACTGGACGAAATCCATATTGAATGAAATTTGTCTTCAAATACACCGGTTTCCAATAGTGATAAAAAGCCATATAATGCTTTTCAAATTTACCATACTCTCGCAGTTCAACTCCCGCCTCAAGGGCTGCTTCTAATGCTCCCTCCATTCTTGATTCATTTGAGCTTTCTCGTCGCTGTTCATTTTCAAAATGTAATGATCCCCAATTCGTCCCCCACAATTTTGAAGTAAAAGAAGTAGTTCTTGGTGACAGAATAACAAGCTCATCAAATTGCCTGTAGTTTCTTATAGTCCAAGGCACCATGCTTACAATAAGGATTAAAAGCCATAATCCCGCATACTTCACACGATTTGATACACGCTTACTCAAAACAATCGCCAACAAAATAATTGGAAAATATACAAAAAAACGCTCATCTATGTGTATTAAGACAGAAAAACTTAACGCAGACAATAAAGTATTCTTTAGAGGATCTTTATTCTTATATATGTACAAAAGAAGAAGTGTAATTAATGGCACTAAGAGACATAATAACGGTTCTTTTAATATTTGGTGATTCAAACGAATTAAACTGAAGTTAAAAACAGACCAAAATGATAGTATCAACCCAGCCGTTTTATTTATCAATTCCTTTCCTAAACTATATAATACAAAAACCAACAAAGCGCTCACAAGACAGTTGAGCATAAGAACTGGCCATACTGGGTCACCGAATAATAGCTTTGACGCAGCCACTATAAGCGGAACCCCCGGAACAATTACAATATATGGAACTTCTTCTGAATTTGGTGGATAAAAATTACCTTCAGAAAAAGCGATGCCTGTATCTAAATAAAGCTTTGCATCCTTCCAGTTTTCAGTTCCAAGTTCCACATACTGCTTATGAGTAAAGCCTATCCTAATTGTTAGAGCTATAATGAAAAAACAAATCAATAGAACAATTCTATATCTATCATTTTTTAATATCTCCATAATTGCACTTCCTCTATAATAATTTCAATAAAAGCCATGTTGTTTACACATCTATAGCATCAGCGGAATGCCTGCTAATTGATATTTTCTCTTTCCCAAAAAACAGCGAGATTACATAAACCACTCCAACCCAAAACAGCTCACTTGACGTAGCCCAGATTCTGGCAATAATTGCGATGATTGAGGCAATCCCTGAAGACACTATTTGAGACATTGTGGCTATTATCACACCTTCCCGAACACCAATTCCAGAAGGAGCAAATAGGCTAAGAATACCAATTATTGTTGCAAGAGAAAAAGCTCCGCTTACATACAAATAATCAACCAACGGCAACGGGTAAATTGAGCTTGCGCAAAAATAAAAACCAAGCCCCATTACTCCCCATGCACAAAAATACAATGCGGTTAACTTCAATATATCCGAATAACGAATATTCCCGAGCTTGGGCATTTTCTTTTTAAATACTTTTTCCATGAGAGAAAACAATATAGTCAATATTTTGGGATGTAACACTATCAGGATTATACAAGTTAACAGAATCCCATAAGGTCTGTATGCATGAAAGACAGTTTTGGGAATAAAACTGAAAGACAAAACAAAAAGCAAAACAGAAGCGGCAATGCCTGTCATATATTCGAGGAAAAACGAGAACACAATAGACGCTCCACTTTCGCCTTTTTTCTTATAATGATAGACGCGCACGCCCAAATAAAAGACTTTCCCTGGAATAAACTTCCCTAACAAAGAGATGAACCAGATTGTTATAGCATCCCTGAGCTTTATGCTTGCATTATTGATCTTTGTAATATAATGCCAAATTAATGATCTCATAAACAAATATATAAAATGTGTAACATAAGCAAGAATAATAAACTTATAATCAATTTGAATATCTACTTTCTGTAAATCCCCTATGCTCTTGATCATAAATTTCCCCACATAATACAGGACAAGAGCGAGGAAAAAATACTTGAGCAACGCAAATATCGTTTTCTTCTTGTTCATAAGAAAACCTTAGAAATTTATGAAAACTTTAATGAACATTGCATATGCAAACAAAATAGGATAAGGGAGCTTCATTATCATATTTTGTCCCCATTTTTTACACGATATCTTATAGTTCAAAAGAATAAAAAAGGCTCCAACAATATCATTCCATTTAGGCTTCTGCGAATCGTTTACAACAATGTTTACCTTAAATAGTGGAGCCCAAAACTTTCTGCCGTGTATATTGCAATTGTGATAGATAATTGATCTCTTTTGCGCCTTCAATAAGTCTGACCAGTCAATTTTTGTCATCTGTATCGTCTCTTTCGAAGACCGTAAAAACGAGTCAGACGTATCATTTCTTGAAATTATCATCGAGTGTTTTATCAAATTGCCTTTAAGGCTTCTTATCCATGCATCTCCACAACTAATATCAGCGTGAGACGCAAAATGGTCTACACACGACAAACATCTCCTCTTCGTAAAGAAAAAAAGATTTTGATAAATATTGTAATGCATGGTTGGGTAATATCTCTCTTCCCCTGATGTAAATATTATGCGTGATTTACCCCGCCAGTGTCCAACCCTGAAAGTAAAACCATCAATATCCTGCTTCGCAATAGCTTTCTTTTTAAAGTAAAGATTCAGCAACTCTTTATCGGTGGCATGCCCGCAAAATAAACCTACAATAAAGAACCTATCTCTATCCCACCCATATACTTCACAAAGCTTTTCAAATGCTTTCGCTTGACAAGGTAAAAGTACTATAGCATATTTCTTTTCTGGTGCAATCAATGGAACTAATTGCTTAAGCAAGTCGAAATCAAAATATATACTCGTTCGAGCAGAAAGAATTTCATCTTTCGTTTTTGCACATATCACTTTGGCATATACTTCTCCGGATTTTACTTCAATTCTTGAAACCAACGCTTCGTCAATTGCTCCTTGATCTAATAGATTAAGCAATATTTGAGAAACAACACCGCCTGACGCAGCACCAGATCTTACTTCGGGATCTTTTGAATAACCTAAATAAATATCGTTAAACTGTCCAATATGCTCTTTATTCGGTCTCATTTTTAGCCTCCAATAGTCTTATGGCTAATTCCGAGTTCTTCCCTGATAGATTAACAACACCTTCAAGGTTAGACTCTATTAAATTCCTAATTCGATCTTCTTCTTCAATCAGCTCATCAAACTTTTCCATCAATTTTTTGACTTTCAGATCCTTGAAGTCAAGTGCCATTTCAGGAATCTGAAATGCGTCTAATACTTCCGCATATTTATGACTCCAGCCAATAAGAAAAAATGGCACTTTCACACACAATGCAGATATAACTGAATGGAATCTGGAGCCTATGAAATAATCACATTGCCCTATAAGCAACCTGAGCTCGACCGCATTCAATATATCGTCAATAAAATGGAAATCTTTTAAATTATTAGCTTTTTGATAGATTTCTCGGCAAAGTGGTAAATCGTTGTTTTTCGATTTGCTAGTAAATTTCCTAGCAGAGTGAGAAAACATTACAACGGAATAACCCTTATCAGTTAATCTCTTAACAAATTCAGTCATAATGACCTTGTAGTCCATTTTATGATTATCACAGTATTCTTTTACTACAACGCTCGGACAAAGGCCAATAATTTTCTTCTCATTTTTTCTTAAGCTTCCGAATACAGAAATTACTTTATCTGGTAAAGATCCTTTTGTTTCCAAGGAAAATGCCGCATCTGTACAGTACTCATGCTTAATTTTAATAGAATCTAAATGCGCACTCGTGACCAACCCTCTTGCAGCGATCAGGTCAACTTTTTTTAAAGCATACCGTGCCGCCATTTTATTTAATATGCCATTGAAACTTCCCATAGCTTGAGAAACCTTCATTATTGGCACATTATACCACTTGGGTATAAGCACACATTGTAAGTTATAGATCAATAAAGGCAATCCTCTCCCATCCACGAAAGATACACCGCTCAAATCAAGCACAAGATCAGATTCCAATATAGCTTTGGAAGCTCTACAATATCGCTTAACAAATTTCTTAGTTATAAACTTATAAATAAATGCTTCCATAAAACTGCGTATCATAAAAACCTTTGGTCTTCCATCAACAATCTCAACTGATGAATAGTCGTTTTCATTTACATCGTCGTGAGGATACACGCTCAAAACATTAAAATAAACATCTGGCTCAAGGGCTCTAATGTTTTCAATCATGGCGCGCAACATACCCTCTGCTCCACGATTTCCACTTAGAGTTGCAGAAATAGTAGTAATTTTTTTCATTTGTACCTCTCAGTTTTTTGATTATACAAAATTTCTTCTTGATTTAGCCTTATCCTGCTAAGCATGTCGCCAAGCAAAGATAATACTATCACCAAGAGTCCCATAGCAAATAAGAATCCACTTACAAAACCAGCCCAAATGTGTGGTGAGAATCTGCCTGTCACAAAATAATGAATGAAAAAGAAAAGACCAAAGCCAATAGAAGCAAGAAATAGAATCAAAGCAAAAACCCCAAAAACACTCAGAGGACGGTAGTCGATAACGGAATGAAGAATAATACTAATTGTATTCGAACCATACTTGAATAAATTTGATGCCACACGAGATTTCCCATGTTCTCTTACTCCACGCACCTTTACGGGCACTTCTATAATTCTCAAACCTTTAAAAGCTAAGTCTAAGAAAGATTCTTGAGTATAGGTAAATGAACCAAAAAGATTCAGGCGTAAAAGCGTTTCTTTGGAATATGCTCTAAATCCGCAGGAAACGTCATAATATTTTGACTTGGTAAGCTTACTAATCAGGGCTGACATAAACCGGTTGCCCTGGTATTTAATCCATGGCATTTCAGGCTTTAGACTCTTATCTTTGAAACGAGATGCAGTTACGAAGTCTGCCTTATCTTCCAATATAGGTTGAATAATTAACTCTATATCTGATGTGTCAAATTGACCGTCTGAATCAATATTGACCATGATGTCAGCGTCAATGCCTAATGCTGTTTTCACAGCTGTCTGGAGTGCTGCTCCCACGCCTTTGTTATGTGAATGGCTAACAACCATCGCTCCTTTTGAAATAGCTATTTCTTTTGTAGTGTCGGTTGATCCATCGTCAATTACGAGTTTAGTAACTATACTAACCCCTTGAAAGCTATCTTTAATAGAGTCAAGAACTTGCCCTATCGTTGCGCTTTCATTATATGCGGGTAACGCTATAACAAGATGCATAAGATATTCTCCCTTTCATTTCTCTTTTATAAATCGTTGTAAGATAACGTAGATGATATGAGCATCGCTTTTGCAGAATATTACTTACTTGCTAAAAACCTGAGCTATCATTCCATATAGCTGATATGCCAGTACAATATATTCGAGATATCTAACAAAATCTTCTAATTTTGAACTATTTTTATGTGGAAAAAATAACCTAATAGGGTAAAGCACAACTGATGCTATAAAACGAAACAAATGATCAACATAGAAAACTGGATTAATTGTTCTCAATATTGACCTTGTTCTATCGTTTTCGTATACTCCAATTGCATTGTTGAATAAATCTATCACAATCATATAGCTTATGCCTACCGGGAGATCAAAAAGATTCCCCACTATATCATAAACATACATGCCGATATACCGATCATGAGCTTCATAATGATTTGTCAAATTGGCAGCTCTGACTATTTGAACAGCCTTTTCCATGTCGTGATTTATAATGCTTCTTAACTGTCTTGCTCGCTCATTCTCGAATCGTCCATCCATGTAATCACCGATATTATCAAAGTAATCTAACACGAAATCTCGATATTGCTTAAGGAATTCAGAACGTTTCTTATTCTGAAAACATGTAATATGCTTGTAGTTCAAAAAGTCTCCTGATTTAACCATTCAGTGATTTCCTCATTCCTTTCTTGTCGTCAATTTATCTTAAAAGCCTTCAGGTAACACATTCTTATACTTAGTTTGATCGTTTCACAGCTTCGCCCCGTGCCTTCTGCACAAGACAGAAGCTCATAGGTCTAAAAACACACTATTTCTATAAAAGAAGCAAAGGAGTATCCCAAACAGAAGCAAAAAAGACATTCAAAATCAAACCGACTCCGCCCAAGCGAAGCGCGTCAGCAAGCAGCCTCCCGCCTACAGTCTCATTTCTCATCTTATCCTAAGCCTTCTGTTCATAAATACATAAAACCACTTTCTTATTCACTTTCTTCTGAGTCTCCACAATATGCACATGCCATTTGATGTCAAGCCCAATCACAGCCACAACCCCTAACACCACACAATTTGTCGAAATTCATCCACTACTTTTCCAGCACTATCTCCCCTTTCTCAAAGCCAATCATCCCCCTTCTTCCAAACTCCGAACCCCAAAACAGCTTCCCCGGACAATACTCCAGCCACCCCTCATCATCCGTCAAATACGCAAACAGCACCGGAAACACATCCTGATTCGTCACAATCGCCCCATCATATTTCGCCGCCCTCTCTGCGTCCCCCCAGCGCAGCGCTAACAGCGTCCCCAACCTATCCCACATCAGCTGAGGCGTGATCTCCTCCCTCTCCCAATCCGCCAAAAGATAGCAATCCCCCAAAAGCGAAGGTCCATGATCCCCGAGAGTAATCACAATCGCCTCCGGATCGTATTTCTCAATGAGTTCAAAGTCCCGCTCAATCAACCCCAGCGCCTCCTCAAATTTCTCAATCCAAAGCTCCGTCTCATTCGGCAAACACTTCCCCGAATTCTGCGAATGCCCCGGCAAGGAATAGTGATTCACCACGAAAGCGCCGCTCTTTTTCTCCCGAATAATCTCATGCTTCCGCGCCTGTATCTGCTTCTCATCCATCGCAAATAGCCCCTCTGTATCGAAGCGCATCTCCCCCTGCAAAATCCCACGCATCAGCACGACAAAATAGTCCCCGCGCGCCGCCGCCCCCGTCCTCGACGGATAGATCTCATCAAAGAGCTCCGAGTGCGTGATCGCATTAAAGCCCACGAGATAATTATCCAAAATAAACTTGCTCTGATAGCCCTGATCGCGCAGCACCAGATTTGCCCAAGAATTGCCCGCATAGATATCCCGACCTTCGCGCGGTTTGATCGCCCGATCCGTAAAGTCCAGCATCTTCCCCATACTGGTAAGGCTACAATTCCCAAGCGAATAAGTGTCGTCATAGAGTTTAAATCCATGCCTGTCCAAGAGCGACTTCAGCCCCTCAAAGGACAGCCCTTGCTCACGAAATACCCGCTCATTCGGGATGCCGTCATAGACAAAAAGATAGATATTCGGCTTCTCGATAAAGGCGATTTCACTCATCTCGGGACTGAGTTTCTTGCGCGGATACCAAGTGCCGGACAGCGGTTTCTCCCAAAAGAAGCCGGAGGCGATGAAGACGAGCAGGACAAAGCCGGAGAGTTGCAGGAATCTCTGCGCCCGCTTCTTGGAATTTATGAAATAGCTCAGCAGCAGCGCGAGAAAGAGGAGCAGCCAGAAGTCGAGATCGACGTTGCTGGTCAGGCGCAGGCTGAAGCGGATCAGCGGTAGGGCGATGAAGAGTAGGGTGAATAGTGCTGAGGCGATGGCGATGCGGCTTTTGGACTGATTGCTGCGGGAGATCTGCAGTGACGCGAGATAGCTCAGGAGTGCGATTAGGGGGATTGATAGGAAGTAGATGTAGCGGAAGGTGCCCATGAGGTAATCGGAGTTCATTTTGGCGTAGTGCACGGCGGGGATGAGGGAGAGGATGAGTAGGGAGAGTAGGCGGCCGGGGAGGGAGAGAGTCTCCGTTTCTGTGTGGTGACTGCTGGGTGGAGTTGACGGGGTCTCTTGTTGACTGGTCGGTGGATTCGACACGTCCTCGTGTCGAGCTCTTTTAGTGCAAACGGGGACGTTTGCAATCCACCTGTCCTCGTGTCGAGAATTAGGTACAAAGAAGCTGAGGATGAACGCGGTGAAGATCATGGTGTAGGAGAGGATGTTGAATAGTAGGGCGAGGTTGAAAGCGCCTTGAGTGATGATTGAATAAAAGACTACTGATATGGCGACGAGGATCAGCATAGTCTCGGCGATGAGGAGGTGATAGAGGCTCAAGCGGCGCGCGCGTTTTAGCTTTAGCAATTGCAGAACAAACAAGCCAGCCGCGGCGATAAACAATGGGACATACTTCAAAAAGCTCTCAAAGACAAAGCCACTCTCCAGCGCCAGCGCCTGATAGAGATAAAACAGCGAAAGCAGGACAAAATACTGCCCCAAAAAGTCCAGCACCGGCTCAAGATGCTCCGCCAGCCCGCCCCGCGCATGAACCACGCCCGCACCCCGCTTGCGCCTCTCCACCATCGCTTTCGCTAAATAAATCACATTATTCATCGTCCAAAAGATCAGTAATGCCGCCGCCGCATTATATAAAAGCACAAAAAACAGCCCCGCAATCACGACCGCCTGCAGCTTATCTTTCAGCGAAAAGCTCGGCGTAATCACTGCTGTAACGATATTCACCAAGCTCATCAAGATCGGCAAGAGGTTGATCCCATAGAGCAAGGCATCCGGTTTTGACAGATCCTGAAACACGGCAAAACTCTCTCCCTGCAATGCCCCCAAATTGCTCAGCGCATGATAGGCGGCAAAGAGGAAGGGCAATTGCAAGAGCAGCGGTACAGCCGAGCGTAAAGCGAGCACAGGATGATAGGCATATTTCCGATATAGCGCGGTAGTTTGCGCGTGTCTGAGCGCCGCATCCGGCTCCTTCTTGATCTCCGCCAGCCTCGGCGCCATCAAGGATTGCACTAAGGCCTCCCGTTTGGGAAATAGGCTGATCAGCGAGCCCAGCCAGAGCATGAGCGCACTATTGAGCACCGACAGGATCAGCAGCGAAAAGCCATAAGAGCCGCAGAGCGCAACAATGCCGAGATAGACATTTCTCAGCAGCCAAATCAGCGGAAAGAGCAGAGCCTTCATTTTCCCGCCCTCAAATAGCACGCCATCGCCTCACCCGCCGCGCCAAAATTACTAATCGTCTCATCGCGATATCGACTGATTTTCTCTGCATCAAAGTCGCGCAGCATCTCTGCCACGCGCAAGCCTATCTCCTTGATTTCCTCAGGCTTAAGCACCGCCCCGATCTCCTGTGCCGCCGATATCATCCACAGCTCGCTCATATCCTCGTGCTCAAATCCCGGCATCGCCTGTTGCGCGATATCAAGCGTAATCACCGGCTTTTGAAAGAGAAAGGCAAAGTCAAAGCGAATCGACGAGGTATCCGAGATGAGCAAATCCGCTTTCTGCATAGAGCGCGAAGGCGAGATCTCCCTATCCCAGATGACATTAGCGCTTTTCTTCAGTTCATGCTCAATCGCCGCAATCGCCTTTGGCTCGGAAGCATAAGACTGTGGATGCGGTCTCACGATGACTGTGTATCCCGCGCCCGCAAGCTCTTTAATGAACTCTATGCCATAGTTCTCAAATAAGCCCTTTGCTCCCCAAGACGAGGCTATGAGCAGGGCCTTGACCTCGCCCCTTTCTTCCCCCTTTGTCACCGCCGCATCTTCTTGATATCTATCCAAATAAAGAATTCCCAGCGCCAGCAATTTCTTCTCTTGCAATCCGCGCTTTTTCTCCAATTCCCGGATCGACTTTTTCTGAAAATCTCCCACCATAAACACGCTATCATAGTGATCCAACGAGCCTTTTCTATACATGGAAAGGTCATTAATGGAATGAAATACATGAATGAGATTATCCACCCCCGCGGGCTTCGCGATGGGATAGCCCTTGCTACCGATATTTGGAGTGGTGCAGAGCAGATTCTTCGCCCTGATCTTTGCCGCGCGATGAAAGCCGATGGAGCCATATCCCAAGAAGCGCGCATCCAGATAGGGGCTCTCGAGGCTCAAGATTTCGTCCTCAATATCCAGGGTATAATAAGCGAATTCCAGATTGTTTTTGATCAGCGCTTTCACGATAGGCTCAAAGGTCGCAAAGTATTGCCGCCCTTCGCTTAAGATGGCAATTTCCTTGTATTCATCCCGCTGTTTTTTCTCGATCTTATCCCCTTTGCCGATGAGCCGGAGGAATACGCCGCGCAGGGAAAAGAGCAGCGCGCCCACTCCCGCGATGAGCAGATTGACTAAGACCGCACCTGAGCCCGGATCCAAGTAGGCAAAAGCCGCAGTCGGCGCCAAAAGAAAGCAGAGAATAATGCATAAATAGGACATAATTAGTGTAAGCTCTCCTAAATCGACTTGCTGAGGATGCGCTCCAAGTCTCCTCGTTTTAACTCAATGATAAAGTTCTTATAACGCTGCGGATTATTCATTTCCGCGGTCATAGCCATGATCTGACCCTCATCCAAATATCTCTTCAGATATGCACCCAGTTCCAGCTTTTTTATGAGTTCCGTGGCGCTCCTGATCTGCTCTATATTGCTTGCCTTCAAAGGATTCTCGCGCGCCTTCAAAAGCTCAAATATCGCCGGAATACTAAAAGAACAAGCCAATCCATGCGGCACGCCATATCTATAAGTCAGCGGATATGAAATAGCATGCGCAATCGCAGTCTTAGTGATGCTAATCGCTTGCCCCGCAAGGAAGGCGGCATTTTGCATCTTCGCCCGCGCCGCTATGTTCTTAGGGTCTTTGAGCACGCATTCCAGGTTCTTGGATATCAAGCCAATCGCCTCTTTCGCATAGGCAATCGCAAGCGGATTTTGAATCTTGTTCCACAGGCATTCCACCGCATGCGACAGCGCATCCATCCCCGTAAATAGCGTCTGCTCCTGCGGCAAACTCAAGGTAAGCGCTGCATCCAGAATCACATACTCCGGCAAAATCTTCGCCGACTCCAAAGAATACTTTTTTTTCTCCTCAAGGTCCCAAATCGTAGCAAATTGGGTGCATTCCGCCCCGCTGCCCGCAGTCGTAGGAATGGCGCAAACAGGTATAGCACGCAGTATCTTCGCCGGCTTAGCCTCTCTCAGTTCACGCAAAATCTCCCCATTCTCCTCGCAGAGCAACGCCGCAAGCACCTTCGCCGTATCGACTATGCTCCCCCCGCCAATCGCGACAATCAGCTCAATCTCCAGCCCCGCCACCGCCTCAGCGATCTCCTCAATCTGCCGAATATCCGGATTATTAATCCTCTCCTCATGCCAATACATCTGAGCCGCCGGAAACGCCCCTGAGAGCCTCTCCTTGACGCCCAATTTAACCATTGATGGACTAAGCAGGGCAAGCACATGCCTCGGCGAATAACGCGCTCTCAAAGCCTCGTCAAAGCTCACGCCGGACACGGCATTGATAGGATTATTCACCGTCCAATTCATCAGCGCGAGCCCAGCTTTTGCATAAATGCAGTTTTATTGTCAATCGTGCTGCTTTTAGGTCTGCCCAAATCCGCCCGTGAGCCCGCTTTCACGCGAACTTCCAAGAATACAGGCCCTTTCATCTCTTTGATCTCCGTGATCGCGCGCCTCAGTTCCTCTTTATTCTCAGCGCAAAGATAGTGCTCATATCCCGCCGCCTTCGCCAGTAACGCTATATCCAGCGCAGCAATAGCACTTTTCTGTCCCCCCACCGATTCATGACAATAGTTATTGATGAGCACGTGCACAAAGTTCTTTGGCTTCAGCGAGCCAATCACCGCCAAGGCACCCATATGCATGAGCAGCGCGCCATCCCCATCGATGCACATCACCCGCGCCTCTGGTCTCGCCAACGCAATCACCGCCGCAATGGACGAGCTATGCCCCATCGAGCCCACCGTAAGGAAATCCTGCGCCTTCTCCCCGCGCCGCTCGCGAATCTCATAAAGTTCCCGCGAGCTCTTGCCCGTAGTCGAAACAATCGCATAAGAGTTATCCGTCAGCAGGATAGTCTCTAAGGCCTCTTCCCGGCTCAGAGTGTATGCACATTCCGCTTTCTTCGCGCTTTTATACTCCGCAAAAGTCCCCTTCCGAATCACCATCGCCACCGGCCGACTTTCCCTGAGAGCACGCTCTTGCAAGCTCGTGATAATCTCCTCATAGTCAGCACATTGCGCATCGATCACCTCATAAGGAATCTCCATCGCCTCGAGAAGCGCAAGCTGCACCCTCCCCTGCTTAACATGCTGCGGCTCGTCTTTGACTCCCGGCTCCCCGCGCCAGCCAATCATCAGGATCATCGGAATGCCATAAACCTCCCTATCCGCCAAGGATAAGAGCGGATTTGTCGCATTCCCCAAGCCCGAATTCTGCATATAAACCAGCCCCACTTTGGCGCTGGCGAGGTGATACCCCGCCGCCATCGCGATCGCATTTCCTTCATTAGCGCAGATGATATGCTCGCCTTCCGCCGCGTGATCATCGACATAGGCACAAAACTCTTTCAGCAGCGAATCCGGCACTCCCGCAAAGAAGCCTATCCCACGCACTTTGAGGCAATTATAGAAGTCAGTAACCGAGATCATGACCGCTCCGGAATCAGGGTAATAATATCCTTAATCGACATCATATTTTCCCGCGCTTCAAAGGCTCTACCGTGCGTCAAAATCTTCTGTGCCGTATCCACCATCGCTGGATATGAGCTTCTAAGTAGTTGATTTGCATAGATTACGATGCTCACACCCGCCTCAATCAGTTGCTCTTCATAGATCGTGTCATAGGTGGAAGGCACCACCACGATCGGCACTTTTCTGTCAAAGCCCTTGGCAAGCTCACAAAACTCCAATATCTCATCCGGCGTCTTCTCTTTGGAATGGATCATGATCCCATCGCAACCCGCATCTATATAAGCCTTTGCGCGCCTAATAGCATCATTCATCCCCGCTTTCAGGATCAGGCTTTCAATGCGCGCGATAATCATAAAGTCATCCGTCACCTGCGCCCTTTTCCCCGCCTTGATCTTCGCACAAAAATGCTCGATATCGTCTTGTTCTTGTTTCACTTCCGTGCCAAACAGCGAGTTCATCTTCAGCCCAATTTTATCCTCAATAATGATCGCCGACACGCCCAAACGCTCTAATGTGCGCACGGTATAGACAAAATGCTCCTGCAGTCCGCCCGTATCGCCATCAAATATAATGGGCTTAGTCGTCACTTCCACGAGGTCATTGATATTCACCAGGCGCGAGGAGATATCCACCGCCTCAATATCCGGCTTGCCGCGCACCGTAGAGTCCGTCAAGCTGCTCGCCCACATCCCGTCGAATTCTCGCATCCCGCTTTCGGTCTGGACTTTTATATTCTCTATAATCAAGCCCGTCAGTCCATTATGCGCCTCAATGATGCGCACAATCGGCTTGGAATTAATCAACCTATGCAGTGTCGCCCGGCGTATATCCGGAGTGGTGCCGATCTCGCGCAGCGCATGATTCAGTTGCGTGGACGAAATCCCCTCGGTATAAGGGAATTCAATCAGTTCGCCGCCCCACTCCTTGAGGCATTCAATCACCTGCTGCCGCGTCTCTTTCTGCACCCCTTCTTTCCAGTCATCGCCATGAACCACATAGTCCGGCCTAAGTTGCCGCAAGTTCGGCCGATAGTCCAGCGTATCCTGAGCCACTACCGCGCTCACCCCCTTAAGCGAAGACACGATCAGCGCCCGCTGCTCATAATCCAAATACGGCAGCCGCTTATAACTCGCAATCGCCCGATCCGTCAGCACCCCGACGATCACCGAGCCATATTCCCCCGCCCGCTTAATGATATTCAAATGCCCCGGATGAATGATATCCGCACTCATGGCAACATAAACTTTTTTCATTCCTTACTCCCTTAAAAAAAGCTACAAGTTACGAGCTACAAGCTACAAGTATGTCGGCTTACGCCGAAGGTTTCGCTTCGCTCAACCGGCATCGTAAGGCTGGCTTCAGCCGGCCGCCCAAGTGGACTTCAGTCCACTTAATCAACACATATACAAAGCATATACAATATTCACAAAGCAACAAATCTCATCACACTATTCAACATATTTCTAATTCAACACCCTCAATAAATCCCCCATATATGTCAAGAACTATCCCACCGCATTTCCCCAGTTTTCCCCAAAAAAACCAAAATTCCCTCCGCTTCCCTACTGGGTTCTGGTCATGATATGGTCATGATGTGGTCATCGCCATGACCATATCATAAGCGGAGCATAAGCGTAATCCAATAAGAAAGCAATGGGTTACGCCCACCAGTTTCGCGAGCTTAAATTGAGAACAATGACTCTTGTTATCAATGTAAAGTGTTTTATTGTAGTGAGTTGAGTATGGTGGATTGCAAAGGTTCCCGTTTGCGTTAAAATACTCGACGCGGGGACGCTAAAGAATCCAAAAACGAAATCAGAAATACTGGTTGAGCGAAGCGAAACCTTCGGCGTCAGCCGACATACTTGTAGCTCGTAACTTTGTAGCTTGTAGCTGTCAAAAAACCGAGCCCAGCGAGGTTTTATAGACCACCATTCTCTGGGCGGTGTCGCTGAGCATATATTCGATGAACTCCTCGGCGGCAATGAGGTTTTTGCTTCTCTTGGGGATGGCAAGTCCGCGGCTGAGGTAATATCTGCCCCCGCTGAAGGTTTTGAATCCCAGGATGCTGTTATTTTCGATATCTTCCAGATAGCCGGGGATGCTGGCAGGGGCGATGGTAAGGGCTACCTCGCCTTTTTTGACGGCATCGAGGGCGTGTTCAGCTTTATCATAGCGGCGATAGACGTTTTTGCGCAGGGCTTTTTCCATCTGCGCCATGCCGGTTTCGCCAAAGAGTTTGATGAACCAAGCTTCACAGGCTTTGCCGATCTCGTCTTCATCTGGATTAATGAGCGCAATTTGCGAGAAATATTTATCATCCTGCAATTGCCCAAAGGAAGCCGGCGGATGCGTGATCAGTCGCGTGTTATAGAGGACGGCGAGATAGCTCTGTGCATAGGGCACATATCTCATTTGCCGTTCGAAGATTAGCTCTTGTGAGATGCGTCGAGTTTTGGTGGAATCATATTCCCGAAAGAGGCTTTCTTGTTCGAATGCACGATAGAAGTCCGAGCTGATCCCGAGGGCGAGGTCCATCGGCACGTTTTTATCACGCAGAGCCTGATTGAGTGCGGCTTGATCGTCATAGAGCCGGATTTTGACCTTCACGCCGCTTTGAGCCTCAAATTCAGGAATGATCACGGCTTCGAGTCCGGAATAGCGAAAGTCGGCAGTTGCGCCCAGATTGAGAACGGAATTATCCTTCGCGTCTTTATAGGTAGATTCGCCCTCTTTTTTCTTACAAGAGAGCAGGATAAAAGCTGATATAGCAAGCAGAAAGAGAATTACATTGCGCCGAAAAGTATCCATGCTACGATGAAGTCCATAATGAGAATTAAAACCGAGCTATAGACAACGGTTTGGGTGGTTGCGCGTCCTACCCCCTCGGCGCCGCCATGGGTTCTATCCCCGAAATAGCATGCCAAAGAGGTGATGATGAAGCCAAATACCATGGATTTAATCAGCCCGCTGATGAGATCGAAGGGCATGAAATAGGCGCGCATATTCGAGAAAAAGGTATAATAATGCAATCCATAGCGGAGATAGGAAAAATACCAAGCGCAGATGATGCTGATGAGATTTGCGAATATCGTGATCAGCGGAAAAGTGATGACGCCGGCCAAGATGCGCGGCATATAGAGGAATTCATGGGGCGAGATGTTCATGCTATGTAGGGCGTCGATCTGCTCACTGACCTTCATTGCGCCGATTTCTGCCGCCATCGTAGCGCCGACTTTGCCGGTGAGCACGAGTCCCGTGAGCACCGGTGCAAGTTCCACCATGGTAGATTTCCCGATGAGCACGCTGAGCAGGTTGAGGGGGATATATCCCTTGGATTGATAGACGGCTTGCAGGGCGGTGACGAGTCCCGTAAATGCCGCAGTGAGCATGATGAGAAAGAGAGAATCATAGCCGATGCGTTTGAACTGGATGAGAAATTCCAGTCGCCTTTTGACAAGCGAGCGCAATCCGGCTAAACTCTTGCCAATAAAGATGCTATATTCGCCAATGCCGGCGAGAATGTCTGAGATCAAAATTCATCTCCGCGGCTATCCAAGGAGCGGAATAGAGTGAATTCGCGGTCAAACATGAGTTCCACGCTCCCCGTAGCGCCATGGCGGTTTTTGCCGATGATGATTTCGGCGATGCCGGGCTTTTCGGTTTTATCGGGATAGTAATATTCATCGCGATAGATAAACATCACGAGGTCAGCGTCTTGCTCGATAGCGCCGGATTCACGCAGGTCGGCAAGGCGCGGGCGGCGATCGTCTCGGCTTTCCAGGCCGCGGTTAAGCTGAGAAAGCGCCACCACGGGGATCTTCATATCCTTTGCCAAGACCTTGAGGGCACGCGAGATTTCCGAGATTTCCTGCTGACGGTTATCGCGATCGCGGCTGAGACTCATGAGCTGGAGATAGTCGATGAGGACAAGATCAATTCCGCCTATCTCTGCAGCTAAACGACGTACTTTGGCGCGAATGTCCAACGGTGTATTGGTGCCGGATTCATCGATATATATTTGTTTCGCGCTCAGCACTTCAGCGGCTTGCATGATGCGTCCAATCTTCTCTTGATCAAGCCCATAACCTTTGAGCATGCTGTCCATATTCACTTCAGAGGCACTGGAAAACATGCGCATGATGACTTCGTCGCCGCTCATTTCCATGGTGAAAACTGCAACCTTCTTTTTGAGATTCACGGCAGCGTGAGTGGCGATATTGAGTGCGAGCGAGGTCTTTCCCATAGCGGGGCGTGCGGCGATGATGATGAATTGTCCGGGGCGAAATCCGCCGGTGAGTCTATCGAGATCGCCAAAACCAGTACCGACACCAGTAATAGGACTCTTTGTAGAAGCAACTATATCAATGTTATCTAAGACGCCTCCCGAGATTTGGTCAATTCGCACAAAGCCTTGATGTTGCGGCATCTCGGCGATGGAAAAGATGGCTTGTTCGGCTTCATCGACGATGCTTTTCACCGCAGCGGTGGAGCTATAGCAATTCTCGATAATGCCGTTGCAAGCGACGATGAGATGGCGCAAGAGGGCTTGTTCAATGACGATATTGAGGTGATAATCAAAGTTTGCGCTGGAGACAACGATGTCGGAAATCTCGTTGATTTTGGGGATGCCGCCGATAGATTCGAGGTGATTATTACGTTCGAGGCGGTTGATCAGCGTGAGCGCGTCCACTTCGATGCCGTCATTAAATATCTCGCTGATACTACGGAAGATAAAGCGATTAGTGCGTGAGGAGAAGTAGCTCTCGCGCAGCTTTTCTATGCCTTTGCTCACCACATCGGAGTCGATGATCATGGCGGAGAGCACGGCAGCTTCGGCGTTCACATCCGAGGGCAGAGCGCGCTGGGAAATCGCTGTTTGATCTTGCTCAATCTTGGTTTTGGTCTTATTCACTTAAGCATCCTTCTTGGCAAATTTATCTTTGAGTGCACGCGCGACGGGTGCGGGCACGAAGTCCTTGAGATCGGCGTCGAGCTCCGCCAATTGCCGAATCATCGAGGAGGAAAGATACATATAACGGAGGCTGGGGAGCAGGAAAAGGGTCTCGATTTCGGGCATGAGCTTGGTGTTGGTCAGCGCCAGCGAGAGTTCATATTCAAAGTCGGAAACGGCGCGAAGTCCGCGAATCATCACCTGACAGCCCTGCGCTTTGGCAAATTCCACCACCATGCCGGAGAACATCATCACGGTGACATTGGGCAGGTGTGCGGTGGATTCTTTGCAAAGCTGAGCGCGTTCTTCAAGCGTAAAATGGTCAACTTTCGCCGTGAAATCCGCCACGCCGACGATGACTTCGTCAAAGATGCGCGAAGCTTTTTCGATGATGTTGAGGTGTCCCATCGTGATGGGATCGAAGGTTCCGGGGTAGATGGCTTTCATTTCCTTTCCTTGAGGATGGCCTCAATCTCGAGTATCTCTTTGGGGATGGCGATGCTAAGGTTTTGATAGCCGGTTTCTGTGACGAGGATATCGTCTTCGATGCGCACGCCGAGATTCTCTTCGGGGATGTAGATGCCGGGCTCGACGGTGATGATATTGCCTTCTTCGAGGGTGGCTTCGCGTCCGCCCACATCATGAGTATCCATGCCGAGGAAGTGCCCGATGCCGTGCATATAATATTTCGTGACTTCATCGGGGTGCGTGATGAGCCCGAGCTTGATCATCTCTTCGGCTAAGAGTTCGCGCGATCTCATCTGCAAGAAGGAGAGCTTCACGCCGGGACGGATGAGGGCGATAATGGCTTTATTTGCGCTGAGCACGGAGTTATAGACAGCGGCTTGGCGGGGGCTGAATCTGCCGTTGATGGGGAAACAGCGCGTGATATCTGCGGAATAGTTGAGGTGATCGGCGCCGACGTCAAGCAATACGAGATCGCCGTCTTTGGTTTCACACTCGTTTTTCTCATAGTGCAAGGTGGCGGCGTTGATGCCTGCGGCGACGATGGGGGCAAATCCCCAGTGTTTGAGTCCGCTGCGTTGGATGCGATAGAAGAGAATCGCTTCCATTTCAAATTCATTGATGCCGATGTAGCTATTGTCCCAAATATCGCGTATGCCCTGTCCCGTAACGTCGATAGCTTTCTGCAATTGCTCTACTTCCCAGGCGTCTTTGATCTTTCTAAGCGGAGAAATGACGGGGGTGACATCGCGGAGCATAATATGCGGAAAACGCTCGCGCAGAGGTTGGAGGCGGTGCATGGGATAGCTGAGCGGGCGCTCGAGATCTGGTGCGCCAAAATTGGAATAGACCACGCTCATCATGGGGGCAAACATGGCAAGGTTGGAGTTAAATTCATCGAGGTAGAGCACGTTGGTGATGCCGCTGATTTCGATTGCTTCGTCTTTGGTCATTTTCTTGCCTTCCCAGACTTCGCGTTCGGGGATGCCGCGCTGGATGAAGAGATATTCGAGGCTGGCATTGCCGCGCTTGATTGCCATATAGATGCCGCCGGGTGCTTTCACGCCTGTGAGATATAGAAAGTTGTTTTCTTGTTTAAATTTTTCTAATTTGCCTTCGAGTGCGGCAAAAATGATAATCGCTTCGTTTTCGGCAAGGCTGTTTAAGAGCCTCTCCCGACGGGGTGTGGTCACTTCTTTGTTCATGATATTGCTCCATAAAATTAGATGATATTTCTTTGAAGCCAATATATCAAAGGCGCATAAGGTGTCCACAAAAAAAAGCCCTGCTCGAGCTGATGCGCAGGGCATTTGCTCATGCAGGGCTGAATAGATGTGCTTTTGAGTGAGTTTATCTCACGCTGAAAAAGTTATATGGCGTTGTGATGTCCAGCTTGATTTCCTGGGAGGTGATGTAGTGAATATCGTTGAAGCCATCACGGACTCTGAATTCCCAGAAGCCGGGATCGAGGCTGATGCTCGTTTCTTGCCCGCTGAGCAGCCAGTTATTAATCTTATTGGACGACCACAGGCTGCTGCCGGACTGCCGCACATTGATCTCGCGCACATCACGATTACTACTATTGATGAATTTCAGTGCGCCGCAATCGGGATTGAGCTGCAGATATTTCGTGCCACTGCCTTCGCTTTCTATGAAGATATTGCCCGGTTTGATGTGGGCGCCTTCATAGTAAATCTGCGAGCTTTGCAGGGCGGGGATGCTCAGGAAAGCGTGTCCATTGGGCTGTATATGCTGCATTTGATAGCCGTTACCCAGCCAGACCGTCACATAGGCGGCGCTGTTGTTTGTGACCTTGAGATTGGCCTCGGCGAGGCATCCGCTGAGAATCAGCAGGGCAAGGATGGACACAAGGATTAGGAGACGTTTAGTCATGATTTCCTCATTGCTCGAAAGCGATTTTAGAATCTCTGACGATGGGCTTGGCAAATTCATATTTCGGCTTGCCTTTGCCCGAGACCACCGCCTTGGGGATGCGACAGCCGATGACACTCGGCATATCGGGAATCTCATACATGATGGGCGTCATAAAGCGTTCCATGATGGAGCGAAGTCCACGTGCTCCCGTCTTTTGGGAGATGGCGATGCCGGCGATTTCTTTCAGCGCAGCTTTGTCAAATTCGAGCTTAACTCCATCCATCTCAAAGAGTTTTTGATATTGCTTGACGATGGCGTTCTTGGGCTCGGTGAGAATCTTGACCAGCGCATCTTCATCGAGATCGTGCAGTGCGCAGATCACGGGCATGCGTCCGATGAGCTCGGGGATGAGTCCATATTTGAGCAGGTCATGCGGGTTGGTGTTTTCAAAGACGTCGATGTCCTTGGTCTTTTCGCCGAGTTCCACGTCGAAGCCGATCGCTTTTTTATCGGTGCGTTCCTTGATGATCTTTTCGAGGCCGAAGAATGCACCACCGGCGATGAAGAGGATGTTTTTGGTGTCCATCTCGATAAATTCCTGCTGAGGGTGCTTGCGTCCGCCTTTTGGGGGCACGTTGACCTTGGTGCCTTCGAGAATCTTGAGCAGTGCTTGTTGCACTCCTTCGCCGGAGACGTCACGAGTGATAGACGGGGTCTCGCTCTTGCGGGCAATCTTGTCGATCTCGTCGATATAGATGATGCCGCGCTCGGCTTTTGCCACGTCGTAATCGGCGTTTTGCAAGAGGCGCACGAGGATGTTTTCCACGTCTTCGCCGACATAGCCGGCTTCGGTGAGCGTGGTGGCATCGCTGATGGCAAAGGGCACTTTCAAGAAGCGCGCTAAGGTCTGGGCGATGAGCGTCTTGCCGCTTCCCGTGGGACCAATCATCATGATATTGCTCTTTTCCAGCTCGATATCATCATGTTGCTGCTGAAAGATGCGTTTATAGTGGTTATATACGGCGACGGAGATGATTTCTTTGGCGCTGTCTTGACCGATCACATATTGATCGAGATAACTCTTGATCCGGCTGGGGATGGGCATGTCGAATGCTTCGATCTCAGGCGGGACAATGCTGGCATCGATGATGGAGTGGCACATTCCCACGCATTCATCGCAGATATTGCCGGCGACACCGCGGATGAGGTTATTGACCTCAGTTTCGTTTCTACCGCAAAAGGAGCAGCTTAGTTTCTTCTTATCCAAGTTCATTTCTCTCCCTGTCTGCGGTCGATAACTTCGTCGATGAGTCCATATTCTTTGGCTTCAAGTGCGCTGAGGAAATAGTCTCTATCGGTGTCTATCTGTATCTGCTCAATGGGTTTACCGGTATGGTGATGCAGGATTTCGTTCATTCTGCCGCGAAGGTAGAGAATCTCGCGGGCTTGGATCTCAACGTCTGCGGCGCGTCCTTGCACTCCGCCATAAGGCTGGTGGATCATGATGCGGCTATTGGGCAGGGCGGTTCTTTTGCCTGCTTCGCCGGCTGCGAGGAGCACAGCGCCCATGGAGGCGGCCATGCCGATGCAGATCGTGGAGACGGCTGGTTTGATATATTGCATGGTGTCATAGATGGCAAGACCGCTGCTGATCGAGCCGCCGGGGCTGTTGATATACATATATATGTCTTTGCCGGCGTCTTCGCCTTCGAGGTGTAAAAGCTGGGCAACGACGGTGTTAGCAAGGTTATCGTCGATCACGCCACCCAAAAAGATGATTCTATCTTTGAGCAGGCGGCTATAGATGTCATAGGCACGCTCGCCGCGTCCTACTTGTTCAACTACTATGGGAATATAGCTCATAAATTACTCCGATTCAACTTGGGGTTCATCTTCGTGGACTTCCAGAACCTCGGCATCCTCTATACCTGCTTCAGGTGTGGGCTCGGGTTCGGGGGTGTGGAATTCCACCATCTCGGCAAGCTTTTCGAGGGTGAAATAGTTTGCCGCTCTTTCTTGTCTTTCTTCTTCGCTTTGCTCTTTTTCTGCTTTGTCTTTATAGGCTTCCAGGGGCATGCCTTGCAGGATTGCCTCATGGGTGTAATATTGCTCGCGCATCTCGTCAGTCAGCTCGACAGGCAGGGCAACTCTCAAGTTATTGAGGATATAGCTCTTGAGGAATTCGTTGTGGATCTGCATCATATATTGTTGGATGAGATATTGGCGCAGTTCTTCGTGAGGGAATTCCTCAGCGGCTTGAGTGGCAATGTGTTGCATGGTCTTCATGGGCATCTGGAATTTGTTTTCTTCATAGAGGCGCACGATCATGCTATCATGTTTGTTATTGATGTTTTTATGCTCATTGGCAAGCTTGAGTTCTTCGCTGATTTTTTCGCGCATGGCTTGCATGTCGTCATATTCCATATCGCGGGCAAAGTCGTCGTCGATCTCGGGATAGACCACGCGGGTGGCGGAATTGAGCATGGCTTGCACGGGATAGTAGGCGTCTTCTTCGAGTTCGGGTGTGTCTTCGCCGATGAGTCCCATGAGGGTATAGCCGTCGAGGTTGAGCTCGGCTTTGTCGCCGGTTTTGAGTCCGATCAGCGGGATGAAATCTTTGTCATCGCCCTGGCTATCGTCAGCGGGGACAGTTGTTTGCACTGTGTAGTTTTGGGATTCGCCCTCGTGGTCAAAGCTGATTTCCAGTTCGGCTTTATCGCCGGATTCTGCGCCTTCGATATCGATGGTGCGTCCGTTTTCACGGCTGAGGGTCATGAGATAATCGTCCACTTCTTTTTCGAGGGGGTATTCATAGAGCGGCACGCGGAGGCCTTCAAGCTGTTTGAATTCGATCTTGGGCTCGTGTTCGATCTCGATGGTGAGGATCATATCTTTGCCTTTTTCCCACTCGATGTCTTTGACTTCGGGATAGAGCAAGTAGTTGATATCGTGTTCTTTCACCGCTTCTTTGAAATATTTATCTACTGAGTTGTTATAAAAGTCTTCCATGAGAGCCATGCCAAAATTGCGCTCGACTAAGTGAGCGGGGGCTTTCCCTTTGCGGAATCCGGGGACTTGTACGCGTTTGGAGTTTTTCACCAAATGCTTTTCCCAATCTTTGCTAACCTCATCGGCTGCAATGGTGATGATGACTTCTTTTGACGAGTCGTGTATCGCTTTGAATTCTACCTGCACTTTTCTATATCTCCTTGTGTTTCAAATCATATTTTGGTGCGAAAGAGGGGACTCGAACCCCTACAGGAGTGAACCTACTGGATCCTAAGTCCAGCGCGTCTGCCAGTTCCGCCACTTTCGCTTTTTTGCTTAAAGGCATAAATATCAAGCATGAGAGACCATCTTTTTACTATGGGGATGCTTGTCAAGCTTGGGCTTATTTGTTGGTGAACATTATTTGGCAAAAGCCTGCTTTCTTGCTCTTTGATCAGGGCTTTGCCTTGTTTAGTTTTCGGGTTTAAGAGAAAGGTTGTCGATGAGGCGGGTCTTGCCCACATAAGCGGCAATCAGCATGCGGCTATGTTCGTCGATGATCTCTTGTTCGCTTAGGTCACGCTCGTCGAGGATCTCCACATAATCCACGTTGGCGCCGGCGATGCGGATGGTCTGCTTTGCCAAGGCGATGAGCATGTGTGCATCGGTCTTGCCTTCGGATACGGCTTGTCTTGCTTCTTTGAGCGCTTTAAAAAGGCAAAGGGCAAGGGCTCTGTCAGAGGTGCTGAGATAGCTGTTGCGGCTGCTCATAGCAAGGCCATCGGTCTCGCGCACGATGGGACAGGCGACGATCTTGGTTTTCAGGTTCAGATCGTGCATCATCTTGCGGAGTATCATCAGTTGCTGATAGTCTTTTTCGCCCATGAACATTTTGTCGGGACGCACGATGTTGATGAGTTTGAGCACGATGGTGCAGACTCCCTTGAAGTGCCCCGGGCGGCTGTTTCCGCAGAGGATTTGGGAGAGCCGCTGCACCTGCACCCAAGTATCGAAGCCTTCGGGATAGATCATGGCTTCGGAGGGGATGAAAACGTAGTCCACGCCGAGCTTTTCGAGCTCTTTTAGATCGCGCTCGATATCGCGAGGATAGGAGGAGAGGTCTTCTTTGGGACCAAATTGGGCGGGATTGACAAAGATCGAGGCGACGGTGATGTCACATTCTTTTTTGGAAGCTTGCACGAGGCTGAGGTGTCCACGATGGAGATAGCCCATGGTGGGGATGAAACCCACGCTTTTGCCGGCAGGATATGCCAACTGCATCATCTGCGAAAGAGAGCGAATCACTTGCATCTTGTCAAATCTCCGTGGCGACCTTATTCTCTTTGTCCAAAACGAGGATAACCGGCTTGTGACTTGCCATTTCGCGCTCGTCTAACATGCCGTAATTGATGATGATAACTTCATCGCCGGGGCTGGCGAGACGTGCGGCGGCGCCATTGATGCCGATCATGCCGCTATTTCTTTCCCCTTTGATGATATATGTGCTAAATCTATTGCCATTGGTGATATTAAAAACTTCAACACGCTCAAATTCGCGCATACCGGCGCGCTCGAGCAAGGCTTCGTCGATCTTGATCGAACCGTTGTAGTTAATGTCGCACTCCATCACGGTTGCGCGATGAAGCTTGGATAAAAGCATCTGCCGTAGCATTTTGGGACTCCATTTATGTTCTTTTACACCTGAATATTATGTAGCCCGCTTTTGTCAATATAAATCCCAAGCAGGCTTGTTTATAGCTCATTTCTTAGGCATCAACGCGCGCTCTGATCTGCTCTTCTAAGTGCGCACATAAAGCTTGCTGATCCTGATAGATAGGGTCTTCGGGGCGAATCGGCTGCATGATCTCGAGAGTGAGTTTCTGAGCCTTGATCTTGCCTGTTTCTTCTAAGATTTTCCATGTGTTATTGATCGCCAGCGGGACAATGGTCGCTTCAGCCATGGTTGGCAGTTTGAAGCTTCCGCGTTTGAATTCGCCCATGGGCGCGCCTTTGGAGCGAGTTCCTTCCGGGAAGATCACCATCGCGTGGCCGTTTTTGATCACTTCGGCACTCTTGATGATGGATTCACGTGCCTTTCGGGCTGAGCTTCGGTCTATGAAAACGCAGGGAATTTCTAACATCCACCAGGCTAAGACGGGCACTTTGAGTAGTTCCTTTTTTGCCACGAAGCCGCAGCTTCTGCCCACAAAGCCTAAGACCAGCGGGATGTCGAACATGCCTTGATGGTTGGAAACAAAGCAGATTCTTTTGTCGTCGGGGAGATTTTCTTTGCCGATTATCTCCACCTCAGAGCCTGTCATATTCACTAAGCGACGCCCCCAATATTTCACCGCCCAAGAGACGATCTTGCGATAGCTCTTTTTGGGCAGGATAAGCTTGCCGATGATGAGCAAGAAAAAGCCCAGCATGCAGAGCAGCATGAAGAGGATGAACCAGATTTTCCAGAGAAGTGATTTCATCGTTATTCCTTTTATTGTTTAATTGCCCATTGGGCATAGCTTTCGCTTAGTGAGCCCAGGTGAGCACCCTGTGTTTGAGCATGTTTGAGTGTATCCCAATAGAGCTTTCCCCAAAGCGGGAAGTCCACGGGGTCAAAATTTGTGTTGTGCCAGAGTAAAGTGATGTGAGAGTGATATTTCCCGGCCTTGCTGAGCAGCTTTTTCACTTTGATTTTGGCGGAGTGTATGTTCAGCGCCATGGCTTTGGGTGAGAGTAGCGATGTATCCATCACGACGAGCGGTATTTCTAAGATATTGAAAGCTCTATCTTCTTCGAGGTTATAGGGATAGAAGGGGAAGGAAGTGCCGCAGCGGAAGCCGATATTTTCCCAATAGCCGAGGGTGCTGTCATAGTCAAAGCCCGCTTTTTCGAGAAGGGCAAAGCTTTTTTGGTAGTCAAAGAAAAGGTAATGCGTGCGATAGCCTCGGGGTTTCAGTCCAAGCTTTTCGAGCTTTTGCTTTTCTGTTTTGAGTGCGTCTAAGTCAAAAGCCGCCTCGGGTGAGCCGTGCAAGCCTATATCTTTATCGGCTAAGAGGTTGACAATCTCTTTCTGCGTCTTGGAATCTGAGATATAGTTTTGCCGCTGATCAGGATAGTCGTCTTTGCCCATGAGAAAGAAAGTGGAATTTGCCCCCATTGCCTCTTCCCTTTTCAGGATGTTTTGCAGGAGGCGATAGTGGCTGTAAAAAAGTGTTTTGTGAATAAAGTGTCCCAAGAGCTTGTAAGCCGCATTGACAGGGCGTTTTTTGAAGCTTTTCAGGTTATATTTTAGGGTATCGAGGAGCTGGAATTTGCTCCAAAACTTCCAATAGTCGATATCGTGGGAAAGTGCGAGAGAAAAGCTATTTTCGCCGGCAAATACGCCGCGTCCGGCAAATTCCGGCAGGCTGTGCTTGATCGCATTTTCGAGGATCTGGGCATAGATATCCACCACCGGCATATCCACGAAGTTCCACTGCTCTTGCAGGCTTTCGGCATATTTCACTCTGCCGTCGGTAACGGGCTCGGGGTTGTGGACATATTCCTGCCAGCAAGAAAGGAAATAGAAAGCGCCAGCGATGATATCCTTGTTCAAACTGCACTTTTGCCCGCTAAAGCCATAGATATCACCGCCTTTGGAAAAGAGGAAGGGGATCATATCACCGCGGTATTCACGGAAATTGACCTCGTCCTTGGGATAGGGCTTTCTATCCTCAAAAAAGGCGGCAGTTTGCTCTTTATAAAAGATTGTGACGGGATAGTCGTGGCGAGACGGAGTGCCGTAATAGATATGCACCACCTCGCTTTGCGCGTCATAGCTGAACTGTGGGTTTAATCCTAAGATACTCAACAGATTCCGAAAGACATACTCCGCCTTGTGCCGATAGTTTTCCGGCAGATTGAGCAGAATATTGATCTTCGGGGGGTTTTCCATAGGCTATTTGCTCTTGGTTTTCTTGGGTTTTTGGACGATAACGAGCTCTAAAACCTCGGATATTTCGCGCACGAAGTGGATGTTCATCTCGGAAAGGATTTCCTCTTCAAAGTCCGAGATACTCTCGCGATTTTCCTCGGGCAAGATGAGTTCATTGATTCCCGCGCGTTTTGCGGCGAGTATCTTTTCTTTGAGTCCGCCTACGGCTAAGACCTTGCCCTGCAGGGTGATCTCTCCCGTCATGGCGATATCGTGTTTGACTCGCGCTTGCATGAAAAGCGAAGCTAAAGCCGTGATCAGCGTGATTCCTGCTGAGGGGCCGTCTTTGGGAACCGCACCAGCGGGGAAGTGGATATGGATATCGTGCGTGCTGAAATCTTTGGGCTCAAGTCCATAGTTTTTGTGGTGAGATTTGAGGTAGGAGAGCGCAATGCGCGCACTTTCTTTCATCACATCACCGAGGTAGCCGGTGAGCACAACTCCGCCCTTGCCGGGCATGCTGGTCGCCTCACAAAAGAGTAGCTCACCGCCATAGCTCGTCCACGCCAAGCCTGTAGCTATCCCTATCTCCGGCTTGCGATTGGCAAGTTCGTGGATGAATTTGCGGGGCCCGAGATACTTCGCAACATCTGCCTTGGAGATGCGCCAGGGACCTTCTTTGCCGTCCGCTGCCTCGCGGGCGATCTTGCGGAAGATGGAGCCTATGCGCCTTTGCAGGGTGCGCACGCCGGATTCACGAACGTAGTAGCGAATCAGCTCTTCGATCCCGCTTTTGAGGATGCGTACATCCTTGCCTTTGAGGCCGTTATCCTCTCTTTCGCGAGGGATGAGATATTTGCGTGCAATGGCGATCTTGTCATGCTCAAGATAGCTGGTGAATTCGATGATTTCCATCCTGTCGCGCAGGGCAGGCGGGATGGTATCCAGTGAATTCGCCGTGGTGATAAACATCACTTCCGAGAGATCGAAGGCAATGTTGATATAGTTATCCATGAAGCTGTTATTTTGTTCGGGATCAAGCACTTCCAAGAGTGCGCTGGCGGGGTCTCCCCTGAAATCGCGCCCCAGTTTATCGATCTCGTCTAACATGAAAACTGGATTTGCCGTGCCTTGGCGTTTGATCTCGCTGATGATCTTGCCGGGCATGGCGCCGATATAGGTGCGGCGGTGTCCGCGGATCTCGGCTTCATCGTGAATTCCGCCTAAGGACATGCGGATGAACTTGCGTCCCATGGCGCGTGCTACGGATTTGCCGATCGAGGTCTTCCCCGTTCCGGGCGGGCCAACGAAGCACATAATCGGTCCTTTGAGTTCGCCTTTCAGTTTTTTCACGGCGAGATATTCGAGGATGCGCTCTTTGGGTTTTTCCAGGCCATAATGGTCCTGTGTGAGGATTTTCTCCACGCGATTAAGATCGAGATTGTCTTCGCTAAAAATGCTCCAAGGCAGGCTCACGATCCACTCAAGATAGTTGCGGATAACGCCATATTCGCTGGAGGCGGGCTGCATCACAGAGAGCCTTTCCAGCTCTTCGTAGGCGACTTCGCGCACGTGTTCGGGCAGTTTGTTCTCCTCGATCAAGGTTTGCCATTTGCCGATTTCCTTGCTAACTTCATCGGTTTCGCCGAGTTCGCGCCGGATCGCATCCATCTGTTCACGAAGGTAATAGCGCCGCTGGTCTTCATTCATCTCGAGCTGCATATTGCTGCGAATATGGTTTTCGAGGCGCATCTGTCGGATCATCTCCGCCAGGCAATTATTTAGATATTTATAGCGTTTACGAACGTCCACCAGCTCCAAGATGCGCTGACGGTCGGAAAGTTGAAGGTCTATATTACCGGCGATGATGTCTGCCACCCGGCCGGATTGTTTTATATTTGAAAGCCCTGCAATCATCTCGCGATTGAGCATGGAACTTTCCTGTGAAACCTTTTCTAAGAGCTCAAGCGCAATCGTGCGATTTGCCTGAATTTCCATATCGTCGGAGATAGATTCTGAGATCACCTCGACATCCACCATGATGAAGGGCTCTTTTTGAACAGCTTTCTGCATGCGAATGCGCGAAGTACCCTGCAAAAGAAGGGAAATGCTCCCATCTTGATTGCGGAGCATGCGCAAAATCGTCACTGCGGTGCCGATGCTTTCCAATCTATCGGGATCGCCCTCTCCCCCGCGATCGAGGAAGAAAGCCATAAGTTTATCATGTGCTAAGGCATGATCAATCACCAGCTTAGATTCCTCGTCTGAGACCACTAAGGGCGTCAGAAGATAGGGAAACATCACCACGTGGCTGAGATGCAACACCGGTAATGTCCTTGGAATCCTGCTATTGTTGTCGTCCATCTTGCACTCCTTTTTAATATTATACTATTTTAGTATATCCTACACGAGTTCTGGGTAAAAGCAAGAATAAGGTGGATGGGAAGGGGCGATTTGACGATTTGACGATTTAGCGATTTAGCGAGTTGCGAGACCTTACTGGGAATAGAACGCGGATTGAACGGATTAAACAGATTTTCACGGATAGTGTGGGCGATTTAACGAGCTGTCGTAGTGCTGACTTCAGTCGGCCACCCAAGTGGACTTTAGTCCACTCCAAACAACTATGTGCAAAGCAAATACCACCCTTGGATAGTCAACATCTTGTTGGCTGAGAAAACGAAGTTTTCTATCAAAACTCTTAATCCAAAATGAGCTAACGCTCATGCGGCAACAAGATGTTGCCGCCCCAAACCACCAAACTGTCCGCATACCCATAGCGCAGACTTCAGTCGGCCGTATCGCTGGCTTCAGCTGGCTTCTAAATCACCATATGCGAAGCATATACCTTCTTTGGGCAGGCGACATCTTGTTGCCTGAGAAAACGAAGTTTTATATTAAAACTCTTCCCATACAAATGAGCTAACGCTCATGCGGCAACAAGATGTTGCCGCCCCAAACACCAACCAAGCGAACCTTTAGCCTACCAAACTACCAGTTCCCCCAATCCGTTCAATCCGTTAAATCCGTGTTCTATTCCTTGAATGTGTGCAAAGCTCTCGTAACTCGTAGCTAATTTAACTCGTAGCTCGTAGCCAACTTAGCCCACATCAAACCCCTAAGTCACGATAAACTATGCAGGTTTACATAACATGGTTATGCTTAATATCTTTTTCAAAATTATTTCAGGCTTCATATTTCAATCACTTACGCGACTGAGCGAAAAATTAGTTGTCCATTTTGTCACCGTTTTTCGATTTTGGGCCCCTATAGATAGTAGGGCGCACTTCATGCGAATTGAGAATTGAGAATTGAGAATGGCTCGCTGCGCTCGTGATAGTTCTTTTATAAGTGTATAGTTGTGAAAAAAAGTGAAATTTATAAGGCTAAATGTGAAATAGGAAGCCACGGGGCGAAGCTGTAACTGCTCGTAGTGTTGGCTTGAGCTGGCTGTATGGCTGGCTTGAGCTGACGCTATGAACACTTTACACTCCATTCATCTGCTGTAACCCAAATGAGCTGACGCTCATGCGGCAACAAGATGAGGTGTCCTGAAAATAGTGGACAAAACGAAAGGAGATTATTATGAACACCTCAAAGAAGCCCAGCCTACAACCTAAGTATAGCGAAGCATTTAAGTTAAAAATACTAGATGATATTAAAAGTAGGCGTTATACCATAACCGAAGTATCTTTATTATATGGAATGTGCCGAAAGACTGTGTATAAATGGATACACAAATATGGCCAATCTGAAATCATTACAAGACGTA
>Ga0172382_10002152_pt1 | contig 33585 bp, 34 predicted proteins | sample Leawel138RmetaG_FD_122245 | JGI IMG/M metagenome (GOLD analysis project Ga0172382, IMG submission 122245) | Leachate microbial communities from a municipal landfill in Southern Ontario, Canada - Leachate well 138R metaG | ecosystem: Engineered > Solid waste > Landfill > Unclassified | place...
CAAGCAGCTCTTCAATACCTCTCAAGTCACTTCTGTAAGCCTCAACACTCTTTTTACTAAGAGCCTTTATAACACTTATATACTCAATAAATGCTTCCAACTCATTTGACATTACTTACTCTACCGAGATATATCTGTCATCCACAAAAAAGATTTTTCCGTCAATATAGACATAACCCTCATCTATACACGCCTCATATACTCTATGAGTCTGCAGATCTTTTGAAATCTCTATAATATACCCCTCTTTTTCAAGAGCATACAAGTTATCATTATGAGCAATCATCCCTAAAAAGTGGGCAAAAGGGAATTTTGCTATCGCATTTTGCTCAAGATTTGGCGTCAAAGAGACAATGTCACCCTGTTTTGTGGCTATAAATATATTTTTTCCATCGGCTACAATATCTCTGATATCGTAATCTGCTCTAATCTCTTTTTGTCCTAGCGAGAGTATCTTGTGTCCTGTCGCTGCAATGATTTTATTATCTACAAGATTAAAGTATATTATATTGTTGAATTGTTCTTGAGAGCTAACTATCACGGTTCTTAACTTCTTTTTTGTCTCTGAGTTGATAATAACAACTTTTCCATCAAGTGTAGAGAATATAACTAACTCATCTCTGATATATGGTTTTACTATTTTTGAGTTAACTACTATCGGTGCATCACCCTGCTCTTTTAGAAGAAGGGTCTTGTCTGCTATAGAGTATAGAGCCATCTCATTGTTTACAAAAAGGACGGCAAGAAGGTCATCTTTAACTCCTGCTGTTGCAATAGTCCTCTTTAGTGCAAATTTCTCTACCATCTTATCATCTGTTGCATACTGCAGCGTTAGGTTTCCATCAATTCCTGAACTCATAATCCATCCGTCACTATAACCTAAGAGCTTATCCTCTTTAGGAATTGTTATATCAAGAACTTTGCCCTTAACTATAACTTTTCTATCCTCTACCAATGCTGCCTCTGAGGAGGTGCCCATAATGGTTACATCACTACTTCCACAGTACTCCCAATCATCCTCTACATCTGAAGGTTTGTAAACTTCTTTAGAGCTACATGCAGTAAAAACAATAAACAGAAGTGAAATAAGGGTTATTTGTAAAATTTTCAAAATATTATTTAACCCCGTAGTGCATAAGAACTGCTACTAGTTCATTCAGAGATGACTCTTTAGATACTTTTGAGAGCGCGGCTCTTGCTTTATCTATCTTGTTCTCGTTTAAAAGTATCACCGCACTTTGAACTAGTGCGAGGTCTCTGTATATCGCATCCTGTTTTGAAGCGTACTCTTCAAGAGAAGCCGGATTTGTAGCTGTTTCATACTTTGCTAAGTCGCTTACAATCAATGCTTTTGAGTTTTTTAAACTCTTCATCGTCTCCAAATCATCATTTGCAAGTGCTTGTGAATACAACCAAACATCATGAAGATTTGGACTAACCATTTTAAGCTCTAAAAGCGAGGCACTATCTTCTGGGTCTGTCTGCAACTTTAAAAGTGCGTTGTTTGCTGCTGAAATCTTACTCTCTTGGTTCATATCATATGCAATATTTGCACCGACAATGAGAATAATAATTGCGACTGAAGCTATCATTACATTTTTATATTTTTTTACAAACTTTTCAGTCATAACCGCTTTTTCAAAAAACTTCTCTTCGGAGTTTAGCTCCTCTTTTACCATCTTCATGTTATCTTTTAAGCTCAAAAATATTCCTTTTTCATCTATAATTATTGAAAGTTTAAAATAATATCGCATAGTTTGTTAAAGTTTCATCAAATAGATAGATTTTTTTTGTTACAATCCTACAAAGGGTGCATACAAAACCCTTAATAATAATTAGGACGGTTATATGCAAGTAAATGATAAACTCTTAGCTAGATTAGAAAAACTATCATTTCTAAAAGTTTCAGATGATAAAAGAGAAGAGATTATTGAACAACTCTCTGAGATTGTAACTTTTGTGGATAATTTAAGCGAGTTAAATACTGATAATGTTGATGATAAATTTGCAATGAACGATGATGCTACTTTTTTAAGAGAAGATACTCCACACTGTAGCACAGATATAAATGAGAGCATTATGAAAAATGCGCCTCTTAGTGATGATGGTTATTTTGTCGTACCTAAGATAATTGAGTAGTAGGTAAATTTTAATAATATAAAAGGAAATTTATTATGAGCAATGAAGCAAAAAAACCGATAGATATAAAAAAGCTACTAAAGAGTGTTTTACACTTTGATTCTTCCGACTTACACCTTGTTCCCGGCAGTGAGCCGCAAATCAGAATTGACAAATCACTAAAGCCACTCAATCTTCCGGTTTTAAGCGCAAAAGAGATTGAAGAGATGGCTTATGCGCTTATTGAAGATAAGCAGAAGAAAATATTTGAAGAGAATAATGAACTTGACTTCTCTTTTGAGCTAGAGAATGTAGGTCGTTTTCGTGCAAACTACTACAGAACTATTGGCGGTATTGCATGTGCCTTTCGTATGATTCCTATCGATATTCCGCCACTTGAAAAGTTTAACAATAACCCTATTTTTAAAGAGCTTGTCAAAAGAGAAAAGGGGCTTATTCTCGTAACAGGACCAACAGGTAGCGGTAAATCTACTACGCTTGCTTCAATGCTTCATGAGATAAACCTTACTGCAAATAAACATATAATTACCATAGAGGATCCGGTTGAGTTTGTCCATACAAATATAAAGTCGCTCTTCTCCCAAAGAGAAGTGGGTTCTGACACAAAATCTTTTGCAACGGCGCTTAAATTCGCCCTTAGACAAGATCCCGATGTTATTCTAGTTGGTGAGATGAGAGATAAAGAGACTATCTCTGCAGCTCTTACTGCGGCTGAGACCGGACATATAGTTTTTGGAACTCTACATACAAATTCGGCACCCGCAACTATAAACCGTATTATCGATGTTTTTGATGCCGGAGAGCAGCCACAGGTAAGAGCACAGCTTGCATCTTCGCTTATCTCGGTTATCTCTCAATCCCTGATGCCTAGAATCGGTGGCGGTATTATTGCAACTCAAGAGGTTTTAATAACAAACCCTGCTATTCAAAACTTAATCAGAGAAGACAAAGTTCACCAAATCTACTCTCAAATGCAGTTAAACCAAGCGGAGACGAGCATGACTACGCAAACAGATCAGCTCATAACCCTGCTTCGCAAAAAAGTCATCTCAAAAGATGTGGCTATTACAGCTTCAAACAGACCTGAAGAGCTGATAAAGATAATTCAAAACCTTTAAAACCTTTTTAAGGTTTGCAACTTGATCTGGTATTGCGGTTATATACCAAAAATATGGTACGATACGCCAAACGTAATTATTAGGATTTTTGATATATGAAGAGTGACAAGATAGAATCTAGTAGAGATTGGAACATTATCTTCTTAGCTTGGTTAGTTGCGACCATTTCAACTCTTGGAAGTCTATTTTTTAGTGAAGTAATGGAGTATCCGCCTTGTATTCTTTGCTGGTATCAAAGAATTTTAATGTATCCTCTTGTTATTATACTTCTTGTTGGATTATTTCCGCTTGATAAAAACATACTTAGGTACTCTGCACCTTTCGTTGTGATAGGGTGGCTAGCTGCACTTTATCATAATCTTTTACAGTATGAAATTATTTCAGAGGATATGACGCCATGTACTCAAGGGATACCATGCTCTACTAAATATATAGATTTTTTCGGTTTTATATCAATACCGATGCTCTCATTTATCGCATTTTCTATTATATTAACTCTGTTATTTTTATTTCTTAAAAGGAAAAACTCATGAACAAACAAAAAGTCATACTGCTCTCAGTAGTCTCACTACTGATTTTATTCGCATTTGGAACTTTTGCATACAACAGCAGTAAATCGGATGAAGCTGCTTTAATTGCTAAAAAAAATGAAGAGAGATTCATTAGAGATTACTCAACAGTAGTTGGCAATAGCGATGCCAAAGTAACCATAGTGGAGTTTCTAGACCCTTCTTGTGAAACTTGTAGAGCCTTTTATCCACTTGTAAAAGATATAATGGCTAAGCATGAAGGTAAAATAAAACACGTTATTAGATATGCCCCTTTTCATCAAGATTCAGATTATGTAGTAAAACTTTTAGAAGCAACAAAAAAGCAGGGTAAATACATAGAGACGCTAGAAGCACTTTTTAGATATCAAAATCAATGGGTAGATCATCATGTTCCAAATAAACAGATGGTATGGAGACTTATGGCACATTTGGGCTTAAACATTGAGCAGCTTAAAGTAGATTTTGAAGACCCTAAGTTGGATGAACTAATTAAGCAAGAGTTGTCTGATGCAAAAGCATTAGGTGTTAAAAAAACACCTCAATTTTTTGTAAACGGCAAAATACTACAAGAGTTTGGGCATAAACAGCTCATAAAATTAGTAGAATCAGAACTTTAAAAAAAGGATTTTAGATGAAATATATCTACACGCTATTTGCGATTTTTACTATTTTAGTTTTTACAGGATGCGATGAAAAACCTAAAGAAGAGCCTCCTCTTGTAAAGGAACATACAACAGTTGAGCAGTCATCATACACTATTGAAGATGTTAGTAGTGGAGCAAAGTATGTGCTAAAAAGAGAAGATGGCGGGTTCGTTGTAGAGGGACATGAGGATAAAGTTATTATGTTTGATATGTATGCTACTTATTGTCCGCCATGTCGAAAAGAAGCACCTCACTTAACAGCTTTGCAGACAAAATACTCGGATAAACTTTTAATCATAGCACTTAATACTTTTGAGGATGTAAGTGACTTGTACATTGATGATAACTTCAGATATACATACGGCGCATTCTATTTTATAAGCAACTCAGCGCATAATAATATAATTATAAAAACTATTTTAAAAGATATAGAGTATGAGCCATCTATGCAAATCCCTTTTAAAGTTGTTCTAAAAAATGCAAAGTACCAGAAATTGACAGATATATATGGCGATAATCCAAATAATAATTTCTATTTAGGTGCTATCAGCAGTAGTGTTATTGAGGAAGATCTCAAAAAGATTTTTCAACAATGACAAAATTAGACAAAAAGTAAAATTTTATTGCTTTTTGTCTTTTCTAAACTTAATCATCTTAAATCGTTCCCCTAGAAAGTTTGGCAATATTAATATTTTGGCTTTTTCTAGCTCCTGCTTATATATCTTCTCATCCACGTTAGCTTTTAAAATCTCTAGAAGCTCCAAGATTCCCATCTCAACAAGTGCTACCATCTGAGGCTTAAGCTCTATAAACTCTACTCCTGCTTCTTCATAAGCATCTTTTACATGAGCAAAAGTAACATCATATGTAATATCAGACTTTGCGAACAGTTCATCTCTTTTTATTTTCTCATCGAAAAACGCAATTACCTCATGTTTTGAATAAACTCTAAGTGAAAAATCAGGGCGGGCTTGCATCTCTCCATAGTCAAAGCTCATAAACTCAAACTTCTCACATGACAGAGCCATCTCTTTTGCAAACTCTTCATACCCAAGAGCTATCTCGCCTCTATCTTTATGGTACTTATTAGCTTTGCTACTTACCCATTCATCATCCACATCAAACTCTATATTGTGACTCTCTACTCTTGCTGATTTGCCTTTATAGTAAAGCTCACAAGGAAATGCGTCAAATATCTCATTTGCTATAAAAAAAGCGTTTTTACATTTTAGTTGGCTTAATGATTTATAGTGAGTAAGCTTTACAGCGTCACCAAACGACTCTTTAAAATAGTTTTTTTGAAACTCTTGAAGCGAATCGAATCTCTCTATAATGACAAAATTAAAACTCCCAAGAAGTTCAGGCTTTAACGTATATATGAACTCTATAACATCTGCTAAAAAATAACCGTGATGTGCACCGATTTCACATATTGTCGCATCTTTAGCCAAAAAACCCTCATCAACTAAAGAGATAATATGCTTTGCTACTGTTCCGCCAAAAAACTTGCTCGTACTTACCGCTGTATAAAAATCTCCGCTTTTACCTATATTTTTATATGTTGCATAGTAGCCCTCATCTGAGTAGAGCCACTCTCTCATGTAGTCGCTAAATTTCATCTCTGTACGTCTCATAAAGTGTTAATAGCTCTAGCTGTTTATCTATCTCATAAATCTCTACATCGCTCTTTTGAATTAGAACCGAGTTTTGTAAAAGTTCTGCATCATACTTTGTTTTGTATCCTGCCTCGTAGAGATCTATAGTATCTGCTAAAAGCCTCTCGTAAATATCTCTATTTTGTACGCTTAACTGTTTTTTCTTCTCAAAATTCTCTATATTTTGACTAACCTGCTCAAAAATAGCTATAAGCTCTCTTTTTTTATCCTCTAAAATAAGCTGTGACTTTAGGTAGTCGACTTTTGAGGACTCTATATCCCTAAAAGTATTTATATCAATAGGAAGCGTAGCCTTAAGTCCAAAATTGTAATAATCCTTCTCATCCGACCCAAACTGAAACTGAGTATCGCTTTTATCCCAATTATATCCGGCTACTAGATTAACTTTGGGGAGATACTTTGCCACAATAACATCTTTAGCATATCTATTTTTAACTATTTCACTCTCTGACATATAAAGAAGCATATTTTTTTCTAAAAACTCATCTTGAGTTAAATATTTTAACTTTGGAATAAATGCTTCTTCATAATTTAAATCGCTTATTGCATTAAATTTTGAAATTAGTCTCTCCTTGCTTGTTTGCAGATCATAAAGTGCCTGAATTGCAATGTTTCTTTCAATTATTGCATTATCCAAAAAGCCGGAATCGAGCTGCCCGTTTAAATAATCCTCTTTTTTCTGTGCAAGATTAATCTCGGAATTCTCAATCACTAAACTCTGCTTATCAATCTTTAAACCTATCTGTTTAATCTGCATCAAAAGTGATACTGCATCTTTTATAAGTTTTCTTTTTGCAACATCAATCGAGTAATCCGAGTAGATTCTAGAAGCCTCTGCAAACTTAATTCCATAGTAAATACCACCACTTTGAAATATCGGCTGATCCATTCTGATAGAAGCGTTCTCTGTAGTCTGTTGCTCTGTATATGGGTTACTCTTTGAATAACTATAATTTAGATTAAGCGGTGCAATCCAAGAGTCACGAAGTTTTGAGCTATCAGCTTCATTTTTTTCATAATCATATTTAAACTGCGCTTTTTTATTCTCAGATATAAAATCCCTAAGCTCTTCATCGGAAAAAAGTAATGAACTACAAAGAGCTAACAGCGCGATTGAGAGATTCAAAGCCTTCATCTACTTCCTCTTTTGTAATTGTTAAAGCCGGTAAAAGTCTAAGAGTATCGCGTCCGGCTTTTAATACTATAGCTCCCTCTTCTCTTGCATTTGAGACTATTTTATTAAGAGTATCAGCATCCCTTACACGCAATCCGCACATCATTCCGATACCTACTTTAGATGTAAAAATATCTTTATGAGCAGCATAAAATTTCTCTAACTCGCTATCAAAATAGTCAATACCTTTTTGAAGCTCTCTATTCTCATCCATCTCGCTTAAAATATCCATAACCTCACATGCAGCGGTTGTGCTTAAGAAGTTACCGCCAAATGTAGAGCCGTGATCTCCTGCACTAAAGAGCTCTTTTAGGGTTGTCATAACAACGCCGATAGGAACACCGCCGCCAAGACCTTTTGCCAAAGTTACAACATCAGGCTCTATCTCATAGTAGTTTGATGCTAAAAACTTTCCTGTTCTATAAACTCCGGTTTGCACCTCATCTATCATCAACAAAACACTCTTTGACTTTAAAAATTTTGCAAGTTTTTGAACTGCAACTTTATCAAGAGGCTCAACTCCACCCTCTCCTTGAACAAGCTCTAACATAACCGCACATGTGTGATCATCGACCAAACTCGCAACATGATCTATATTGTCCGCATATACAAACCCGTCAGGGTAAGGTCCAAAATAGTTATGCATCTTCTCTTGACCGGTCGCTTTTACTGTTGTAATAGTTCTACCGTGAAAAGAGTGCTGAAGGGTTATAACTTTATATCTTTTTATCTCTCCATCTCTCTCGCCAAATTTTCTAGCTATCTTTATAGCTCCCTCATTCGCCTCTGCTCCGCTGTTTGCAAAGAAGCACTTCATATCATATCCGCTTGCCTCAACTATCTTCTTTGCTACACGAGCTTGTGGAGCGATGTAGTAAAGGTTTGACGTATGCGTTAAGTTAGAGAGCTGCTTGCAGATAGCATTATTTACTCTTTTGTTGGCATGCCCCACACTAACAACTGCTATGCCTGAAGCAAAATCTATATATTTTTTGCCCTCTGAATCAACCAATCTTGCATTATCGCCGCTTACAAACTCAACATCCGCTCTTGCATAAGTCGGCAAAACATACTTTTTATCTAACTCTTTTATGTTCATTTTTTACCTTTTTATATTCTAAAATACTTATATTTTCTTAATTTTATTTATAACTATATAATAACACAAATATATAAACTCGGATGCCCCCAGTTAGCTAAATTTGATTTCATATTCATTAACCAATAGTTTCATCTTCATTAACTAAATAAGTATAATCTTTTGTTATAAAAATAAAAGGTTGTTACATGTTAAATAAATATATTAAAAAAAGCTTGGTGCCGCTGCTTGCAGTCACTTTAGCGAGTAATGCATTTGCTCACTGCGATACACTTGACGGACCTGTGATTATGGATGCAAAACTAGCCATTGAGAAAAAGGATATTACTCCAGTTTTAAAATGGGTCAAAGACTCCAATCATGAAAATGATATTACACACGCATTTAATAGCGCTATGAAAGTTCGTGATAAAGATGCAGACGTGCAAAAGATTGCAGACAATTATTTTTTTGAGACACTCGTCAGAGTTCATCGTGCTGGAGAGGGTGCTCCATATACAGGTCTTAAACCAGCAGGCAATGTAGCACCAGTTATCACAGCAGCCGATAAAGCTCTTGAAACCGGCTCAGTCGATAAACTTGCCAAAGAGATAGCTCATGCAGTTGAAGAGGCCATTAAAAAACGTTTCAAAGAAGCTAAAGAGCAAAAAGTTCATAAAGATAAGAGCGTAAAAGATGGTAGAGAGTATGTAGAATCTTATGTTCAATATGTTCATTTTGTTGAAGGCATCCACAATATGGTTGCCGGCAATGGCGGACATGATCACGGTCAAAGCAAATCACACGATAAACATTAAGCCTCTTAAGGGGCTTAACGTTTATTACTAAACTGTCACTCATCTATTTATCTCCACTCTATTTTCTTGAAATATTGCACTCTTAGCATAGTGTGCATGTTTTGATGTTGTTAAATTATTAACGCCTCTTGTTCCGCTGTAAATTAAAAGACAATCCTCACGCAAATCATCATTATGCTTTACTCTTAACTCTACACTTCCAGACACTGAGGATATTGTTACCGTCTCCCCCTCATTGTAACCTAAAGAGCTATGCATATAGACAGAGTCCTCTCTATCAAACTGAGAGTTAAGGCTTGTCTGACTTTTGCAGGTAATTAGATGAAAACCGCTCTCTTGCTCTACCCTTGCATCCAACTCATCTAAAAATAAAAACTCACCGTCATCTGTGTCAAAGCCATCTCTGTAAGGGATATCTTCTCTATTTTCTACATACCAAGAGCCATCCATCTTCTGTACTGCAAAATTTTTAAAATATTTTAGATAAAACTCTTCACTCTCTATCATAATATCAAACTCTTTGCATAGATAAGAAGATAGCTCATACTCACTAATCCCCACATCGCTCTGTGCCACCTTAGGCATAAACGACATTACGTTGTGAGAGTATGAGGTTCTAACATCATCTTTATATAAAAAACTCTTAGCAGGTATTATTAAATCGGCAATCTCGCTTGTCTCATTCTCATAAAGTCCAAAGTAGACAACATTCTCAACTCTTTTTATAGACTCTCTTACCCTAAGTGAGTTTGGCATCTGAGAAAGCGGATTGGCACCTTGAATAAAAACTGTTTTAAAATCTGAAAACTCAGTATTGACCTTTGATACTTTTTTTGCTTTTTTATTAAAAGGAGAAGCTATGCCCTCTCTAGAGGAGCCAAGATAACTTACACCGCAACCCTCCTTACCAAAAAGACCAAGCATTGCGGCAAATGCGTCTATTGCCCTCATGACATCAGCGCCGTTGCTATATTTTTGCACGCCGACTCCACAAACAATAGCAACTCTCCTATTTTTAACAAGTGCGAGTATCTCTCCAACCTGCCCCAAGGAAGCACCAATATGCTCTAAGACTGCCTTAATTCTTATATTTTGTGTCAACTCATAGTAATCTTCGTACTCACTTGCATGTGCATCTAAAAAATCTACATCATACCCATGCTCTATGTATAAAAACCGACTTAGCATCATTGCCAAAAAAATATCAGTATGTGGTTTTAGCTGAATATGAAGGTTTGCACTTTTAGCTATCTTTGTCTTAATAGGGTCAATTACGACTACTTTTTTATCTTTGATAAGCGGTAGTAGATGAGTTGAAGTTATGTGGGGATTTCTCCCCCAAAATATCACAACATCAGACTTTGCCACTTCATGCAACGGCATGTTCTTGTTGCTGCCCCTACCCTCAATAATTCCGGCTTCTCCGGCGCCATCACAAAGCGAACCTTCTGTTAAAACCGCTCCATATGAAGCAAAAAAGTGATCTGTAACCTCCTGCATAAGAGCAAAATTCCCACTTCCTCTATAGTGAAGAATTTCACTTGGACTTGAGGAGGCAACTATCTCTTTTAGTTTTAAAAGCGCCTCTTGGAGAGTAATCTCTTTGCCCTTATATCTTGGCGACTGAATAGTCTCATATTTTTTATAGTGATTTAGATTTTGACACAAAAAACCCTGAGTATGACCGCTTTTTGCTCCTTTAATTTTCCCATCTTCATAAATTATTTCGCAAGCATCATAGCAATCAAGCGGGCATGCTGTCTTTTTACTCATCTCTTAGTTCCACTTTTACAAGCTTTGAGAAAAGTTTTGGTGACTCTATAACTATCTGAGCTAGATATTTTGATATATTTTTACCATCTGCAATATTTAAGAGTCTTGAAATTTTATATCCGCTCTTTTGCCCGTCAATATAAACGACCTTGCTTCTTGCATCTAAGACATCAGTATCATCCAGATATATGCTAAGAATCGCTTTAGAGGTATCTGCTATTTTAGCTAGCGGAGTAGCTACTCCCACAACTTGTTCCGGTTTTACAAGCATCTCATAAAGGACAAAACCCTCTGCAGTGAGCTTTTTGTCTCTTATGCTTCTTTGAAGTTGAACTTCTCTTAACTCTAAGTCCGCTATCTGTATCTTTAGATTTTGAATCTCTTTTCTTGTAGTTAGGTAGAGATTCTCACTTGTAATGAGGTCGTAAAACTCCCTATCTTTCTCGACTGAGGATTTAAATTTTAGAGGCTCTATCTTTCTGTAGTTCTCTCTTTTTTTTACAAGCAAATCTTCTAAGTTAACTAAAACTGCCTCATTTATCTCTAAAGAGTTTTTGGTATACATTAGTTTCTCTTTTGTAAGCCTAAGCTCTTTACTATCTACCTCTGAATCTATCTCTATATAGGCTTTAGATGTAAGCTTAGTACCTACAAGCGCCTTATCTGCACTTATAATCAAGCCAGAGACATTTGAAGAAACATCTCTTATCTCATAGGGTTCAACTTTTGCATAATAGACTTTTGCATGAGATAGAGTAAGAAGTAAAGTAAGTACAACAATAACTCTCATTAAATTCCTTCCTTTTAAAAATTTTTCTCTAAGCTTAAAACATAGTAGTTAGAGCCACCGTGTCTAACATTGTTAATGAGACCAAAGATGCCTGAACGATGCTTTATAGCAACTCCAAGATAGGTATCTTTGAGTGCATCATATTTAAAAAGTTTACCGATATCAAAATCCAAACTAAGGTCTAGATAGTTTAAAAAGTTTGAAGTGTTATCGTTATTCTCTTGTGTTTTTAGTTTTTCATAGTAAAGAACTTCACTTGTGTATGAAGCACCCTCTCCAAAGCCAACTCTAACTCTATTTTGCCAAAAATCAATATTGTAATAAACTTTTATATATATAGTTGCTTCATAGACATCACTCTGCATTGAAGCTTCATTAAAATGAGCCAAACCGCCCTTTAGGTAAAAATCAAGAGGCAGATCAAAAGCCTCTTTTTTTAAAAGATATCCGGCATCTAAAGATGTGACTTTAAAGTCATGTTTGTGAGAGCGAATATCTAAAAGAAGTACCTCTCCTAAATTACTTTTCGTAACTTTTCCATGCGTGACTCTCAGTGAGTAGTCATTATCGGCACTAAGACCTAAAGCTAAAAAAAGTAAAAGTAGGTATTTCAATATATTGGCCACCCTTGATTTATTTAGCGCATTTTACCATCTTCACTATTAACATTCAAGCATAATTCATCATAATTTTGGTACTATTTCTAACTAAATAAAAGTATATTTAAAGGCTTTGAATGTCAATTTTAGAAAATGTAGATGCTGCTACAAACTTAGCAAAAAACAATGAACTGCAACTTTTAGTATTTAGAATTAGTAGCAAGCCTGACTCCGCATATTATGCAATTAACGTTTTTAAAACACGAGAAGTCGTCGAGTCAAAAAATCATTACATAACACAGATACCTTCATCGCATAAGATGCTTGAAGGAACTATTGTTCTTCGCGGGATGCAAATTCCTATATTAAACCTACCGCTTTGGCTTGGCACAACTCTAAGCAAAGAAGAAATCAACATATCAAACATACTTGTTTGCGACTTTAACGGCATAGTAATCGGTTTGAGAATTATGTCGGCATATAGAGTTGTAAAGAAGAACTGGAATGAGATGCATGCTCCTGAGAGTTATAGAATGGGAGAGAATAATGTTGTAATAAACGATACCAGACTTGAAGATGGAAGCCTCTGTCTTGTTTTAGATTATGAAAAACTTTTAGCAGATGTTATCCCTCAAGCGATGGTCAATGTACTTGAATCACCGGCAAACTTAAAAGATTTAGCTATACCAAACAAGCTAAAAAACGGAACTGTTCTTATAGCTGAGGACTCTAAAACGGCTCAAAAGCATTTAAAGCAGATTTTTGAGAATGCCAACATCTCCATGAAACTATTTGAAAACGGAAAACTTCTTGTTGATTATGTAAACTCTCTTGATGATGCTTCAAAAATTCCTGCCGTAATAACAGACATAGAGATGCCCGAGATGTCAGGTTTTACTGTTGTAAAGCTCTTAAAGAGCTCTTCAAAAACAAAAAACATACCTGTTATAGTAAACAGCTCTATGACCGGTTCAAATAACAAAAGAGAGGCTGAACTTTTAGGTGCGGATGGATTTATAGATAAGACGAAGAGTCAAAATATAATTCCTCTCATTGTAGAGGTAATGAATCGAAAAAACAATTTATCTTAAAATTATTAATCATTGTTAAAGTCTTATTCAAATAAAATGAATTGTTTAATTACAATAGGTTGAATATTTATGAATGAAAAAATAAAAAAGATAAATAGCCTCTCCGATAATATCTCTGTTTTATAAAATTATAATCCTCTCTGCATATGATGAGAAAAAACACCTATATAAGGCTATTGAGCTAGGTGTTTTTGCCTATCTGCACAAACCTGCAAAAGCTCCCCAACTTATAAATACTCTGCACGATGCAGTCCTCTCTATACAAAAAGAGGAGAACAGCCGCATATTTTTAAATCAACTACAAAATATTTTCAACTATCAAAACAACATAGTAGTAATGGTTCAAAAAAATGAATTTGTTTTAATAAATAAACGCTTTAATGAATTTTTTGGGATTGAAAGTATAGAGGAGTTTCATGAAAAATATAGCAATATTGATAAACTTCTGCTTGAACATAAGGAGTTTTTACACAGCACATCATCATCAAAATGGCTAGATACCGCTATAAAAAATCCTGGAAAGCTATATCATACAAAAATGCAAAAGATAAAGGTGAAAAGCGCCACCTTATCTTGAAGCTTAGAAAAATACCGGAGAAAAAGGATTACTACATACTCTCTTTTGATGACGTACCAGAGCTTAACTTAATGTCTCTTTTTGATTCAGATGCAGCAAGAGATGATGAGAACTCACTAGATAAGATGGCTATTTTAACTCTTCTACAAGTTGTAAAAGATAACTCCTCAGAGGTAAAAGTTCACAACTTCTACAAAGGTCTTACAATTGTAAACCCTGCAGTTATTACAGAGATTACTGAAGAGAATTTCACGCTTAAAACCGTAAATACCCAACTAAAAATAGTTCAAATTACAAGGTATATGACAATTACTTCTGAGATATTTCCAAAAGATGTTATCTGTAAATCTGTTAAAAATGTTGACTCTGACAATCAAACAATAGTTATAGATGATGTAACTTTTGCTTCTAGAAGTGCTGCGGATAGAAAATATACCCGCTTAGAGCCTGATCCCGACCATAATTGCTCACTCTACTTTAAAAACATAAAGTTCCCCGGTGAGTCAAGTGTAATGGATATATCTGAAGTCTCTGCAAAATTAAAAACAGACGCACTTCCTGCCGGCATAGAGGTGGGGATAAAGATAAAAGTAGTAGTAAGTCTTAAATTAAAAGGGAGATTGATAACCATAAGCACACTAGGGAGTGTTTACAGGATAGATGAAAATAAACGTGATTATAATATTGTAGTCCTTTATGAGCTTAGCCAAAAAAATTTAAATGATATCAAAGCCTATCTATCCAACCGCCAAATAGAGCTTATCCGTGAGTTTAAATCAATTGACATAAACTCTCAACACAAAAATAAAAACCCAGACTATGTAATATAGAAGAGATAATGCACAAAATAACACTCAAAAAGAAGTATATATCAGCACTGCTACTGACCGGAGCGTATGCTGTTGTTTCTTATTTTTTATCAATTTTTCTAATTGAGAACAACAGCCACTACCTTGAGGATATAAACTTGCTTGGTAAAGAGAGGATGTACACTGGGCAAATACTCTTTTACACAAATGAAGTTTACCATCACCATAGCTATGCTCAAGTTCAGGAGTTAAAAAAAGCATTGGCTGATTTTAAAGAAGTTGATACTATTTTAAAAAGTAGAGGATATGTCTTTGAGGAGCAAAACAAAAGAGAGTTTTTTAAGCTTGTCGGTTCTTTTTTAACTTTTTTTGAAAACAGCAATGAAAAGTTGGAAGAGAGTGAAGGTTTTGAGATTGATCGTCTTCTTAGCGTACAGTACAAAAAACTTATTAAAAATATAGATGATTACGTTTTAAAAGTTCAAAAAGAGAGTGAAGAGGAGATAAAAAACACCTTACTAGTAAAAATTGTTCTTTTTGTACTTTTAGTTTTTCTTCTAATTGCTCAAGCTATTTTTATATTTATGCCCGCTGAAAAAGAGATAAAAGAAAAGACAAAAAAGCTTGGAGATATAAATAAAAACCTCAAGGAATTAGTTGCAGCTGAAGTTGCTAAAAATGAAGAAAAAACGCTGCAAATTATTCACCAGTCAAGACTTGCAACTATGGGCGAAATGGTAAGTATGATTGCTCATCAGTGGCGACAGCCCTTAGCATCTATCTCTGCAGTCTCAGGTACGCTCTCTCTTGATATCATGATGGATAACTACAAAGCAGATTTTTTTCAAGAAAAACTAAACTCAATTGATGAGCTAGCTCAACATCTCTCCTTAACAATAGATGATTTTAGGGATTTTTTTAAAACAGACAAGGAGCTTCATGTTCAAGAGCTAAAAGATATTGTCGAGAAGAGTTTTAAGATTATTGCCCCGACATTAGAGGCAAAACATATCTCCTATAACAACACTATAGAGGATGACATATTTGTTAATACCTATGTTTCTGAAATCAAACAGGTACTTTTAAATATATTGAAAAATGCAGAGGATGTGTTGGTAGAAAAAAAGACTCAAAATCCTACAATCTGGATAGAAGGGTACAAAAGCGGTAAGTTTGCAGAGTTAGTTATTGAGGATAACGCTGGAGGTATCCCCAAAGATATAATAGATAAAATTTTTGAACCGTACTTTAGCACTAAAAAATCAAAAGACGGAACCGGTCTTGGGCTATACATGTCAAAAATAATAGTAGAAGATCACTGTAAAGGAAAACTAAGTGTTGTAAACGGCAGTTACGGTGCAAAATTCACCATAACTATACCGCTAGAAAATAGAAATAGTTTAAAAAATGATTTAGAGAAATCTTAAAATCTCTTTTTCGATATCCTCTTTTTCTATAACAGTGCTTTGAGTGATTTTTTTACTAAAGAGCTCTTTTATCATAGTTGGTATTTTGAGATTTGCCTCTTTGGAGATAGCAAGCAATGCTTTTAAATCTTCGCCATCAACCTCTCCTGTTAGTGCATTTGCAATCACAGGCGAGAACTTTGTCCACTCTGCAGTTGAGTACGCGATAGTTTTTATATCTTTTTTTGAACATGTCTCATATGATTTCATACATGTAGCTGTATGTGGGTCCATAAGGTAGCCATGTTTATGGAAGGTATCTTTTATATACTTTTTACCCTCATCACCGGTACAAAAATCTGCATCAAAACAGTTTTGAAGAGATGCAAGTTCATCAGCTCTCAGCTCATAGAAGTGATTCTCTTCAAGACTCTGCATCAACTCTTTTGTTCTATCAGCACCAAACATATCATACAAAATTCTCTCAATATTTGATGATTTGAGTATATCCATTGCCGGAGAAGTAGTATTTACGACTTTTAAATCTCTTAAATCATATTTTCCTGTTTTTATAAGCTTTGTTAAAACATTGTTCTCATTTGAAGAGATAATTATTTTCTCTACCGGCAATCCCATTTTCCATGCATAATATGCACCTAAAGCATTTCCAAAATTTCCACTTGGAACATTTAGGTAAACCTTCTCACCCATCTCTACTGCCCCTTGGCGGACAAGCTCTAAATAGCTGTGAATATGGTAAATTATCTGAAAAATTATACGCCCAAAGTTTACGGAGTTTGCAGCAGATAGAAGGATGTTTTTCTCTTTTAATGCCTTTTTAAATTCACTCGAAGCTAACAATCTCTTAAGTGCGTTTTGCGCATCATCAAAAACACCGTTAATCCCGATAACTTTTAGATTTTTTGCATCTTCTGTTACCATTTGCAGTCTTTGAACATCGCTTGTTCCGCCCTCCGGATAAAGGCATGCAACCTGAACATTTGCTCTGTTTTTAAAGGTCTCCAGTGCTGCAGGACCCGTGTCACCGCTTGTTGCGGCAAGAATCAAATAGTGCTCGCCTCTTTTTTGTGCAATTGAAGATAAAACAACACCAAAAGGCTGAAGTGCCATATCTTTAAAAGCACGTGTTGGACCATGATAGAGTTCGCTTATATATAGATTCTCTTTGACTTTTACAACAGGAACCGGATTTTTTGGAGTATCAAATTTATCATAAAGAGTAAGCGCTTTTTTAATGACATTTTTTTCAATATCTATCTCAAAATGCTCCAGCATATCAAAAGCTAGCTCTTTATATGAGGAGTTTAAATGTTTTGTTAAAAATCTCTCGCCAAGCTCTGGTAGAGTCTTTGGCACATACAGACCGCCAAATGAAGCAATTGGGCTTAGTATGGCTTCTGAGAATGTTACACTTTCTGGGCTGTTTTCATCGCATCCGCGGGTTTGAATAAAGTTCATTTTTTCGCATACCTATAAATTTTTTTTGAAATTATATCTAAAATTAGTAGTGATTTCGATGCTTGCTATTTTTATCTAAATCTTTCTCATACTTTAAAAATGATATAAAAATAGCAATTAAAATAATAGTTGCTACTATCTCATACCCTATTAGCCAAATAATTAAAAATGCATTCATCTCCATGAGCTTAAAATTATCATAATTTCCGCCTGCTACAAAGAAAAAGAGAAAGATAGCGCCTGTTATATAGGGAACAGTTAGAAAATATAGAGTATAAAAGATACCCTCATACCCCTCTATAACAAAAACATAGTCGCTAAACTCTACTTTTTGTGAAGAGAAAGAGGGGCTTGCAGAGTTGGTTCTCTCTTTGTGAGCTCTTTTTGTTCCTCTATTTTTAAGCATCTGATTGTAGTAGAGCTCATTTTTTCTGTGACTCTCAGTATCCATATTATCATTCATCGTTGGCTCTTTTTACACTTAAGGTTAAAATAAAAACTCACAAATGCAAACTGTTATTTTATAATATAAATATAATATCAAAAAAAAGTTTTAAAATATTTTAAAACTCTCTATAATCTTACTGAAAAAGTCTTATAGGATTAATATGAAAGGATTTTTGAGTAACCTCAAAGATAAGTTCATCATTGACGCGCCCTATTGTGTACCCTTTTTTAATCTTTTTTCCCTTTCGTATATCAGGTGCTATTTGAGATAAGTTTGCATATATTGTATGGAGCCCATTGTCATGTTCAACAATAACAATATTGTCAAGAACCGGAGTTCTATCCGCATATATAACTTTGCCGTTAAAGACTGTTTTGACTTTTGTATTTCTCTCATTTGGCTGTAGGGATATTGATTCATTAAAGACTTTTATGCCGTAAATCGGGTCTGTATAAGTTCCATACTTTTTTGTAATCTTATATGGCTCAAATGGCGCTATTGGCTTTTGACCTGTGTATTTTTTTGTTTTAGCAGCCTGATAACTACTTCCATGATTTTTTACTTTAGGCAGATTATCCTCTGAAATAATCTCCTTTGCATCAAAAGCTTTAGCTCTTGCTGCCTCCTCTTTGGCTTTTTTTAACTCATCTATCTTTATGATGTTTAATTTAGATAATGTTTTCTTTAGCAAGTCTTGCTTTTTAAAAATATCTTTTAACTTATTCTTGTAAGAAATTTTTGTTTTCTCTAACTTTTTCAGAGATGCCTCATTAGCTTTTTTAGTCTTTTGAAGTTCCCTCCTCTTTTCATCAATATTTTTAATAGATTCTTCTAGAGAAGTTACTTTTTTATTTAATATATCTATATTTTTTGAGTTGTTGTGAAACTTTTCATTTAAATCTTTTATCTTCTCTTTGGCATTTTTAAGCATGAGTTCTAAAACTTCGTACTCCATTAGAGACTCTGCACTAGCACTATACTCCTCTTCAAGTATGATAGATAAGGATACGCTTTGAGCTATTGTAAACACCAACTCCTCTTCTAGCTCTTGCGTCTCCTCTTTTAACTTTGTCTGAGAGCTTTTAAGCCCCTCTAGTTCTTTGATATTCTCATTGTGACTGCCCTCTTTTTCAAGAAGCTCATTTTTTAATCTATTTAGATATTTATGCTGAGTGTCAATCTCTTTTCTCTGCTCCAGTATAGCCTGAGCAATTTCATCCATTTTCTTGCTTATCTCCTCTTTGCTTTTGGCAACAGAGCTTATTTCCGAACTTGTTTTTTTTATCTTGGCATCAACACTTGTTTTTGCATATAAATGAGAAGATATTAATGCAAATATTATTAGTAAACGAATCATGCCTCTTCTTTATGACCCAATACAATTAGTGATGCAAGAAGTATAGAGATTGACATGGCAACACCTAAGATAAGTAAAAGGTCATCAACTTGATCAAATATGACTATATTTATCCCAATATTGGCAAACTGCTCTAAGATTAGAGGAGATGATGCTAAGTAGGTAAAGATACCAAAAGCTAATAATGTTGCTATTAGAGCATCGACTATAGCCAGCCTAAACAAAATTGCTGAGCGCAGCCACAAAGCTGCACCAAAAAGACCCATAATGCTCATTCTCTCATTATGCTTATACTGCCAAATTTTTAGCTCTTTTGTAATAAGTAAAACAGTAACAACAAAGACAACTATAGCAAAAAGCCCAACTACGTTTTTAAAGAGCAAAAGAAGCTTATATGTTTTATCATGAGTGTGTGAAAAGTCCTCTACCTTTGTTATAGAGCTATTTTTAAGTAGATCTCTTCTTAAGTTTTTAACCTCATCGGGAGTCGGATAATGGGTTAGGCTTAGCTTATAAAACTTAGGCAAAGTAAGTTTAAGAAGTTCAAAGTTTGAACTCTTCATATCACTGCCTAGTTTCTCAATAACAGAGTCAGGTGATAGCTCTTTGGCATCAGAGATAATGTTGTTTATAGAGAGTATCTCATTTTGCTCCAATCTCTTTTTGCTAACAGCAATGACAGAGTAGTTTTGTGCAAGATTTACTCTATATGCTTCAATGGAACGCTCCGCAATAAGATAGACTTGCATTGAAAAGATAATACTCAAAAGTGCAATAACAAGAGAGAGATGGTTTCTAACAGACTTCATGAATGCTCCCATACTCTATGTGGAAATGCTTATAATCTACATTTAGCGTCTTTGGAATATTGTGTGTTACCACTATTACAGTGGTATTTAACTGAGAATTTGCGCCTTCTAACAGATTCCAAATTAGTTGCGAGGAGTACTCATCAAGATTACCGGTTGGCTCATCTGCTAAAATCAAAACCGGATTATGAGCTAACGCTCTTGCCATTGCAGCCCTTTGCTGCTCGCCACCGCTAAGTTCAAGCGGAAATTTTCCGGACTGATGGTTTAATCTTACATGTTTTAAAAGCTTATCTACCTGATTGCTTGCAACATTTTTTACGTAACCGTTAATTAAGAGCGGAAGCATAATGTTCTTATCAATTGTCCACTCCTTTACAAGTTTATAATCCTGAAAAACAATTCCTATATGACGCCTTAAAAAGTTAAGCTTTGAGCGTGAGACACCTTTTAACTCAACTCCGCCGACTACAAGTGAGCCTTGTTTTGGTTTTAGGGCACCAAAGAGGGATTTTAGAAGTGTTGATTTACCGCTTCCGCTTGCACCGGTTATAAATACAAAACTTCCTGAATTTACAGAAAAATCGGCCTTATTTATAATGGTTTCACTACTTGAATATGAGAGTGACAAATCTTTAGCTATTATAACCTTATCCATGAAGAACCTTGTTTAAAAATTGGTGTGCACAAAGATTGCTCTTTGACTTTAGAGGAAGTGCCGGATAGTAAAAAGCCATATCCTCTTTTACTATAACATAGAGGTGCTCCGGCTTATCAAAACTGCCCATAGAGAGACGAAGCATTACGCCATCTTCTAGCATGTACATTCTCTCAAAATGGATAAATCCGCCATCAAATTTATGAACCTCTTTATGAAGCTTTAGTATATTATCCTTAGATAAATTAATATCTAAAAAATCAAAACTTCCCTCAATATTTAGCTCTAAAGACTCCTCATCATTTATCATGCTTAAGTCATAAATATTCTTCTGCATCTTTTTCCATCTATCCTCATACTTGCTACTTACTGCAATATCTTTGTTCTTGCTTATATGAAGAGTGGTTCTGTCAAACTCTATAAAAGTGCTGTATGAGTAAGCGTAGTAGTTCTCACTATCTGTTCTTAGCTCCAGAGTTCCGCCTACTCTTAGTATACGCCTAGCCTCTTCTATAAAAGTAGTAGATATCACTCTTCTATGCGGTTTTTTATCCCATGGAACGGGAAAATGAACATAAATTTTATCTACTATATTTGAAGGGACAAGCTCCATGAAAAGTCTTGCATCATAACTAAGCAGAAGAATATTTTCAATATTTTTAATTTTTATCTGCTTTAAAACCTGCTCTATAGAGGGGTGGTGAATCTCTATCCCTATAAAAAGCACCTCTGGATTGCTTAGCGCTTGATGCAGAAGATGACGACCGGAGCCAAAGCCGACCTCTATACGAATCTCTCTATCTTTTGGAAAATTTTGCGCAAAATAGCTTATATCTTTTAAAGCCGTTATCTCTTGAAGATGAATGTTTTTTTGATTTTGAGGCACATTTGATGAGATGACATTTATATTGGCAGCTTTTGCGTAAGTTGCAAGCGCTTTATGAACATTATATGTTGAAGCCGGTCTTGTTAGCTTATCGCTCTTTAAAAGATTTCTCCCCTCTTCATTTTTAACTAGTAAAAAAAACTCGTCATCTTCTACTTTAACAGAGATGAGCCTCTCCTCTTTGTGATTTATATTGTCTGCTATAAAATTAAATGAGACTCCATCTTTACTAGAGGGAAACTCTATCTCCTTAAACTCTTCTATATGTAGATGCGGCATTCATTCTCGTTTTAGTTAAAATCTTGTACTGGTACTATTATGTCTTCTTTTGTCTCTGCTGGAGCTTCATAGTTTTGTTGTTGAAAAACCTTCTCTGTTTTTTTAGAAGGTTTAATTATTGTATTTTCATCAATCTTTAGCTCAATCTCTATACTTGGTTCTGATTTAATATTGTTTGCATCAACCGCAAAAACTCTATAGTAGTAAGTCTTACCCGCTTCAATCTCTGAGTCTATAAACTTAGATCCACGTACATTTTCAAAATCTTCAATCGAGCTCTCTATAATACTCTTTTTATATCTTTTTTGTACATTATAACTCTTGACTCTCGGGTCTGAACTATTCCAAGACAACAAAACTTTACCGTCAGTAAGTTTTGCCTCAACCATTGAGGGAGTCTCTGGCTTAATCATGGTTTTTCCTAAAACAGAGTGATTACTATAGACACTCTCTAGTTTATCTTTATCAAAAACGCTGACTCTATAAAAATACTCTTTGCCGTCCTCCTCTATCAAATCAACGTATGAGTTATTTTTAGTATCTATTATCATCTTATATTTTCCATTGATATCAGATGATCTATATACTCTATAAACTAAAAAGTCTGGAGCGTCACTCTTCTCCCACCTAATCTCTACTCTTCTTGGCAAATCAGTAGAGGCTGTGATTTGCGTTATCTCTTTTGGCAGCTCTTTTGTTACTACATTAACTTCTTGGCTAGGATTTGAGATGAGATTATCAAAAGTAAGCGCGCGAATACGGTACTTATATGTAAAATTGTCTTTTAGGTTTTTATCTATGTACTCAGCATTTAATCGCCCATTGATGGTAGCTATATCGACCCATTTGCTATCTTCAAGTGTTCTTCTTTGAATAATATAAGATTTTACTTTTTCATTGCTGTGGGGTCGCCAAATTATTTTTGCACTTCTTGGCATAGAGTCTATACTATGAATCCAAGTTACCGACTCCAGATTTGGAAGAGATGTCAATGTGACAATATTACTCTTTTTTGACTCTGCTTTTTCACTATATGTCTTAAAATAGTATCCATATTTTGAGTTTGCTTTGATGTTTGTATCTAGATAGTGTGTAGAAAAACGATTATCAACAGTATCATAATAGTCATTCTCATTCTCTCTTACTTCATCTAGATTTACCTTATATATATAGACACCCTCTACTCTCGGGTCTCCTATAGGTTCCCACTCAAGTGCTATTGCGTTAATATCAACAATTGTCCCGTTTTTTGTAAGCTTTACAGTAGGCAGCGTATCGTCAATAACCGCATCTTTTTTTGGTGTAGGCTTTACACCACAGCCGCTAAGAATCAGCAGCGAAGCTGTGCATAATGTAACTAGTTTCCATAACTTCATCTATTTGCTCCGTATTAAATTTTTTATTTATATAGTTCATCATTTGTGCATCCGGCAATACAGAAAATGTAACTCTCTCTTTACTCTTTGGATGAATAAAATAGATTATGTATGCATGAAGCAAGATGCGTTCCGACTTCTCTTGTTTAGGGCTTTGAGCATAAATATCATCGCCTATAATATGACGATTTTTACTCTCTAAATGAGCACGAATCTGATGCGTTCTTCCCGTAAAAAGTTTACATGCAACAAGTTGATTTTTTTCATCACTACTTAGGGCGAGATTTTTAAAAAGCGTCTTTGCATATTTTCCATGCTCTAAACATGCCATCTTTAGTCTATTATTTAGACTTCTTGCAATAGGAATCTCCACCTCTGTCAACTCATCCTTTAAAGGGGGAGTTATAACTGCTAGATAGTATCTTCCCATACTCTTATCTTGAAGCTGTTTAGATAAAAATTCATGCGAAGCGTTATTTTTTGCCACAACCATAGTTCCGCTTGTACCTTTATCGAGCCTATGCACTATCCCGTTGCGCTCTTCTGCACTTATTGTTGAGAGTCTTACACCTCTGTATTTGAGCCAATCAACAAGCGTTGCCTCATTAACGCTTGGTGCAGGATGAACGATAAGTCCGCTTGGCTTGTTTATAACCAAAACATCATCATCTTCATAAAGCACCTCTACATCAAAATCAATATCAGGTACAGGTTTTATCTCTATTTTTGGAAACTCTACCTTAACCGTCTGCCCCTCTTTTAGCTTAGCACCACTACGAGAAACTACTTTTTTGTCAACTTCCACACACCCCTTTTTAATAAGATTTGCAATTTGTGAGCGACTTTGACCTATCTGCGATGTTAGAAACGTATCAAGGCGTTCTACATTCTCGCAAATATAACTCTGGGTTTTATTCATATTACTAACCTTTATGTTACAATTTCTAAAATTTTAATGGAGTTTCAAATTTGTGGAGAATTGATAAGCGTATTTTAGCACAATTTGATTTTTTTTCTATTATCTTAATAATACCGCTTATTATTACTTCAAACTGGCTTATTAATGAAGTCGTACCTACTCTTGGACAAAAACAGATTGCTTATGTTGGAGTCTCTGTCTTCGTCTTTTTAGGCATTTTTTTACTTCCGATACGCAGAATGAGTTGGGTTATTCCGCTTATTTATTGGATAAACATAGCACTTCTTTTAGCAGTAGAGTTTTTTGGTCATGCCAGACTTGGGGCACAGCGATGGATAGATATACCCCTTATCAATGCAACTATTCAACCCTCTGAGTTTGTAAAACCTGCCCTTATTTTAATGCTTGCTTACCTTATTTATAGAAATCCTCCTCCAATAGGCGGATATAGAGTAAAAGAGTTTCTCAAAATCAGTTTTTATATACTTCTTCCATTTATCCTGATTGCTAAAGAGCCTGATTTAGGAACTGCCTTGATTCTTCTTCTAATTGGGTATGGTGTACTCTTTTTTATTGGCGTATATTGGAAAATATGGGCAGTTATTATTAGTTCAATCCTTCTCCTCTCCCCTATTGCCTACAAATTTCTACTACATGATTATCAGAAGACAAGGGTTAAAGATTTTCTTAGCGAAAAACCATCTTATCACGTTCAGCAGTCAATGATAGCTATTGGCTCAGGGGGTCTTACAGGCAAATCAAAAGATGAAGCCACACAGACACAAATGCGATTTCTTCCTATATCTACAAGTGATTTTATCTTTGCTTACCTTGTTGAGAGAAGCGGTTTTTTAGGAGCTCTTGGGATTATTCTTATATATGTTATGCTTATTTTGCACCTCTTTAGCTTAAGTCTATTTTATAATGATTACTACATTAAAGTTGTAACAATCTCTATATCGTTTATGCTTTTTATATATATGGCAATAAATATTTCAATGACAATTGGATATGCTCCTGTTGTAGGTATTCCTCTACCCATGTTTAGCTATGGTGGGAGCAGTTTTTTAAATTTTATTATTCTCTTTGCAATTATGCAAAATCTTATAACATTTAGGTATAAAGATATGTATGATGGACGGGGAACTAAAAGTTTTTTATAGGAAAATCTAAAATGTAGTGGCGCGGTGGACGAGACTCGAACTCGCGACCCCCTGCGTGACAGGCAGGTATTCTAACCAACTGAACTACCACCGCGCATAAAATTATGCTTTTTGCTTTTCTCTGCGTTAGAACCTTTCGCTCAATTGTCACATAGTCCAACTATGCTCCTCATTCACTCAAGAACCCGCCTTGATTAAAACAAAAATCAAGAATTTAATAAATAATTGTTGTTTTTTGAATTAGTTGTGCTGAAGTTTTTAGCGAAGTGTACATTAGTACATGAGCTAAAAGCTGAAGTGCAAATAATCAAAAAATGGTGGGCACTACTGGACTCGAACCAGTGACATCTACCTTGTAAGGGTAGCGCTCTACCAACTGAGCTAAGCGCCCTTAATTATATTATGGCGACCCCTAAAGGATTTGAACCTCTGTCCCTACCATGAAGTGATAGTGTCCTTGGCCACTAGACGAAAGGGTCACTTTCATTTTAAACAAAAGGCTTTGTAAAAAAACTAAGTTTTTTTGCATTAAATGTGCCTAAAGTTCTAGCGAAGCATACTAAAAGTATGTGAGTTAGAAGTTTTGGTGCAAATAATCAAAATGGTGGGCATTACTGGACTCGAACCAGTGACATCTACCTTGTAAGGGTAGCGCTCTACCAACTGAGCTAAACGCCCTAAAATTGTGTTTTTGAATTAGTTGTGCGTAAAATTTTGCGTAGCATACTTAAAGTATGTGAGCGAAATATTGCGTGCAAATTATCAAAAAATGGCGCGGTGGACGAGACTCGAACTCGCGACCCCCTGCGTGACAGGCAGGTATTCTAACCAACTGAACTACCACCGCTTTGGTGTCCTGTGATGGATTCGAACCATCGGCCACATCATTAAAAGTGACGTGCTCTACCAGCTGAGCTAACAAGACATTTTCCTCTATTTGTTAAGAGGTCGAAATTATATGCAAATAGGTTTTAATTGTCAAGATAAAAAGATATAAAATTTAAAAAAACATCTCTTTGTCCATTAATAGCAACATTTTAATCGCAAAAAGAGTGCTTTGATGCTGGATATAGTTTCTATCTCCAATTAAGTTTAGTCGAATCTCTTTATGCTCTGTTTTAGTTCTTAGACCTATATATACCGTCCCAACAGGTTTGTACTTAGTTCCGCCACTATCACCTGCTACTCCACTTATTGAAATAGCGTAATCAGCACTGCTTACGCTTAGTGCACCATCACTCATCTGGGCAACAACCTCGCTGCTTACCGCGCCGTACTCCTGTAGTGTTTTAGGATTTACTCCAAGCCAATTCTCTTTAATAGCGTTTGAATATGTCACTAAAGAGCCTTCTAAGATTTTTGAAGCGCCGTTGTTTTTCGTAAAATAGTAGCTTAAAAGCCCTCCGGTGCAACTCTCTGCAAAAGCAATTTTTTTATTTTTTGATGATAGTTTTTCTATTATGTATGTCACTATATTTGTTGCGGCAACAACTCTATTTGGCAGAAGCTGTTTGGCTGAGGATATGAACTTAGATATATTTCCATACTTCTTGCTTCTGATTTCCACTCTTAGCCAGCCCTCTATAAGTTCCACTACCTCAATTCTAAGATCATACATTTGAGCAATTGGAGAGAGTATAGCAACTACGCTATCCCTCTCCTCTTCAAAAAGATGGATAGTCGCACTTGACTCTTCATGGTTTATAAGAATTTCCGGGAGTTTTTGCATCTCATCTACATGTAAAACATTTGTTATTGAATTTTTATACTCTAAAAGATAACTCCCATTTTCAAAAATAGAGCTGTTTGAGGGTATCAGCATCTCCTCTTTTAAAATCTGATTATCCCTTGTTACTGTGCATATAAGCTTCCCTATGGTTGAGAAGTGCTGTTTGCTTGTAACAATAATATGTCTGTTTGCTTGGTGAAGCTCTTTTTCAAGATACAAAAAGAGTGAATTGTCACTCTCCTTAAAGAAAGTTATAGAGTCAATAAAATCTATTTTTTGCTCAATTTTTCTAATAATATACTCTCTAAGAGGTAGGTTATATATAAACTTGTTACCGATTAGCAGAAGATGCAGTTTCATACGTAAATAGCCTTTTGCAAAAAATTATTTTATACTATTATAGCACTGTTTTTATCATTTAAAGTAGCTTTTAAACCCCTAAAGGATATAATGCAAAAATTTTACACAATTTGGGACAGATATGGATTACAAAGATACACTACTTTTACCAACTACAAATTTTGCCATGAGAGGCAATCTCATCAACAATGAACCAATAAGATACGCTTCATGGGATGAGAAGAAAATATATGAAAAGATGAAAGCAAATCGCAAAGATGCGCAAAGTTTTACTCTTCATGACGGTCCTCCATACGCAAACGGAAATACGCACATCGGTCATGCACTCAATAAAATCTTAAAAGACATAATCATAAAACATAACTATTTTAACGGCAAATCGGTGCGTTTTACTCCGGGATGGGATTGTCACGGTCTGCCGATTGAGCAGCAGGTAGAGAAGAAGGTAGGCGGCAAACAGAAAAAAGAGCTTCTAGGTGCGGCAAAAGTAAGAGAACTTTGCCGTGCTCATGCAGCTGAATTTGTCGGTATTCAAAGAGAAGAGTTTAAAAAACTGGGCATCATCGCAGACTGGAAAAACCCATATATCACGATGGATTATAAGTTTGAAGCAAACATCTACCGTACTCTTTGTAATGTTGCTAAAAAAGGTCTTCTTATTGAGAGAAGCAAGCCTGTTTTTTGGTCATGGGCTGAGAGAACTGCTCTTGCTGAGGCTGAAGTAGAGTATGAAGATAAAGAGTCACACTCTATATTTATAGCATTTGAGTTAAGTGACGAAGCAAAAGCAAAACTTGGCATAACAACAAAAGCAGCCCCTGTAATCTGGACAACAACCCCTTGGACAATCCCTGCAAATACTGGAATATCTCTCAATCCTGAGGAAGAGTATGTTCTAACGACAACCGGATATATCGTTGCAAAAGAGTTGCTAGAGTCTTTAAAAGAGCAAGAGGTCTTAAGCGGAGATATAGCTAAAACCTTTAAAGCAAAAGAGTTTGAAAATCTTTTAGCAATTAATTCGCTTAACGGCAGAACATCGCGCATAGTTTTAGGTGAACATGTACTGGTTGACAACGGAACCGGATGTGTTCACACGGCTCCGGGACACGGTGAAGACGACTACCGCATAGGGTTAGTATATGACCTAGAAGTAATTATGCCTGTAGATGAGACCGGATGTTTTGATGAGACGGTAGTTAGAGAAAAACTCATTCCAAATGCAGAGGAGTTTGTAGGCAAACACATCTTTAAAACAAATGATGAGCTGATAGAACTTATGGGAGATAGTGTTTTAAAAGTATCTAAATTCAGACACTCATACCCACACTGCTGGAGAAGTCATACTCCTCTAATTTTCCGTGCAACTAAGCAGTGGTTTATCAGCGTAGATGGAACTCCTGAGGGTCAAGATAGAACACTGAGACAAATTGCTCTTGATGAAGTTGAAAAGACTCTCTTTTACCCGCAAAGCGGTAAAAACAGACTCAAATCAATGGTTGAAAACCGTCCTGACTGGTGTATTTCACGCCAAAGAGACTGGGGAGTTCCTATCGCATTTTTTAGAGTAAAAGCAACCGGCGAAGTTCTTCTTGATGAGAAGGTTTTAAACTTTACGGCGATGGTCTTTGAGATGCACGGAAGCGATGCATGGTACTCCATGCCGACAGAACAACTGCTCTACCCTGGCGCTGGCTATAAAGCGGACGAGCTTGAAAAAGTAACTGACATCTTAGATGTCTGGTTTGATAGCGGCTCTACTTGGTACTCTGTTTTGAAATCACGCAACTACGACGCAGGCAATTATCCAGCTGATCTCTACGTCGAGGGAAGCGATCAACATAGAGGGTGGTTTCAGTCATCTATGTTTTTAAGCGCCGCAGTAGAGCATAAAGCACCATACAAGGGAGTCCTTACTCACGGTTTCACGGTTGATGAGAAGGGCGAGAAGATGTCAAAGTCAAAAGGAAACGTAGTCGCTCCCGATAAAGTTTTAAAAGAGTACGGTAGTGAGATACTTCGTCTTTGGGTAGCTTCTAGTGACTACCAAGGAGACCTGAAAATCTCTCAAGGCATACTAAAACAGACGGCGGAGAACTACCGAAAACTAAGAAACACGTTTAGAATTATGCTTGCAAATATAAACGACCTAAAAGCAATAACTCCTTATGAGGAGATGGGCGAGCTTGATAAGTGGATACTTAGTGAAGCAAAAACTGTTTTTGACGCAGCTCATAAATCATTTAGCGGTTATAACTTTGTGCATGGGATGAGCCTGCTGAATAACTTCATAGTAAACGAGTTGAGCGGAATCTACATCGACATCACAAAAGATAGTCTTTACTGTGATAGCAAAGATGACGCAAAGAGAAATGCAAGCCAGAGCGCGATGGCTATCATCGTCAAATCGCTTCTTGGACTAATCGCTCCGATACTGACTTATACAGCGGATGAAATCGTAGAAAATGCTCCTGTAATAATTAAAGGCGATAAAGAGGATATTTTTGATTTTGTTTATGAAAGTATTGAAGATGTACACTCAACATTTAATGTTGACTACATGTTCGCTGCAAGAGAGAGTTTTTATGAAAAAGTTGATGCTCTTAAAAAAGAGAAAGTCATAAAAAATACTCTTGAGTTAGTTCTATATACAGAGTCGCAAAATGTTCTAAAAATGGACAAAACAGAGGCTGAGGACTGGTTTGTTGTATCTGGTGTTTCAAGCGGCGAGACATCAGAGGAGCTTGGAACATTCAGCGTAGAAGGTGACACTTTCATAATAGCAAAAGCAACAAAAGCAAAATGCCCAAGATGCTGGAAGTACCAATCTGAGGATGAAGAGAGTACATGTCCAAGATGTACAAAGGTTTTAAATGCCTAACTTCGCCGAGCCAGTGTCAGCTACATTTATCGCAGTAACCGTTGCTGTGATATTTGTCATAATAGGCATAGGAATAGCGCTTGTCAAACTAGGAAAAAAGTCTAGAAATCCATAGGGCTTATAGGCTTTTTTCCCTCTCTTACAATTTTTATCCAATGGACGTATGTTCTCTCAGTTGAATAACTATAGTGTTTAAACCTAATTTTGTCACGAACTAAATCTAAAAGTTTCTTTTTCGCTTGCATGTCAGTTCCTTTGTTTAAGCTACATTATGTTTGTTATGTAAAATATTTACGAAATAACACACAAAATGTAATTTAATTTGAATATATAGTATTAAACAAACATCAAAACTTTAAGAATTCTATAGAATTTTTCTATCAATTATCAAAAATATGACAAATTGACATATTTATAACCAAATAAACCTTTTTAACACACAAATGATATGTCAGTTATTTATATGATTTAAAGTTGTTTTACATATAATGTGTTTGATTAAATAGTTATGTGCGCGCAGAAAACAAGCAAAGGAGTATAAATTGCAAGGTTCAGTAAAATGGTTTAGCCAAGAGAAAGGGTACGGCTTTATCACATCAGAACGCGGGGAAGATCATTATTTCAATGTTCAGTCCGTTCAAGGAGCAAACCTACCTTCAAACGGAGACAAAGTTAGTTTTGACTCTAAACCAGGAAATAAAGGCCCTCGCGCTTTTAACGTTTCTATTGTTTCAAAAGCAACACAAGCAAGCAGCAGGCATAATGATGACCGAATAAATTGCCCTAGTTGCGGTAAAAAAATTGTGCCTCGTATGATTACTTACCGTGGGGAGCCAGAAAAGTCAGTTTGTCCTTATTGTGCAGCCACGGTAAAAAAATTTAGTAGCTGTTTTATTGCTACCGCCGTTTACGGCGATCCGTCATGCCCCGAGGTTAGAGAACTAAGAAGATTTAGAGATGAAAGATTACTTCCTAATCCATTCGGCAAGGCCTTTGTCGCTTTTTACTACTTCTTGTCACCACCGGTTGCAGGCTGGTTGGAAAATAAGCGTAAATTATCTGCAATATTAAAGTCTGGGCTAAACATCATAGTTCAGCACATAACAAGTAAAGGCAGCGGACGCTAAAAGCGCCGCTGCTTTAAGCGTTAGAAGCATAAAAGGATATTTTATGAGAGGTTCAGTTGAACAAATGGAAGAAGAGAAAAGAGAGAAAGATTATGAAAATATAATCAATGAAGCTGCTGCATTTATTGCTATTGACAACTACAAACAGCAAGAAGCATTCGACAAGGCAAAATCCTTACATGAAGAGAGAGAAAATTCAGAACACGTTATTACGGATGAAGAAACTGGAGAAATTCAATATCTTGAAGATGGTTTAGAACCAAAAGTTATACCAGAAGATAAAAAAGCTCAAGTTTATAAAATTGCTGAAAGACTATACCCTATTTTTGAAGGGGACTTCTAACAAGTACTTGGAGAGAAATATGAAGCCAAAGAGCGGCTTCATATTTCTCAAGACAGTCGTTATCCGCTCACTGCGCCCCCGTTAGGATACAAATGAAAATAATATACTATATTTTATCAGTACCCATAGTATTAAATATAATATTAGCCATAGCTATATTATCAGTAATAGTAATGGATGTTTTTTTAAAAGATATTCCAGAAATAGTTCCTTGGGGTTATGAATTTGGATATATATACTACAAGCTATGCTTATCATTATTTGCAAGTTACATATTTTATTTTATTGTAATCCATATAAAGCTTGAACGAGACAAAGAGAATGTTAATGTGTTTATTTCAAACAAAATATTTCTTATTATCGGAGACTATAAATCGCAAATCGATGCAATAAAAAAAGAAACAAACACATCAATAGAAAAGCAATATTTAAATGAAATTGATATAGAAACTATGTTTCAACAACTAAATCCAAAAGGGAAAGCTCCTTTAGTTTTAGGTAATATTAATAACTATGCAAATTGGATGCAATATTTTTCTTTTTACAAAGACAGAACACAGAAGACAATTCAAAAAATATTTGTTCATATGCCATTTTTAGATTCAAAATTAGTCAAAATACTTGCACATATTGATGATTGTGAACATTTTACAGTTATAGAACTGCTCTCTAATATGACTTTTGGCAATAGTGATATGAAATCATTTGCAAGTTCATTTTATAAGTATTCTATGCTCTGTAAAGAGCTAGAGGATTATGGAAATAAAAAGATGATAAAGTATAAAAAATCCTAACAAATCATTGGAGAGAAATATTTGACCCTAGCGGCTCAAATATTTCTCAACTCAAACGTTACCCACCCACAATATCATCTGAAAATTTAAATACACCTATTTATGAAAGTAAATTGTTAAAATTGTGCAACATGAATTTGATTTGATAATAAAATACACAATTTTTTGATAAGATAGATGTTTTTATTTAGCCTATATACTATAGTATTTACTATATGAACACTAACCTGCTTGCATAACTAGCGTAGAGCGGGGAGACGGACTAAACATATGACTACTGACCAGATATTGATATTGACAATTCTTACCTTTACGGTGGGCATGTTCCTATGGGGGCATTGGCGCCATGACATGGTGGGTGCCACTGCGCTATTGGCGTGCGTGCTTGTTGGGCTAGTACCACCGCTTGAAGCCTTCGCTGGATTTGGTCATCCGGCTGTTATTACTGTTGCTTGTGTATTGGTTCTCAGTCGCGGTCTGCAGATTTCTGGCGTAGTTGATGCTCTGACACGCACCGTGATGCCAGTGCAAGCAGGCGTCACGCTTAGCATGGCTGCGCTGATAGGACTAGGAGCGGTGCTCTCAGGCTTCATGAACAACATCGGGGCGATGGCATTGTTGATGCCCGTAGCCATACAGATGGCAAAGCGATTGAACCTAACTCCCGGTCAAACACTAATGCCGCTAGCTTTTGGTACCATCCTTGGTGGCATGACAACGATGATTGGTACTCC
>Ga0172382_10002153_pt1 | contig 33581 bp, 38 predicted proteins | sample Leawel138RmetaG_FD_122245 | JGI IMG/M metagenome (GOLD analysis project Ga0172382, IMG submission 122245) | Leachate microbial communities from a municipal landfill in Southern Ontario, Canada - Leachate well 138R metaG | ecosystem: Engineered > Solid waste > Landfill > Unclassified | place...
CAACACGAATTAAAACACAATTGAGCGTGCAGATTGAGAGTAATTACCCCTGGAAAAAGGCAGCAGGTAAATCAACCTACTGCCTTTTTTCGTGGCTCAACTGTGCCTTAATTCCTAAAATGTACAATTTCATAACCATAGCTGTCGCCATTCTTCAACACGGATAAAATGATCGGAATAGCAGAGGCTCCCATTAACTCTTTTGAAACACTTTTCATGGATTTAAATTTTTGATTTGGTTTTTAAAAAAAACTATTTTATATTGTTCTTGCAAATATTTACAATTATTCAATGACTATCACAAATTATTCGACGTCCAGCACAATTTGAATATTTTCTTTCACTAATAAAACCAGGTCATCAGGAAGTTGCCCGATCCTTTTTGTTAATCGTTCATTATCAATCGCCCGGATTTGGTCAATCATTATATCACAAGGTTGTGTTAAGTTCGCTGTACCCTTCTTTAGATGCACCCTTAAAATTTCAGCATCCTTTTTAACATTTGTCGTTATCGGGCAAATGATTATTGACGGATGAGGAATCCTGTTAAGCAAATTGCTCTGAATCACCAGAACCGGTCTTGTTTTCCCCGGCTCGGTTCCAATCTGTGGATTTAAGTCAGCAACCCATATTTCGAACTGTTTAACTGCCATAATCAATCTCCTCAAATTCTTTAAGCACTGACATTGAATCTGCATGAACAATCCCCGATTCCTTTTTTAGTTTTGTCTCTAAGAATTGTTTCCGTTGAATTTTATTGTAATACTCAATGGCCTCGTTAATGTATCTGTTCCGGGATTTCTTAATCCGGGTAAGAATTTTTTCAGTCTCGCCGAATATCGAATCGTCAATTTTTAATGACACTGTTTTCATGATATATAAAATTTATACCACAAAGGTATATGTTTTTAAGATATCAACCAGGTGTATCTGCAAACATTTTATAATTTTTTTTCCTACCACATTTTTTCTCATTTTTAAACTGCTATGCAATCCTGATTTTACAAAGAGCATAAAATTGCTATTAAAAGCCTTTTCGATTATAAAAGATTATTTAGATTTGTATCCAAATGAAGACACAATAAAATGTTCATTATTGAAAAAACAGTTGAATTTGACAAATGGCTTAGAAAATTAAAAGATTTAAGAGCTAAAGCTAAAATCTTGTTTCGAATTCAAAAAATTGAGAACGATGAACACTTTGGAGATTGCGAATCAGTTGGCGATGGAATTTATGAATTTAAAATAAACTATGCTAAAGGGTACAGAGTATATTTTAAAAAAATCAACCGGGAAAATAATTATTTTACTCATAGGCGGTGATAAATTAACTCAACAAAAAGACATTGAAAAGGCAAAAGAAATTTTAAAAAGAATTAATAAACAGAGGTATGGAAACTTCAAAATTTGATATAGCAGACTACCTGGACAGCAACGAGGTGGTTATAGAATATCTTAATGCTGTTCTGGCAGAAGGAAATGATTCAGATTTGATTACAGCAATCGGACATATTGCTAAATCAATTGGAATGACAAAGATTGCTCAGGAAACGGGATTAAGCAGACCAGGTTTATATAAAGCTTTATCTGATGGAGCTAAACCGCAGTTTGAAACAGTTATGAAAGTCTTAAGAGCAATTGGCGGTCAGATAAAAATAAATCCGATAACTGCCTGAATTAAAAACACCAAATGTTTTGAACCCGGATCGCGGCACAGAGAAACAACATCCAACACGTTTCACCTTAACTCTTCATTTAAACGTTCCTTCAGGAATATTTTTATGAGTGATTGATAAGGAACATCTCTTTTCCGGGCAAGCATTTTAATTTCATCGAGAATATGTTCCGGCAACCGCAAAGAAATGGTTTTTGTGGAAGGTTTTAAGTTGGTAAACACTGTCCTTTTTGCTTTTATCCAATTTACATATTCCGATGAATCGTTGACAGCCCAAAATTCTCTTTCCTCTTCTTCGTTTTTAAAAACCGGTATTTTTTTTTGTTTGCTCATCATAAATTATCCTCTCTCTTTTATTCACATCTCTTGTCGAGATTATTCTTATTAAATTTTTTTTTACCGTATAAACAATAAATAAAAATCGTCCTGCATCTGTTCTCCCAAGTAAAAACCAACGTTGCTCTTCCCCTGAATGTTTTTCATCATGACGAATAATTAATGGCTCATTGAAAAAAACCTGTTCACATTCTCCCTGAGTTGCCTGGTGTCGCAGCCAGTTTTTCAATGAATTTCCTTTATCCCATTCGAAACCGGTACAATTTTCAATTTTTTCATTCATGTATATTGCAAATATATACAATTATTCAATGACTATCACAAATCATCCGACGTCCGGCACAATCTGAATACTTTCTTTCACTAATAAAACCAGATCATCAGGCAGTTGTCCGATCCTTTTTGCTAATCGTTCATCATCAGCAGCACCGCATCACGGCTTCCATGAATTCATCGGGTTTTTCGGCATGGAGCCAGTGCCCGGTGCCGGGAATATCCACTATAGAAGCATCGGGGTAGATCTCTCTGATCAGGGAAATGTCTTCGTCCATGACGTAATTGGAGTTCAGCCCGCGGATGAAAATGACCGGGTAACGGGTAATGGGGATCCGGTCGTCGAACCACTCCCGGTTAACGCCACCCACGATTTCATCGAGGTACTCATAAAGAACTTCCACGTTGAGGCGCCATCTGTATTGCCGGGTCGATTTGTCTTTGGTGATGTTTTTTAGCAGGAACTTCACGATGCGTACATCGTCGATCTTTTCAGTCAGCATGTCTTCGGCATCGTTACGCCTTTTTATCCGGCTGAAATCCAGCTCCATCATGGCCATCAGGATGTTGCGGTGCAGGTGGTACTGGCTGCTGTCCCTGTGTTGCAGGTAATCCTTGGGCGCTATATCGGCAATCACCAGCTTTTCCACCCTTTCGGGGTAGTCGGCGGCAAACCACATGGCCGTTTTCCCTCCCATGCTGTGCCCCAGCAATGTGGCCTTTTCAATGTGCTGCTGTTTGAAAAACTCCGCCAGGTCGGCTTTCATGTCATCGTAACGGTTCTCTCCGGCAAACGGCGACCGACCGTGGTTCCGCTGGTCGATCATGTAAACGGTATGGTCTTCTGCCAGCTTTTTACCCATGTTCATCCAGTTGTCAGATGAGCCATAGAGGCCGTGGACAATGACAATCACCGGCCCTTTTCCTTCTTTTCTGTAATAGAGCTCCATATTATCTGAGGCAGTCGAGGTATTTCTGAATAGTAACTTCCAGCCCGAAGTAAAGCGCATCGGAAATGAGTGCATGTCCGATGGAGACCTCTTTCAGCTCCGGAATGTTTTTGTACAGGTAGTTCAGGTTTTCGAGGCTCAGGTCGTGCCCGGCATTGACTTCCAGTCCGACGTTACCGGCAAATCTGGCCGCGGCAACAAAGGGTTCAATGGCCTTGTCGCGTCCCAGGGAGTACAGTCGTGCGTATGACTCGGTGTATAATTCTACCCGCCGGGCGCCTGCTTCGGCAGCTCCCTCAATGGCCGCGGGATCGGCATCAACAAAGAGCGAGGTGCGTATGCCATTCCCCTGAAGCCGGGCAACCACCTCCTTCAGAAAAGCCAGGTTCCCCCACGTATCCCACCCGTGATCACTCGTAAGCTGTTCGTGGGTGTCGGGAACAAGGGTTGCCTGGTCGGCTTGTACTTCGACAACCATCTTTAAAAAATCTTCATCGGGGTAGCCTTCAATGTTAAATTCAGTGGTGATCAAGGGTTTAATCTCATAAACATCCTTCCGGGTTATGTGGCGCTCATCGGGGCGTGGATGCACTGTAATGCCTTGTGCCCCATAACGCTGACAATTTATGGCAGCATCCGGTACACTTGGAATATTCCCGCCGCGGGAATTACGCAGTGTTGCTATTTTGTTTATATTTACACTAAGTCTTGTCATAACTTTTTATTTTTGACGCAAAGTTACGTGTTTTACTTATAACCTGTTAAAAACAAAGATAGACAATTGCTGGCAAAAAATTTAATATCCGATGTAGTGACTGCTGCTCGAAGCAGCGAGAAGGGAAGAAAGATACTGAACTCAATGGATGTTTATCGGGTATCACATCTTCCGGTGGTGGATGATGGCCGTTACCTGGGATTGGTCTCCGATAAGTTTATCTATGATCTAAACCTGCTGAACCAGCCCATAGGCCAGGAAATTGAGAAATTGGATACCACACATGTTCACGAAGAACAGCATATTTTTGAAGTGGGCATTCTCATGTACAAGCTGAAGCTGAGTGTGATGCCGGTACTGGAAGCCACCCATACCTACCTGGGAGCCATAACACTGTATGATCTGGCCCGGAGGTTTGCACGCTACTTCTCCCTCCAGGAACCGGGAGGGGTTGTGGTGCTGGAGGTGAACGAAACCGACTATTCCCTGTCGCAGATCAGCCAGATCATCGAAAGCAACGATACCCGCGTACTAAGCTTTTTTATGAACAAGCTGCCGGGAACCCATACCCTGGAACTGGTGCTGAAACTCGACAAGGAGGAATTGTCTCCGGTGATCCAGGCCTTTATGCGCTACGATTACAACGTAAAAGGCATCTACCTTGACCATTCCATGCTGAATGACCTGTATCAGGACAGGTATGACCAGTTCATGAAGTTTATGAATATATAGTTTTAACCCCCCAAAGGGGCGATAAATGAAATAACCATTAATTATGAAGATCGCTGTTTTTGGATCCAGTGTTTCTGAAAGGTTTCTTCCCGTACTGGATGAATTTTTTGGATTCCTTCAAAAAGAAAAAATTGAGGTGCAACTTTACAGGCCTTTTTATGAGTTTTTACGGGAAAAACTGAAAATTACACCTTACCATACCTCCTTCTTTTCGTCTTCTGAAGATTTTAATGCGAATAACCATTTTATCTTTAGTGTTGGGGGCGATGGAACATTCCTGCATTCTGTGGTTACCATTGGTAATTTCGATATTCCTGTTGTGGGGGTGAATGGTGGCCGGCTGGGATTCCTGGCCGATATTGCTCAGGAACAAATTCAGCAGGCGCTTACCGATATTTTCAATAATAACTATTCAATCCTTAACAGATCGTTGCTGGAAGTAGAACTTTGTGGTGCCGAAAAGCTTGACTTTAATTACGCTCTGAATGAACTGGCCGTACTGAAAACCGACTCTTCATCCATGATCAATATTTCTGCCCGCTGCGACAACCAATTACTGAACAACTATTGGGCCGATGGGCTGATTGTGGCTACTCCTACCGGCTCAACTGCATACTCCCTTAGCGTGGGCGGACCAATTCTTACTCCCGATTCCGAGAATTTTGTGATCACTCCTCTTGCTCCTCATAACCTCACTATCAGACCGGTAGTGGTTCCCGATAAATATGAAATTAAATTGAAAGTGGAGGGCAGGGGATCGTACTTTCTTACTTCCCTCGACTATCGCTCTGTAGCCGTCGAATTCTCCACAACCCTGAAAATCAGAAAGGCAAATGTTTCCCTAAAAACCCTCCAGCTACCAGGAATTACCTTTTTTAATACATTGAGAAATAAGTTGATGTGGGGCGTCGATAAACGAAATTAATTATTCTGCCGAGCTTAACAATTTTTAATCTTTCTTTGTGTTTTATAAGAGCGTAAGGGCATGTTATATTTGGAATTATATTACTTTTGTACCTCTTGAAAGCTGAAAAATGAAAGGGCAAACAAGATGAGTTCGTTGAAATTCAAGCGGTTGGTTATAGAATTTATGATGTTTAATACATCCATTCCCCATAAAATGGGTGCAAATAGGGATTTATTGAACTGTTGGTGGTTGATGCGAACCGGAAATATGCCTGAAGCTATTGTTGAATAAACGATTTGAATATCCAATGAGGAAAATTATCCTGGTGTTTTTAACAGTTGTTTTAACTGTTTCAGGGTTTGCCCAAAAATCAGCAGATGTTGGTATTTGGGGAGGCACTTCAACCTATTGGGGAGATATTGAGAAAGCACCCCCGTTGCAAACATTCAACTTAAATGTTGGGGCCTTTTTTAGGTATAACTTTAATGCACGGATTGCCTTGAGGACGTCAATCCTGACCGGCAGTTTCGCTTCTGAAGGATATGTTGAAGATGTTCCCTTCGAATTCAGAAAAAATGCACAGGACTTTTCGGTAATGGTGGAGATCAACTACCTGAGATATATCATGGGTGACAAGAAAACACGTTTCACCCCATACATAATGGGTGGAATCGGATTAATGGATTACGTTTACCAACTGGATGCAGGGCAGCTCCGGAGTATAAATCCGGATCATCCACATTTAAACGGTACAAATGTTACATCCATTGATCCTTCTACTACTGTAGCCCCGGTTATTCCCTTCGGATTCGGAGTTAAGTTCTCTGCCGGAGATAAACTGGAAGTTGGAGCAGAGTACCAGATCAGGAAATTATTTAACGACAAGCTGGATAATATGGATGACCCGCTTTCATTTGAAAAAAATAATGTTGGAGTAGAATATTCAGATTTTTGGCATAAGAATGACTGGCCGGGTTATTTGGGTGTTTTTATTACGTATAAAATTTTTATGGAAACAAAAGATTGCCCTGCCTACGACAGGAAATACTGGTAATGGAATCGTTAAAGGAAAAAATAAATATTGGGAAAATTCCCCGGCACGTGGCTATTATAATGGATGGTAACGGTCGTTGGGCTGCCCGGCATGGCGTTGAACGTTCATTTGGCCATGAACATGGTGTTGAGGCTGTCCGGTCAACAGTTGAAGGAGCCGGAGAAATTGGAGTGGAATACCTTACATTGTATGCTTTTTCTACAGAAAACTGGAAACGGCCGAAAAGTGAAGTGAATGCCCTGATGAGGCTCCTGGTTCAAGCCATAGAAAATGAAACCGGGGAACTGATGAAGAAAAATGTCCGGCTGAGTGCTATTGGTGATTTGAAAAAATTACCCCGCGATGTGGTTCAAAAATTGAATGAATGTATCCAAACTCTTGAAAATAATTCAGGCCTGAACTTAATCCTGGCGCTGAGCTATAGCGCAAAATGGGAAATTACCGAAGCAACTCGAAAAATTGCTTCCGAGGTAATGAAAGGGAATATTTCCCAGAACGATATTGATGAAAAAATGTTTGGAAAATACCTGACTACAGCTGAGATACCCGACCCGGAACTGTTGATCAGAACCAGCGGTGAGTACAGACTAAGTAACTTTTTGCTCTGGCAAATCGCATACGCAGAAATGTATTTTACCGATATTCTTTGGCCCGATTTTAGAAAGGAAAATTTGTTTGAAGCTGTTTTTGATTTTCAAAACAGGGAAAGAAGATTTGGAAAAACCAGCGAACAGTTATTTACATAGTTTAATATGATCAGAATACGAAAGCTACTTATACTCTTACTATTTTTTACGCACATCATGCCAATGGTTATAACCGGGCAAATAACTGATGAAGAATATTTTTCAATATATTATTCCAGCCCGAAAAAATATACCATTGCTGATATTCAAATATCTGGTATTCGCTACCTCGACCAGACTGTTCTTATCCAGCTATCAGGGTTGAGTGTGGGGCAGATTATTGAAGTCCCGGGTGAAACAATCACCCGTGCAATTAAAAACTTGTGGCAGCAGGGACTGTTTTCTGATGTTAAAATAACCGCACAGAAAGTGGTGGGCGATGATATCTGGCTTGATATATACCTGCAGGAAAGACCGCGACTGTCATCTGTTAATTTTTTTGGAGCCAATAAGTCGGAACAGGATGATATAAATGAAAAAGTGCTCCTCCTGAAAGGCAGTCAGATTACGGATAACCAGATAAATAATGCTGAACGCACCATTAAAAATATTTTCCTCGCTAAAGGTTTTCTGAATACCGATGTGAATATTGTACAACGCGATGATACGACCCAAACAAACAGCGTAATCCTCGATATTTATGTCGATAAAAAGGAAAAAGTAAAGGTGAACGATGTTATTATTCATGGTAATGAAGCGATTAAGGAATCGCTGCTTGAACGCGCCATGAAAAAAACAAATGCCAGGAAGCTGAGAAACTTACTGAAAACAAAAAAGTTCTTAAACGAAGAGTTTGAAAAGGACAAAATTAAGCTTATTGAAAAATACAACGAAAAAGGATATCGGGATGCTATCATCCTGGAAGATACAGTATACCAGGTTGAAGTAGGAAAAAAGAAGAAAAGCAGGGTAAATGTGGAAGTATGGCTGGAAGAAGGGGATAAGTATTATTTCGGAGATGTCAAATGGGTAGGTAACACTGTTTATCCTGCTGATTACCTTACCAATTACCTTGGTATTGAAAAAGGAGATGTTTTTAATCAGTCTATCCTGGATAAACGATTGTTCGACAACGATGAAGGATTAAATAACCTGTACCTCGATAATGGTTATCTGTTTTTTGACCTGGAACCTATTGAAGTGAATATTGAAAACGATACCATTGATTATGAAATGCGTATCCGTGAAGGAAAGCAGGCAACTATCGATAAAGTAATGCTTTCTGGAAATACTAAAACTCATGAACATGTCGCACGCCGGGAAATTCGCACTTACCCTGGTGATCTGTTCAGTAAAACACAAATCATCAGGTCAGTAAGAGAACTTGCACAACTTGGCCATTTCGACCCGGAGGCAATCAATCCGGATATTCAACCTAATCCGGAAAATGGTACTGTTGATATCGAATACCAGTTGCAGGAAAAGGCAAATGATCAGATTGAACTGTCTGGTGGCTGGGGTGCAGGTATGTTTGTGGGATCAGTAGGATTGAAATTTGCAAACTTTTCAGTTCGTAATATTTTAAATAAGGAAGCCTGGCGACCGCTGCCAACCGGTGACGGACAAACACTGAGCCTGCGTTATCAAACCAGCGGTAGATATTACCGTACTGTCAGCCTCTCTTTTATCGAACCCTGGCTGGGAGGGAAAAAACCAAACTCTTTTTCTTTATCCCTGTCACACTCTCGGATCAATTATAGCGCTAATAAATACTATCAGAGCTATAACCCATACGGATATGGAGGTTCATCACCCTATGGCATGGGCTACTCCCCCTATGGCATGGGCTACTCCCCCTATGGTATGGGTTACTCCCCCTATGGATATGGCTCCTCTCCTTATGGCTATAGTGGTTATTACGGATATCCAGAGTATCAGTATAACTATAGTTCTGAAAATGAGGGAGGTGATGATGAGCAGATCTGGGAAACTACTGCCCTGGCTTTGGGATACGGATACAGGCTCTCTTTCCCGGATGACTTTTTTACCGTATATCATGAACTGTCATTCGAGCACTACCTGCTCCAAAATATGGGAAGTTACTTCTATTTTATGCAGGATGAAACCGGAAATGTGAACGGTACTTTCAATAATTTTAGCCTGAAAACAGTTTTTGGACGAAATTCCATTGATAATCCGCTCTACTCAAGAAGCGGCTCACAGTTTAATATTTCATTGAAAGCTACACCTCCATTTTCATTGCTTTCCGGGAAAGATTACAGCTCACCGGATATTACCAATAATGAAAAATATAAATGGATTGAATACCACAAATGGTTATTTAAAGGACAAGTATTTAATGCGCTATCGAGCAATAGAAACCTGGTGTTGCGTACCGCAGCTGAGTTGGGATTTCTGGGATACTACGACTCAAACCGGCTTTCCCCTTTCGAAGGATTTATCGTGGGCGGCTCAGGAATGTCGGGATATAATATTTATGGTACTGACTATGTTGCTTTGCGCGGATATAAGGATTTCAGCCTGAGCAATGAACGTAGCGGTTCAAAAATGTACTCTAAGTTTACTATGGAATTACGTTATCCTATAACCCTGAAACCCAGTGCAACCATTTTCGCCCTGACATTTTTGGAAGCAGGGAATGCTAATATGAGCTTTCAGGATTATAACCCTTTTAAACTCTACCGGTCAGCCGGCGTGGGTGTCCGAATATTTCTGCCCATGTTCGGTTTGATGGGAATAGACTGGGGGTATGGATTCGACGATATCCCATGGGCTCCCGGTGATAACGGTAGCCAGTTCCACTTCGTTATCGGACAACAATTCTGATCGTTACATCTTTGGCATAATATATGATATTATCATTTAAATTGTAAAAAAATTCGCCATGAAGAAAATAATTTTAACCATTGCAGTTCTTATTACGCTGAGCAGCTTGACATATGCCCAGAAATTTGGATTCATCGACTCCGGCTACATACTGGAGAACATCCCTTCTTTCAGAGCCGCACAGGAACAATTAAACCAACTATCGGAGCAATATCAGAAAGAACTGGAATCCATGCACTCAGAAATTGAGCAGATGTATAAAGATTACCAGGCTGAAAGTGTCTTGCTGTCGGAAGATATGAAACGCAAACGGGAAGATGTCATCATCACAAAGGAGAAAGATTATAAACAACTCCAACGAAAATATTTCGGACCGGAAGGCGACCTTTTTCAAAAACGGCAGAGCCTGGTTAAACCCATTCAGGATGACGTTTTTTCGGCAGTCCAGGAGATTGCCAACGAAGGTAGTTATGCTGTAATATTTGATAAAGCGGACGGTACAACGCTCTTTTTTACCAATCCGCGATACGATTTGAGTGATCAGGTTCTCCAAAAACTCGGATATAAATGATTAATAATTATATTTGTGACCAAAAATTAATATTACGTTGATTATGAGAAATTTATTTAAATTATTCGTTTTGTCCCTTTTCACAGCTGCAACCATGACTGCAGGTGCACAAAACTTGAAGTTCGGACATATTGACCTCCAGGCACTGGTTCAGGTTATGCCGGAACGTGTAACTGCCGAAACTGAATTCAATAATTTTCAGTCGGAACTGGAAGATGTGCTTGGTGAAATGCAACAGAACTACCAGCAGAAACTTACAGAACTGGAACAACTGGGAGAGGAAGTATCTGAAATCAGAAGGAATGCAAAAATTACAGAATTGCAGGAATTGAATCAGCGAATTCAAAATTATCAGGTGACTGCCCAGCAACAACTTCAACAAAAACAAGCCGAATTGCTTTCTCCGGTTTTCGATAAAGCTGAAGCAGCTATCGAAGAGGTGGCAAAAGAAGAGGGATTACTATATGTTTTTGATATAGGGTCAAGAGTTGTACTTTATAAATCAAACCAAAGTGTTGATGTACTCCCCATGGTGAAGCAAAAATTGGGTATCCAATAAAGAGAAGAATTTATATCTTGTTCTCTGAGCCGTTTGTGAATTGACAAGCGGCTTTTTTTATGCTTTAAAACCATTTTTGTTGGAACAGACACTTATTCCATCTATATTTATAACTTGGAAAGTGGATTTAATTTGAAGCATATGAACGACAGGAATAGTCCGGATGAATCAGGGGAAAAAAGGGTTCCCGATAATACCTATTTGTTTGAAATAGCCTGGGAGGTATGCAACCAGGTGGGTGGAATTTATACAGTGATCCGTTCAAAAGTGCCCTCTGTTATCGAAAAATGGGGAGCCGAAAATTATTTTTTGATCGGACCCTATTTTGAAGATCAGGCAGCTGCACACTTCGATCCCGCAACCGATTACTCCACCCCCGTTGGTCAGGCTGTGTTAAAAATGCAGGAACGGGGTTTTGATGTCCATTACGGGCAATGGATTGTTTCCGGCAGACCTTATGTCGTCCTTTTTAACCCCTATTCTGTTTTTGATAAACTGGGAGAGATAAAACATTTTATCTGGCAGGATTATCACATTTCTATCCCGGTACAGGATGATCTGCTGGATAAAGTTGCTGCTTTTGGTTTCCAGGTTAAAGAGTTTCTTCGTTACCTCTGCTCTTCCGGATTTTGTAATCGCAAAGTAATCGCCCATTTTCACGAGTGGATGGCCGGACTACCAATTCCTGGTCTTCGAAAAGAAAACCTCAACATTAAAATTGTGTTCACTACCCACGCTACCATGCTTGGCAGATACCTGGCCATGAATGATAACAGGTTTTATGAACACCTGCCTTTCTATAACTGGGAACGGGAAGCTACCAATTTTAATGTAAAATCAATTGTTGAAATTGAAAGAGCCTCAGCTCATGGAGCCCACGTGTTTACTACCGTCAGCGAACTTACCGGCAGGGAATGTACCCACTTGCTGGGCAGAACACCCGACATGATCCTTCCTAATGGATTGAATATCCAGCGATTTGAAGCTATGCATCAAATTCAAAATCAACATGTCGAATTCAAAGAACAAATACACGATTTTGTTATGGGGCATTTCTTTCAGAGCTATGCATTCGATTTATCTAATACCCTCTACTTCTTTACTTCAGGCCGGTATGAATATCAGAATAAGGGCTATGACCTGACTCTGGAAGCTTTGGCCCGGCTCAACTGGAGAATGCAACAGGCAAATTTAAACATGACTGTAGTAGCCTTTTTTATTACACGAAGACCCTATTATACCTTTAACCCTGATGTCCTTCACAGCAAGGCGCTGATAGAAGATATCCGAAGAGTTTGTGAAGAGATCAAAGAACAGGCAGGCCGGCGACTCTATACCAAAATTACATCCGATAACGGAGGTTATGAATTCCCTCAGCTGAGCGAAATGGTAGATGACTACCTCCGGTTGAAACTCAGAAGAAATGTGCAAAGCTGGAAAACAAAACAGTTGCCTAAAGTTGTAACTCATACTCTGGTTGATGATGCCAAAGATGAAATACTGAACTTCCTGCGCACAGCAAACCTGATAAACAACCGACACGATAAAGTGAAGGTGGTGTACCATCCTGATTTTATCTCAACCTCTAATCCCCTGTTCAAAATGGACTATAACCAATTTGTCAGAGGGTGCCACCTGGGTATCTTCCCCAGTAAATATGAACCCTGGGGATATACTCCCCTCGAATGCCTGGCAAGCGGTGTTCCCTCTGTTACAAGTAACCTGGCGGGTTTCGGTGACTACGTTTCAAGAAATATCCTGGATCACGAAAAACAGGGAATGTTTATCATCGACCGAAAGAGAAAAGATTTTAACCAGACAGCCGATGAATTGACCGATATTATGTTCCGGTTCGTACAAATGACACGAAGAGAAAGAATTGCTTTAAGGTATCATTGCGAAGAGGCTTCTTTGCATTTCGATTGGTCGAACCTGGGACAATTCTATGATAAAGCCTGTCGATTGGCTATTACCCGTTAATTTTTTTCCCCATGCAGATTTCTCCTATTGGTGTTTTTGATTCAGGATACGGCGGACTTACCGTATTGAAAGAGTTAAGAAAAGCTATCCCTCAGTATGACTTTCTTTACCTGGGAGATAATGCCCGCACTCCCTACGGAACAAGATCCTTCCGTGTTGTTTATGATTATACATTGCAGGCTGTGAAATATCTCTTCAGCCGGAATTGCCCCCTTGTTATCATCGCATGCAATACTGCTTCTGCTAAAGCCCTGAGAAACATCCAACAACTCGATCTGCCCCACCTCGCCCCCGACAGAAGAGTGCTTGGTGTGATCAGACCCAGTGTGGAAAAGGTGGCAGAAATGACCCGGAATGGGCATGTGGGTGTTTTAGGTACACCTGGAACCATCCTGTCGGAATCATACCCTATCGAACTGGGGAAATGGTCAGGAGGAAAAGTAAAACATGTCGTGCAGGAAGCATGCCCCCTGTGGGTACCTCTGGTCGAAAATAATGAGATAAACACGAAAGGAGCTGAATTTTTTGTAAAGAAAAATATTAAAAATCTGCTAAACAAGGATGAAAATTTGGATACAATCATCCTGGGGTGCACTCACTATCCCTTGCTAATCAGGCAAATAAGAAAATTTGTACCCAATGATATCCAAATCCTGGAGCAAGGGGAAATCATCGCTGAAAAATTGATACATTACCTGCAACGACATCCCGAAATGGAAAGAAGAATATCAAAGGGAAACCAAATACATTTCCAAACGACAGAATCAGTCGAAAATTTTAATGAAAAAGCAGCTCTTTTTCTGGGTCAACAAGTAAACGCAGAAACCACTCACTTTTAACGAAATTATTAAAATCCCAGTTCACTTATTGCTTTTTTCATCTCATCGTATTGCTCCTCCATGCTCACCAGTAATTTATATTGAGCCCGGGTACGTATTAAATTATGATCTTCTGATTTGACCTTGTAATAATTATCCCCGTCAATGTAGTCCATCAAAAATCGAAGCACCTGCTCGTAGGTGATGTACCGGGCTGAAAAAGCCAGATACTCCAGTTCCTTTTGGGTAAGAAACGATCCGGCTTCCTTAAGGTAGCCCCTGGTAAACGCTCTGAAAATCTCTATATCCATCGATACACGGTCAAGGTTCTCATCATCCTCTTTCCCTGTATTGGTGTAATAACGGATGGCATCGCCAAAGTCGTTCAGTACCGTGCTGTTTAAAACTGTGTCGAGATCAATCACACAAAGTACTTCTCCCTTTTTATCGAAAAGAATATTGTTAATTTTTGTGTCATTATGACTTACACGTGTTGGAATGGTTCCTTCTTCAACTAGCCTCCAGAAGTTCATCATCTCTTCTCTCCGGCTTTCAATCCAGCTGATCTCTTCAGTAACTTTGGCCTTTCTCCCTACCGGATCTTTACTTAATACTTTGTCCCATTGTTCATAACGAATACGGATATGATGAAATCCGGGCAAAATGTCTGTCAACGGTTCTTTCAGGTCTGCTACCAACGACTGGAATTTCCCGATTCCCTTTCCTCCGGCATAAGCCAGATCAGGTGTTTCTGCTGCTTCGTAAGCAATGGTGTCCTCAATAAACAGGCATACAGCCCAGTATTCATCATCCTCGTCGAGGAAGTATAACTTCCCGTCGTGGGCAGGGATAATGGTCATGGCCTCCCGCATGGGATCGCCGCCTGTCTTTTTCACCTTAGCTTTAATATGCCGGCATACCTTTTCAATGTTTTCCATCATGGCCGGAATGGGCGAAAAAACTTTTTTGTTCTTTCGCTGTAAGATGTATCTGAATCCCTCTTCTGTTATTACAATATAGGTGTCATTGATAAAACCTTCCCCAAGGGGATTCACTTCCTTTACTTTTCCATCCAACTGAAATTTCCCTGCAATACGGAATAAATGATCGTTCATAAGACTTGACATTAAAATAATTTCTCAGGATAATCTCCGGCAGCGATCAGCTGGTTGATCCGGGCAATTACGCGTGGCTTGTCTTCCCGGTAGGTAACTCCAAACCAGGGAGAGTCAGCTTTCAGAACTTTTACTTTAGCTGAACCTTCAGTAATCATTTCAAAAACAACAGAAGGAATGTATATTTCCGATTTGGGCTCGTTGCGGTGATGTTCCAGAAACCGGGTGAATTTTTCATTGAGGGTTTTGAATACCGAAGGTTTGAAACCCCAAATGTTCATGGATACACTTTCATTTCCCGATAGAAATAATTCTCTACCATCGGATTCAATGGAAACGATTTTATCTTCTCTTTTTACAATTTTAATGGTTTCCACAATTTTTTGTAGCATATCATTCCGGTCGACATCGCAAATACCTCGCGATACCGATCCAAAATCTGATAGTGTTTTGCTAAGTCTATACCCGATCATGGCGTACTCCCTTTCGTCAGCTGAATGCATTAAGAACTTAGCCATTGCCTGATAGGCAGGGTATCCGTAAAAGTCATCAGCATTCAGGGCACAGAATGGTTCTGAGATGGCATGCTGAGCTACCTGTATTGCGTGAGCTGTCCCCCATGGTTTTTCCCGGTTTTCAGGCACGGTGAAACCCCCGGGAAGTTGGTTTAGCTCCTGGAAAATATATTCTACATCGATTTTCCCTTTCAGCTTTGGATCGAATTTTTCCCTGAATGCATCAGCAAAGCTTTCACGTATGACAAATACTACTTTGCCAAAGCCTGCCCTTATCGCATCATAAATGGAATAATCGATGATGGCTTCACCGTTTGGTCCCACGGGTTCTATCTGCTTGAGACCTCCATATCGGCTCCCCATCCCCGCCGCTAAAATGAGTAGTGTTGGTTTTTGCATGAGAATAATGTTAAATTAATGTATTGTATTTTAGGTAAATATGAAAAATTTATATTTTTTTGAAGCTTGTAGCTGGTTTTGACAATCTCTTCAAAAAACAGGATGATCTGTTCAATTTTTATACGAAAAAATAAAATCTTTTTGACAAATAAAAATAAGAGGATCAAAAAAACAGGTATAAAGTTTTTTAAGCATTCGTAGCTCTGGCCTATTTATACCAACTTGCATACATCCCGTACGAAGAAGCAATACGTTTAATTTCTCCATCTAAAAGTTCGGCATTAACCTCTTTGATTTTTACTGCCGGAATTCCGGCATATACACTGCCACTTTTAATGATGGTCCCTTTGGTTACTACCGATCCTGCTGCCACAATTGAATGACTTTCAATTACGGCATCATCCAGTATGACAGCATTCATTCCAATTAAAACATTGTCGTGTACCGTGCAGCCATGAACAATTGCACCATGAGCAATGGTAACGTTATTGCCGATTCGGGTAGGGGATTTCTGATATGTAGCATGAATGACTGCATTATCCTGAATGTTCGTGTTGTTCCCGATTTTGATAAAATGTACATCTCCCCGGATTACTGCATTGAACCAAACACTGCAGTGATCACCTAATTCAACATCTCCGATGAGGGTGGCTGTGTCAGCCAAAAAACAATTTTCTCCAATCCGGGGGGTTTTGTTTTGAAGTGTTTTTATATATGCCATTTTTGCTTCATTAAAATATATTTCAAAGGTATTAAAATCTCTAAATATTTGTATATGTCATGAATACCTTGTTAAATAATGGTTATTTTTGTTTTTGAAAAGCGGGTAGCACAAAAACCAAGCCGACCTAGAAAATCTAGAATGTTAATTTTAGGGTTTACATTTTTTGAATAAAAATTATTGTAATCAAAACCAAAAATTAATGAAGGATGCAAGAGTAATTGAGATGGATGAGGTGGCAATCCGGTTTTCAGGTGATTCGGGTGATGGGATGCAGTTAACGGGTACTTTGTTTTCAGATGCCTCTGCGTTGTATGGAAATGATATTTCCACCTTTCCTGATTATCCCTCGGAGATCAGGGCTCCTCAGGGCACTGTAGGAGGAGTATCGGGATTTCAGGTGCAGTTTGGAAAAAAAGAGGTAACTACTCCCGGCGATTTTGCTCATGTGCTGGTTGCTATGAATCCTGCAGCTGTTAAAGCCAATGCACGGTTTATGAATCCGGGAGGTACTATTGTTTACGATTCAGATTCTTTTACAGAAAAAAATTTGAAAAAGGCAGGTTTTAAAACAGATGATCCTTTTAAGGAATGTAACCTGGAAGATTTTACGATCATTGCTGTACCTGTTACCAGCCTTACCCAGGAAGGATTAAAGGGTTTTGGTCTTGATAATAAGAGTATTCTACGTAGCAAAAATATGTTTTCTCTCGGATTGGTTTGCTGGATGTTCAGCCGACCGCTTGATTATATTGAGGAGTTCATTCACAACAAGTTTGCAAGAAAACCGGTCATTGTTGATGCCAACATCAAGGCTTTACACGATGGTTACAACTATGGCATGAACCTGCAGCATTTAACCCCGACTTATATCGTACATTCTGCCGATATTGAAAAAGGGACCTACCGGAATATCAACGGTAACCAGGCTACTGCCTGGGGATTGTTAGCAGCGGCTGAGAAATCCGGGCTTGAGCTTTTCCTGGGCTCTTACCCAATTACACCAGCTACCGATATTCTAATTGCTTTGTCAGAACGGAAAGATTTAGGTGTAAAAACTTTTCAGGCTGAAGATGAGATTGCAGGTATTTCCTCAGCTATTGGCGCTGCTTTCGCCGGTGATTTAGCTGTGACTACCACATCGGGGCCAGGACTGGCACTGAAATCAGAAGCTATCGGATTGGCTGTAATGGCTGAATTACCCCTTGTTATTGTTAATGTGCAACGTGGTGGACCTTCTACCGGATTGCCAACAAAAACTGAACAGTCGGATTTGTTACAGGCACTTTATGGCCGTAATGGGGAAAGCCCTGTCGTTGTATTAGCTGCAGGAACACCTTCCGATTGCTTTTACTATGCATTCATGGCAGCGAAAATTGCTCTCGAGCGTATGGTGCCGGTGATTTTGCTTACCGATGGGTTTCTGGGTAACGGAAGTGAACCCTGGAGAATTCCTGAAATGAAAGAAATGCCATCCATTCTACCCCGGTTTGCCAAAGATGCAAACTCCTTCCAGGCATATAACCGTGATCCAAATTCTTTGGCGCGCGAATGGGCCGTCCCGGGAATGAAAGGATTTGAACATCGGATTGGAGGCCTGGAAAAAAATATTACCGGAAATGTAAGTCACGATCCGGAAAATCATCAGGTAAATACCCGTATCAGAGAAGAAAAAGTACAAAAGGTGAAGGATCTAATCCCTGAACTTGAACTGTTTGGCGACATAGAAGGAGATGTATTGGTTGTTGGCTGGGGAGGAACATACGGACACCTGATCAGTGCAGCCGGAGAACTCCGAAAAGAGGGCAAAAGGGTTAGCCATGCCCATTTTTTCTATATCAAACCTCTCCCGGGAAATAGTGCCGGGATTTTTCAAAGATTTAAAAAAATAGTGGTCTGTGAGTTGAACCAGGGACAATTTGCCAGCTATCTGCGCGACAAAATCCCCGGTTTTAAATACTACCAAATTAATAAAATGAAAGGTCTGCCATTTACCGTGAATGAAATAGTAGATGGAGTAAAAAAATTAATGGAGGAATAAAAAATGGCAGAATTAGAATATACTATAAAGGATTTTAAAAGTGAAAATGAGGTGCGCTGGTGCCCCGGTTGCGGTGATTATGCCATCATGAATGCTATTCAGCGTACCATGGCCGGACTGGGTGTCCCTAAAGAGAATTTTGCCGTCATTTCGGGAATTGGATGCTCATCGAGGTTCCCATATTATATGAACACATTTGGCTTCCACACCATCCATGGAAGGGCTTCTGCCGTGGCCTCAGGGGTGAAGATGGCCAATCCTTCCCTGAATGTATGGGTAGTTACCGGCGACGGCGATGCCCTGGCTATTGGTGGAAACCATTTTATCCATACCGTTCGCCGAAATATGGATCTGAATATTGTTCTTTTTAATAACCGGATATACGGGCTTACCAAAGGACAGTATTCGCCAACTTCCGAACGTGGATTCATTAGCAAAACTTCTCCTTTTGGAACCATAGAAGATCCGTTCCAACCAGGACAACTTGTTATCGGCTCAAGGGGTACTTTTTTTGCGCGGGGTATCGACAGCAATGTGAAACTGGGGGAGACAATTTTTAAGGCAGCAGCAAAGCATAAAGGTACTTCTGTAATAGAGGTATTTCAGAATTGCGTAATTTATAATATGGGCGTCTACAGCGATATTACCGATCCAAAATTTCGTGCCGACAGACAACTGATTCTGGAACAGGGTAAGCCTATGCTCTTTGGTGCCGATCATGAAAAGGGTATCGTAATGGAGAATGGCAGATTAAAAGTGGCTACAATTGGCGAAAACGGAGTGGCTGTCGATGATATACTTATCCATGATGCATTCGAAACAGATCCTGCACTCCACCTCGCCTTAATCAATATGTCATTACCCGAATTTCCTGTCGCGTTGGGTGTAATTAGAAGTGTATCAGCTCCGGTATACGATGAGGAAATGGAAAAACAAATAACCCATATTCAGAAAAGCCGAAAGAACACCTGTGTGGACGATCTGCTCAATTCGGGAAATACCTGGGAAATTTCCGGAAACTAATCAGGATCACCTGGTGAGGATGCTAATCAGGTAGTTATAATTTGAATAAAATATTTATGTGATCAATGTACACATAAACCTGGTTCATGTTATGGGTGAATGAATTAAAGTATCTTTACAGAAATTTTAATAATATGGATTGGCATGAAAGCATTTAATATAGGTGACTTAACAATTAAAATTCCGGTTATCCAGGGAGGAATGGGGATAGGCATTTCTTTGTCTGGCCTGGCTTCTGCAGTTGCAAACGAAGGAGGGGTAGGTGTCATTTCTGTTGCAGGTATCGGGATGTTTGAAAAGGATTATGCACGCAACTTTATTGAAGCAAATATCAGGGGACTGAAGAAGGAAATTAAAACTGCACGGGAGAAAACCAGGGGCATTATTGGTGTAAATATTATGGTAGCCCTGACAAATTTCTCGGATATGGTAAAAACCTCCGTGGCCGAAAAAATTGATATAATTTTTGCGGGTGCCGGTCTTCCACTGAATTTACCCTCTTACCTCACTAAAGACTCAAAAACCAAACTTGTACCTATCATATCATCCGGTAGAGCGGCTGGTCTGATTTGTAAGAAGTGGAAGGAAATATATGATTATCTGCCCGATGCGATAGTCGTCGAAGGCCCTAAGGCCGGAGGTCATCTTGGTTTTAAACGTGAACAAATTGACGATAGTGAATTTGAGCTGGAGAAACTGGTTCCCGAGGTTGTTTCACACATAAAACCTTTTGAGGAAAAATATAACGTTGTCATTCCTGTGATTGCTGCCGGAGGAATCTATACCGGGTTAGATATAAAAAAGATTATGGATTTGGGGGCTGCCGGAGTTCAACTGGGTACAAGGTTTGTCACTACCCACGAATGTGATGCTTCTTCTAAATTTAAACAAATGTATATCGATTCGGTTGAAGAAGATATCGAGATCATCCAGAGTCCCGTTGGTATGCCGGGTAGGGCTCTGAGAAATGAATTTATCGAAAAAATTAAGCGGGGGGAAAAACGACCTGTCAAGTGTCCATACAAATGCTTGAAAACCTGTAATATTGAAGTGACACCCTATTGTATATTTGCTGCATTGATGAGCGCTATGAAGGGGAATTTTTTTAATGGTTATGCTTTTGCCGGGTCCAATGCGTGGAAATCAACCAGGATTATTTCAGTAAGGGAAACTTTTGAAGCCATAAAGCAAGAGTTTAAAGCGGCCGTTGCTGCAAAATTGTGATCTTCCCATTCAGTAGTTAATCTTGTAAAGGAGAGAAAATGCCTGCCTTCCTGTTCAAAGGATGATATGCTCTTGTTCTGTTTTTTTGTGCTGTTCGTTTTTTGGTTTTCAGGTAAAAGCTTATTTTAGGCAATTCATTCAATTTTTTTAATTATGGAAGTAATCACGGTAACCGGGGAAAAAACAACAAACGCGTTTTATCAGGTTCCGGAGATCCTTTACAGGAACGATCCGAATTATATTCCGTTGCTGCGTCCGATGGTTGAAAATATATTTAACAAGGAAACGAATACAAAATTTAAGCAGGGTGATGCCCGGCGATGGTTGTTAAAAAAAGAGGACAAATTTGTGGGTCGGATAGCTGCATTTTACGATCCGGATTATGCCGGAGGATACGAACAACCCACCGGTTGCATTGGTTTTTTTGAGTGTGTAAATGATCCGGAAGCAGCCCATCTCCTTTTTGATACAGCAAAAAAATGGTTGTATGAGAACGGAATGGAAGCCATGGACGGCCCGGTGAATTTTGGTGAAAATTTTTTTTACTGGGGATTGCTGGTCGACGGATTCCAGCCCCAAACTTTCGGAATGCAATATCATCCTCCATACTACCATAAGCTGTTTGAATCATACGGATTTAAAACATTTTACAAACAATTTAGTTATGCTCTGGATATTACCGATCCGGATCTTCCTGACAGGTTTTGGAAAATTGCTGCATGGGTGGCTCAAAAACCGGGTTATTCCTATGAACACTTTTCATTTAAAAACCAGGAAAAGTATATACACGATTTTATGGTCATCCACCAGCAGGCATGGGCTGATCATAGCAACTACAAACCAGCCAGTTATGAGCAACTGAAGGATATGATCACGGAAGCTCGGTTTTTACTGGAAGAAGATTTTATCTGGTTCGTTTATCATAACGAAGAACCTATCGCATTTTTTATGATGATCCCAGATCTGAATCAAATACTGAAAAAATTGAAGTCGGGGAAAATGAATGCATGGAATATTCTTAAGCTGTTGTACTATAAAAAAATGAGAAGCATTACCCGTTGCCGAGTTATTGTTCTGGGGGTAATCCCCCGGTTTCAGCGCATGGGTATTGAATCGGGAATTTTTTATCAGCTGAAAAAAGTTATGCTTCGTAAGAAATGGTATAACGATATGGAAATGAGTTGGGTGGGAGATTTTAATCCCAAAATGAATGCTTTGTTCAAATCCTTTGGGGCTAAACAAACCCTTACTCACCTGACCATGCGATATCTTTTTAACCCTGAAAAAGAATTTAACAGAGCAGCTATTATTCCATCGTGATAACGTACATTTGCATGAAACAGATTTCCTCCCGTTAATAGAAAATAATGTATCTGATTGAAATAAATAATACAAAATCCCGGAAGCTTTTTCACCGGGTTCCGCATATCATCTATAAAAATGATCCCAACTGGATTTGCCCTTTGGAAGGGATGACTGAGAGTATATTTGATCCCCGGACAAATCCTTCTTTTAAAAACGGAGATGCCATTCGTTGGGTTTTATTTGATGAAAAGAATTTGCCAATTGGACGTATTGCTGCATTTTATAACCACGATAAAGCGAAAATTTATGAACAACCTACCGGAGGTTGTGGCTTTTTCGAATGCATCGATCAGCAGAATGCAGCCGGAGTATTGTTCGATGCTGCCCGTGATTGGCTGAAAGCAAAAGGAATGGAAGCTATGGATGGCCCGATCAATTTTGGAGAGAACTATATGAACTGGGGACTCCTTGCCGACGGATTTATGCCACAAGGATTTGGTATGCCCTATCATCCGCCATACTACCTAAAATTGTTCGAAAACTATGGCTTCCAAATCTATTTCAAGCAGTTCAGCTATCACCTCGATACTACATTACCCGAGCTTCCTGAACGTTTTTGGAAAGTAGCTGAATGGGTTTCTAAAAAACCGGATTTCAGCTTTAAACATTTTACCTGGAAAGAAAAGGATAAATTTTTGGGAGATTTTGCCCGGGTGTACGATAATGCCTGGCGGTTCCATAAACATTTCCGGCCTATCGATCAGGATGATCTGAAGGCTTTTATCATAAGCGCCAAATCATTGATCGAAGAGGATTTTATTTGGTTTGCATACCACAAGGATGAACCTATTGCTTTATTTGTGATGGTACCTGATTTTAATCAAATTCTGGCCAAACTAAAGGGACGGATTACTCCCTGGAATCTTCCGAAAGTCATGTGGCTCCGTTGGCGAAAAACAATGACACGCACACGAAGCCTGATCATCGGAATTGTTCCTAAATACCAACGCTCGGGTATCGAAGCTGCTATGTTCTGGCACCTCCGGCCGGCTATGTACAAGAAACGATGGTACCGCGAAATGGAACTCTCCTGGGCAGGTGATTTTAATCCCAAAATTGTAGCTCTCTACGAATCAGTCGGCGGAAAACGAATGAAAACACATTATACCATGAGGTATCTGTTCGACCGCCAAAAACCATTCGTCAGAGCTCCCATTATCTCTGCTGAATCAGGGAAAGAAAATTCATAGCAACAAAACTCCTCATTATGGCTGAATTTCAATATATCGACTTAGGATTGAAAGATTATAAAGAGTGCTGGGAATATCAGGAGAAACTGCTTGCCCAGGTGGTGGAAGAAAAAAAACTCCTGAAAAAGCCGTCTGAATCCAATCACTTTCTGTTGGTTGAACACCCGAACGTTTATACCCTGGGTAAAAGTGGTGATGAACACAACTTACTTGCTCATGAAGATTTCCTGAAAAAGATTGAGGCCTCTTTTTATAAAATAAACCGCGGAGGGGATATTACTTATCACGGACCGGGACAGATTGTCGGATACCCAATTCTCGACCTGGAGTTTTTCGATATGGGTGTCCGTGAATATATTGAAAAAATGGAAGAAGCCATTATTGCAACCCTGAAACATGTAGGATTGGAGGGAAGCCGGAAGAATGGTGCTACGGGTGTGTGGATCGATGCTGAGCATCCCTCCCGTGCCCGGAAAATCTGTGCTATTGGTGTTCGTGTCAGTAGGTTTGTAACCATGCATGGGTTTGCACTGAATGTGAATACCGACTTACGCTACTTTAGTTATATCAATCCTTGTGGATTGACATTCGGAGTGACATCCATCCGGCAGGAACTGGGAAAGGAGTACCCGATGGAAGAGGTGAAAGAAATCCTGAAAAGAAGATTTAACGAATTATACTAACTTCAGATTATCAATAAATAATCAGTTATGGAAAGATCAAACATAAACCGTAGAAGCTTTATTAAAACTGCCGGTATCGGTGCAGTAGGGATTCAAGTGTTGCCGGGCTTTTTATCCCGTGTAGCACCCAGCGATAAAATCAGAGTCGCCCATATAGGAAACGGAAATATGGGAAAAAATCATATCAACTGGTTTGCTGCGTTCCCCGATGTAGAAATCGCAGCTTTATGTGATGTGGATGAACTGCGGGTAGCCGAAGCGAGAAAACTGGTTGTTTCAGTCAATCCGAATGCAAAACCCGACCTCTATTCCGATTACAGAAAGATCATCGACAGAAAGGATATTGATGTGATTACCTGTGCCACACCCGACCATTGGCATGCTCTTGTTGCCGTCAACGCCTTTGACTCAGGAAAAGATGTATACGGGGAAAAACCGCTTTCCTATTCATTAAGAGAAGGACAGCTGATGAAGAATGCCCTTAAGTACCATAACCGGATTTTCCAGTTAGGTACTCAGATTCACGCCGGAGAAAATTATCACCGGGTAGCTGAGATCATTCAATCCGGAAAACTCGGTAAGATTCATACCGTCAGGTTATGGAAAACAGGTGGATCTCCCGGTTTGGGATACCCTTCAAATGAAACTCCTCCCGTAACTCTCGACTGGAACATGTGGCTTGGGCCTGCTCCTTATGCTGAGTATACTCCCGTTCGGTGTCATGGGTCGTACCGTTACTTTTTCGATTACTCCGGAGGTGTTTTTGCCGATTTTTGGTGCCATATTGCGGACATCATGTACATGTCGCTGAACCCTAAAGGTCTGCACAGTATCGATGCACGCGGAGAAGTGCCCGGTGACGGGATTGCTGATACCCCCAAATGGATCGATGTTGATTTTAAATTCAACGACCTTGACGTACACTGGACTACAGCTCCACCCCCGGTTCCGGGTGCAGATAAAATGCATATTGGAGCTCATTTTGAAGGAGAAAAGGGTTCAATCACATGCGATTACGAAAACCGGATCATTGCAATAGGAGGTCAGTCCATTCATGATATCCCGGAAATACCCCAAACTCTTGCCCGATCACCCGGGCATCAGCGAAACTTTCTCGATGCGGTAAAATCGCGGCAGCAACCCGAAAGTAACATGGAATATGTCAGGGAAATGACTATGCCCATGCACCTTGCCCTGATCTCCTTCCGGCTGAAACGGAAGCTGACATGGGACAGCAATAGGGAACAGTTTGTTAACGATCCAACTGCCAATTCTATGCTATGGCGGGAATACCGTTCTCCCTGGTCCCTGCCGGAGTATGGATAAAACATCCGGCGGAAAACCATTTTTAGATAACCTGAGTTTTTTTACATAGCCGGAACAGGAGAGTAACCATTCAGATATTCCTGCCAGGCTTTTCCCCAGGCTTTGGGAAATTCCGGTCGGGAACTTTCTTTTACCCCCCCCGGGGTGATGTCAGACCTGATTGTCAGAGGCAAACCATTCTGCAAAGGAGGTAACGGTTTCGTAAAGACGAATACTGAACAGAGAAACCTCTTTCGGCAGATGCTCCTGAAGGATGCAGGCAATATAGGCTGCAATATTTTCGGTAGTAGGTTGAAAGTCAACTACAAGAATGCGATCGGATGTTTTTCTGAGTAAATTGATCTGTTCCTGCTGAACCAGCTTGTTGATCATTAAAGTGTGATCGAACCGGTTAACAATATTTTTTTTAACTATCTCTTTTAGCTCAGCAAAATCCATCACCATCCCGTCCTTGGGATGGCCGGGATCATTCCTGGGGGCTCCGGTTAATGTTACTTCCAGGTTATATGAATGCCCATGGATATTATAGCAAAGGCCATCGTAGTGATAAAGCGTATGTGCCATTTCAAAATGAAAACGTTTGGTAACCCTGATTTTTGGCATGTCAAATAATTCAAATTTAATGTGGCAAAAGTACCCAATTTTATACTGAATCCCTATTTTTGTATTCGAAATGCAATTGTAAACATGACGATAAAGAAACCTACAGTTTTAAGCGGAATCAGGCCTACGGGTTACCTGCATCTTGGAAATTATTTTGGAGCAGTGCGCAATTTTGTAAGAATGCAGGATGATTTTAACTGCTATTTTTTTATTGCTGATATTCATTCGCTTACCACTCATCCCATTCCAACCGATCTTGAATCGAGTGTGAAACAGGTATTAGCAGAGTATCTGGCTTGCGGTATTGATCCTGAAAAAGCAACCATTTATATCCAAAGCGATGTACCGGAGGTAACCGAGTTGTATACTATCCTGAACATGAATGCCTACCTTGGAGAGCTGGAACGCACCGCTTCCTTTAAAGATAAAGCCCGGAAACAACCCGACAATGTGAATGCCGGCCTGTTGACCTATCCCGTGCTTATGGCTGCAGATATTATCATTCATAAAGCCAACTTTGTGCCGGTGGGGAAAGATCAGGAGCAAAACCTGGAAATGGCCCGCAAGTTTGCCCGCAGGTTTAACCGGATGTATCACAAAAAAGTGTTCCCAACTCCGAAACCATTTACATTCGACGGGAAGGATATGATAAAAATACCCGGCCTCGATGGGAGCGGGAAGATGGGAAAGTCGGAAGGGAATGCCATTAACTTATACGAAGAGCCTGCGGCCATTAGAAAAAAAGTGATGAAAGCTGTTACGGATGGCGGCCCTACAGTGATGAACCAGGAAAAACCTGTCGCTATCCAGAATCTTTTTTTCCTGATGGAAATTGTGTCGGAACCTTCTACTATTGAGCATTTTAATAGTCTGTACAACAACTGTCAAATCCGATATGGTGACCTGAAGAAGCAGCTGGCTGAGGATATCATTTCCTATACTTCACCTATTCGTGAACGGATAATTGAAATTTTAAAAGATAATAATTACCTCGCAAAAGTAGCACGCCTGGGAGCGGAAAAAGCCAGGGAGTCAGCATCAAAAACGCTAAACGAAGTGAAAGAAGTTGTTGGATTCAGAAGATTGTTTTAAAGATTATTTTACCCCATTTTTTCATAGATGCCGGGCTTTTGTCCGGCTTTTTGTTCGGTCAGAAACCTGACCCGTTTCCCTTTTGCTGTAACAGAGAACTCTCCGGGTGAATATACCTTTTGTCCGTTGAGGTATGTGCCAACTACCTGGTGAGTAAACTCCCGGCCTTCAAAAGGCGACCATCCACATTTATAGAGGATGTTTTCACGCGATACCACCCAGGTTTTTCCGGGATCGACCAGCACAAGATCAGCGTAATATCCCTCCCGGATATATCCCCTGCGGTCGATGCGAAACAGGTCAGCAGGAGCATGACACATCTTTTGTACTACTTTTTCGATGGAAATAATTCCCTTTCTGGTCATTTCAAGCATGGCTGTTAATGCATGTTGAACCAATGGACCTCCAGAGGGTACTTTGAAATAAGTATTGTTTTTTTCCTGTAACGTATGGGGTGCATGGTCCGTGGCAATGACATCAATTTTATCAGAAAGCAAAGCTTCCCATAATGCCTCCTTGTCATGTATTGATTTGATGGCAGGATTCCATTTGATCAGATTTCCTTTTGTCCGGTAATCCCGGTCGTCGAACCATAAATGATGGACACAAACTTCTGCAGTAATTCTTTTATCTGATACTTTACCGGGAAGAAACAGACTCATTTCTTTGGCAGTGGAAAGGTGAAGAATATGCAGCCGGGTGTTGTATTTTTGAGCCAGTTCCACCGCTTTGGATGAGGAGGTGAAGCATGCTTCATCATTTCGGATCACAGCATGTCTTGAAACAGGAACATCTTCCCCGTATTTTTCTCTTTCAATTTGTATGTTTCTCTGAATAGTCGTTTCATCTTCGCAATGGGCAGCAACCAGTGTGGGAGCATTTTTAAATAACTCCGAAAGTGTTTTTTCTTTGTCAACCAGCATGTTGCCAGTGGAAGATCCCATGAACACCTTGATGCCGCAAATTTTTGCCGGATCAGTTTTTAGTACTTCCTCCAGGTTGTCATTGGTTACTCCCATGTAAAATGAATAGTTTGCATGGGAAACTTCGGCAGCTCGCTGATACTTTTGTTCCAGCAAGTCCTGAGTTACCGTTTGCGGATTGGTATTGGGCATCTCCATGAAGGTTGTAACCCCGCCAGCCACCGCAGCCCGGCTTTCACTGGCTATATCGCCCTTTTGGGTAAGCCCGGGTTCACGAAAGTGTACCTGATCGTCAATTACTCCAGGAAGAAGATAAAGGCCTTGAGCGTGAATGATCTCTGTTTTACTCAGGTCAAAATCTTTGGGGAGGGTATAGGGAAACACCCGCTCAATTTTATCGTGGTTGATCAATACACTTCCTTTGTATTTCAACCCTTCGTTGATGATGGTGGCATCTTTTAGCAGTGTTTTCATCTTTTCTGGATTTACTCAGCCTATGCCGTAGGTTTTTATTATTCAACCGATTCCTGAACCGAAGAAAGTTTCTTTACTTTGCTTCCAGGATAAACTTTTAGTGCTTCTTCAAGAATTTTTAGACAAATGGCCAGGTCTTCTTTTTTGAGCACATAAGCAATCCGCACCTCGTCCATACCTTTTCCCGGCAGGGTATAAAACCCGGATGCAGGTGCCAGGAAGAGTGTTTTGTTATTGTATTCAAAATCAGAAAGTAACCATGCACAGAATTCATCTGCGTTATCAACCGGGAGCCTGGCGACAGTATAAAATGCTCCCATGGGGATAGGAGAATAAACGCCTTCTATCCGATTGAGCCCATCGATCAGGAATTTCCTGCGATTTACGTATTCATTGTAATTATTCAGCATGTATTCCGGGTCGGCATCGAGTGAAGCTTCCGCTGCAATTTGTCCGATAAGGGGCGGGCTCAGACGTGCCTGGCAGAATTTCATCACATTTTGCCTGACTTCTTTATTTTTGGAAATTAGCGCACCAATGCGAAGGCCGCATTCGCTGTAACGCTTCGATAAAGAATCGATAAGCACAACATTTTGCTCAATTCCTTCTAAATGAAAAGCTGATATGTAAGGAGAACCAGTGTAACAAAATTCGCGGTAAACCTCATCGGAGAACAAAAACAGATCATATTTTTTTACCAGATCGCGGATTTTGTTCATCTCCTCGCGTGTATACAGATATCCGGTTGGGTTATTGGGATTGCATATCATGATCCCTTTTGTTTTGGGCGTAATAAGCTTCTCAAACTCCTCAACCGGAGGCAGGGCAAAACCTTCCTCAATATTGGCGGCAATCGATTTGATTACAGCACCGGCAACAATGGCAAAAGCTTCGTAATTGGCATAAGCAGGCTCTGGAACTATGATCTCATCGCCGGGATCCAGGCAACTCATAAACGCAAAGGTAACGGCTTCACTACCTCCTGTAGTGATGATGATATCATTGATGTCCACATCAATTTTGAACTTACTGTAATAACCGACCAACTTCTGACGAAAAGATCGGATCCCTTCACTGGGTGTATATTCAAGAATTTTTCGGTCAATCCTTTTTATCGCTGCCAGCGCTTCAGGAGGTGTGGGTAAATCGGGTTGACCAATATTTAAATGGTATACTTTAACTCCCCGCTCTTTGGCTTTATCGGCCAGCGGGGCTAATTTGCGAATGGGTGAGTTGGGCATGACCCTTCCTCTTTCTGATACTCCTGGCATAGTAATTTATTTTAATGAAACAAAGATACAAGTATCGAAATGAAAACAAGGAGGATTAAAAAAAAACAATTCAGAGTTATGTTGAAAAATTAACTTGCAATTTATTAAAGCATTTGTTTTCATTGACATTTTTGCCCAAAACAGAATAAGATTATTAATATTTATCATATTTTTTTAACTTTGGTATGTCTATATTTGGTCAGAATTTAAATACGTTATTAAAATGATCATAGGTATCCCAAAAGAAATCATGCAGGGGGAAAGACGCGTTGCGGCTATTCCCGAGACGGTAAAGAAAATGGTTGATTCAGGAATAAAAGTACTCTTTGAGTCAGGTGCCGGCCTGGGGTCACATTATATGGATGAAGCATATGCAGAAGCTGGTGCAGAGCTTATTCCTGATGTAGCTGAGATTTATTCGGAATCGGATGTGATTTTAAAAGTAAAAGAGCCTCAGTTCAATCAGGTTAAGGAGATGCATGAGCTTGACATGATGCATGCAGGTCAGTATTTAATTTCCTTTATTCATCCTGCATCTCCTGCGAACCACCAAATGATTAAGCACATGGCTGTCAGCGGAATTATCGGTCTTACTCTCGATGGCATACCACGGATCAGCCGGGCCCAGGCCATGGATGCATTGTCTTCGATGAGTGCATGTGCAGGTTACAAGGGGATGATTATGGGGATCAATGATATCAGTAAATTTGCCCCATTTGTAACCAGTGCAGTAGGAAGATTAAGACCTGCTACAGTACTGGTAATTGGTACAGGTGTTGCTGGTCTGCGAGCAGTGGCAACAGCCAAAAGCCTGGGAGCAATGGTTTATTCTGCCGATATTCGTCCCGAAGCCAATAAAAATGCCGAATCTCTGGGATCTGTCATTGTGGAAACAGGTGTGCCTCCTGAAATTGCTGTAAGTGCCGATGGATTGCACGCCAATAAGTTGCCTGATGAGTGGCTGGCTCTGGAACGGGAGAAACTGAAAGATGTTGTTGCAAAAGCCGATATCGTATTTTGTTCTGCATTGATCCAGGGGAAAGTAGCCCCAATACTTATCAATGAGGAGATGGTAAAACTGATGCAACCGGGAAGTGTAATTGTGGACATTTCAATCGATCAGGGCGGAAACTGTGCCATCACATCTCCCGGTGAGATTGAAACCAAACACGATGTGACTATTCAGGGGATCAAAAATATTCCGGGTTTGCTGGCCACCAGCTCAACTATCATGTTTTCAAAAAATATATACAACCTGTTGATTTACCTGATAAAAGAGGACAGAATTATGCTTGATGTATCTGATGAGATCATATCTTCGATTTTGGTTACAAAAGACGGAAAAATTATTCATGAAGGTACACTCGAAGCGATGGGACTGAAATAGGGAAGGGATAACCACAGCTTTAACTTTAATCCATTTTATACGATGACAGCCTGGATTTTAATTGGAATTTTTATTGTTTCAACGATTGTTGGGTATTTCCTGATTACCCATGTTCCCAGTCGGTTGCACACCCCACTCATGTCGGGAATGAATGCTTTGTCGGGGGTAACCATCCTGGGTGCACTGCTGGCAACTGCTACAGCACTCTCCAGTCGGGATCCCATTGTGGGGTATATTTTGGGAAGCATAGCGATTATTCTGGCTATGATCAATGTAGCGGGGGGGTTCACTGTTACTAACCGTATGCTGAAAATGTTTGACAAAAAGAAGGAGAATCAAGATGAACAGTAGTCTGATCATTGTTTTTTCAACAGCCAGCCTGCTGTCTGACGCGGTTTATTACATACTTTGTGCATTGCTGGCTGTAGCTGTTCTGCTGGGAATTCATCTGATGAGCCGTGTCGAAACAGCGAAAAGGGGAAATCAGCTCAGCGCCATGGCCATAGCAGTGGGTATTATTGTTACCCTGATCAAAAAAGATATCCTTCCGGTATGGCTAATCTATCCGGGAATGCTTGTGGGGCTGACCATTGGTCTGATACTGGCCAAAAGGGTGAAAATGATACAAATGCCCCAACTGGTTGCTCTGCTGAACGGGATTGGTGGTGCTGCCTCAGCTATTGTAGCTTCCTTTGCTCTGGTGTCTTTATATAACGGAGATGAAATTTTTGGAAAAGCTGCTTCTTCGCTGGCCATAGCAGTAGGAACCATTACCCTGTTTGGCAGTCTGATTGCTGCAGGCAAGCTGCACAAACTGCTGGATCAGAAGCCTGTGGTTCTTCCGTTTCATCAACCTGCCGCCTTGATCCTTTTGTTCATACTGGCGATTGCAGTTCTTCTGGGGGGCTTTTCTCATATTTTGCCAATATCTTATGTGCTGATTGCCATGATTGTGGCTGCTGCAGCATTTGGAATTGTATTTTCTGTTCGCGTGGGCGGAGCTGATATGCCCATAACCATATCACTTCTGAATAGTATGAGCGGTGTGGCGGCGGCAATCACCGGTTTTGCCGTGAACGATGTTCTTCTGGTTGCTGTTGGTGGAATTGTTGGTGCCTCAGGATTGTTTCTTACCCGGATTATGTGTCGGGCGATGAACCGTAATCTGGTGGATATATTGCTGGGAAAAACATCCCTCCGGAGAGGCCTGACAATCGAGAAAACAGAAGAGGAGAAAACAGATCCTGTTGAACCCGGAACAAGTAATACTGATCCATTGGAAATGGTCAGAAAGGCAAAAAATGTAATCATTGTTCCGGGTTATGGAATGGCCCTGGCACATGCCCAACATCTGGTGAATAATTTTGCCCAGTGGTTAAAAACAAACGGCGCAATGGTGAAATATGCCATTCACCCTGTCGCTGGTCGTATGCCAGGCCACATGGACGTATTGCTTATTGAAGCCGGTGTTCCCTTTGACGATGTTTTTGAAATGGAGGATATAAATGATGAGTTTAAACTTGCTGACCTGACAGTTGTCGTGGGTGCCAATGACGTCCTTAACCCCGCAGCCAGAAATGCGACCGGCACTCCCATTTATGGCATGCCCATCCTGAATGTGGACCAGTGTAAATATATATTAATCTTTAATTATGACCTGAAACCCGGATATTCAGGAGTGGAAAATCCAATCTATAACCGGAAAGAGGGGGTGTGGATCATCCAGGGCGACGCTGCTGTCACTATCGCAGAAACATTGAGAAATCTTTAAAACCTTTTTTTTCAATCTGGTTGAAAAAACGTAATTTTATCAAAGATAATAGGCATATTTAAATTTTGTATGTTACCAACAATCCTGAAATTTTTCATGATAGTTGAATATGAAATAAATAGATGAACAAACATTAAATATTTTTACTCAAATGAAGAAATTAATTATTAACCGACTGGATTATGCACGGATCAAGAGGTGCATTGAAGATGCAAAACAAATCAGATCAATAAGCAGCACAGAAGCTGAAAAATTAGTGGTGGAGCTGGATCATGCAGAAATAGTTAAACCAGAATTGATACCTGCCAACGTGGTTACAATGAATTCAATTGTAAAAGTGAGTTTTTTAAATAATAACAAACAAATTCAGTTTCAGATTGTCTATCCGGAAAAGGCAAACCTGAAAGAGAATAAA
>Ga0172382_10002154_pt1 | contig 33578 bp, 33 predicted proteins | sample Leawel138RmetaG_FD_122245 | JGI IMG/M metagenome (GOLD analysis project Ga0172382, IMG submission 122245) | Leachate microbial communities from a municipal landfill in Southern Ontario, Canada - Leachate well 138R metaG | ecosystem: Engineered > Solid waste > Landfill > Unclassified | place...
CGTATGAACCTGTTGGCAGACAAGTGTAATAGCGGGCAGTCCCTGTCGAATTGTTGAAATCAAATGCAGAGCTTACATCCTGTTCGACTTCTCCCTGAGCCTTTAGCTTAAGAATTAAACCCATATCGGAAAAAGAGGTCTCTTCCCAGTTAAATCCGATATCGACATACCCCTCACCGCTGAATTGATTTAAGTTAATCTCAACAACATTTGCCCTGGTAGTCAGATGGTGTGTTTTAGAACCGGTGGCTATGGTTGTTCCCTGTTGATTGACCCCCTTAACCGTGATATTCCATGTCCCTATTACTAAAGAGTTAACCTCAATTTGAGTACTGTTGGTGGTTATCGAAAAAGAGCTGGAATTAGGCCCACTGCCGGTTACTATATAACCAGTGATTGATAAACTTTCTCCTTCGGGACTGATGACTTCGCGGGTCGTAGACCGTAAACTCTCATCGACGCTAAATCTCATTCTGAGATTCACTGATTGCTGTGCTTCCTGGCAACCAAATAGGAAGATTATGGAAAGTAAAACCAAAGCTATGCTATAATAAGGATACTTTTTCATATAGGCCTCCAACGACTATATGCCTCGGTAAGCCAAAATGCTTCAAAAGTAAAGAATCCTGATTGAATTAAACATTGGATGGTGGTAAAAAAGCGGTATGAAACTTAAAAACGTATTAAAACCTTCAGTTGTCGTAACCTCTCTTAAAGGGGAGACTAAAGAGGAAATCATCGAAGAGCTTTTAGACATTTTAGTCAAAGACAAACAGGTAAAAGATCGCCATGAAGCTCTTAAAGATCTTGTCCAACGGGAGCAAAAGATGTCAACCGGAATTCAATATTCTGTAGCGATTCCCCATGCAAAGACTAAAGCCGTCACTAAATTGGCTGCCTGCATCGGAATAAAAAAAGAGGGCATTGATTTTGCTTCACTTGACGGAGAGCCGAGTAAAATATTTATTATGACTCTCTCTCCAGTAGATCGTGTCGGACCGCATGTTCAGTTTTTGGCTGAAGTAAGTATGGTTTTAAAAAGTAAAAAAGCGCGTGAGATTCTTTTGGAAGCTGAAACAGCTCAGGACGTTTTGGCAGTATTTGGTCTGTGAGAAAATAATATGACAGAGAAAATGATGATTCTAGTCCTCCAATTGGGGGTAATACTGATTGCTGCAAAATTAGGCGGATGGTTTTTTTCCAGAAAACTAAACCAATCCCAGGTTCTTGGAGAGTTAGTTGTTGGGATGCTTTTGGGGCCGCACCTTTTGGGAGCAATTCCCTTGGGCTCTTTTGGCCCTCTGTTTCCTCTCCTCGAGGGATCCGTTGCAGTTTCTGCTCCTCTTTATGCCATCTCTACCATAGGCTCGATACTGCTTCTTTTTACCAGCGGCTTAGAAACTGATTTGCCGACATTCATCCGCTTCAGCGGAAAAGCAACAGTGGTAGGATTGGGGGGAGTGGTAGTTTCTTTCTTTTTGGGAGCGGGACTGACGGTACTGCTCCATCCGGAAATAGGGTCGATAATGGCTCCCGAAGCACTTTTTCTGGGAACTGTTATCACGGCAACGTCAATAGGAATAACTGCTAGAATTTTACAGGATAGCCGTAAAATTTCAACTCCTGAAGGGGTTACCATTTTAGCAGCAGCAGTTTTAGATGATGTGTTGAGCATTATTTTGCTTTCGGTTGTCGTGGGAGTATCAGCTGCCGAAATGGGCTCAGGCTCAGTAGTCTTTTCGGAAATAGGATTCATTGCCCTGAAAGCAGTCGGTTTTTGGTTAATATGTATGGTTTTGGGGATTTTCCTTGCCCCGAAATTCACCCATAAAATGAAGAAATTCGAGTCTATAAGTCTCATTGCAGAGGTCTCTTTTGGGATAGCGCTCCTATTAGCCGGATTTTCGGAGTTATCGGGACTTGCAATGATTATCGGTGCTTATATTACAGGTCTTGCCCTCAGTCAGACAGATGTCGCTTTTGAGATTACCGAGCGGGTCAAGGTAGTCGGAGAATACTTTGTTCCGGTGTTCTTTGTTGTCATGGGGATGATGGTCGATTTTAAGAGCATGAAAGGAACTCTCGTTTTTGGAATTCTTTTCAGTATTTTAGCATTTGTCGGGAAACTGATTGGTTGCGGTCTGCCGGCTTTATTTGTCGGTTTTAATCTCAGGGGAGCCTATCGGATTGGTGCAGGGATGTTGCCCAGGGGAGAGGTTACTTTAATCGTAGCCGGTATAGGGCTCTCAAGCGGAGCCATCGGAGCCGATATGTTTGGAGTCGCGGTAATGACAATGCTCTTAGCCTCTTTTGCAGCTCCTCCGTTTTTAATACACTCTTTTAAAGGGGGCAGCGGTTATAAAAAAGAGGTCGGAAAACCAATAGCCGAAGATATTACAACTATAGAATTGGAATTTCCCTCCGAACGGACTGCTGAATATGTGAGGCGTTCTTTAGCCGTTGCTTTTAGAAGCGAAGGATTTTTTATTACAACGATTGAAGGTTCGATTAGAAGTTGGCAAATTCGAAAAGAACAACAGGTGATTGTGATGAGTAGGGTAGGAGCTAAGTTGGAATTATCGGGTAAAAAATGGGATGAAGGTTACCGCAGATTGATGCTTTTTGAAGCACTGGTAGAGTTACAGGAGTTTGCCGACAGTCTCAAGGGGATGGAAAAACCCGAAATGATGGGAGCCTCTCTTGTTATGGATATATTTAAATCAGAAGAGTAGAAAAAGAAGATGAAAACACTCCTTAAAGTTCTCCTGTTACTGGTCTTTGGTCTTATAGTATTTTTACCTATGAGAGGAGTTTCAAGAATCCTCTATTTAGGTCTGTATATTTTATTGGCTATAATACTTGTTTCTTACTACGTTGTTGCCTATTGGGTCAGTAAGAAGCATGCCGCAAAATATATGGAAGGTTTTTCCCTTTTTGTCTCTAAAATTCCACCTATGAACAGTGAAGATTTTATCAGAGGAAGGTTGGTAATAACACCAAAAAAAATAGCTCTTTTTCAAAAAGAGAGTCTGATGAGATTAAGAGAAGTTTGGAGTGTTGCTACGGCGAAAGTCGAAAGTTACACAACTGCAAAAGTGATGGGCAAAAGAGAAGGTTTGATTTTAAATCTCGGGGACTCAAAAGAGGCTAAGTTTATTATCCGTAAAGCCGATAAAAAAAGCGAAAACATAAAAAAAGGGTTAGGCTGGTCAGATAATTAAGTAGATAGTGCTAGCACTAAAAGACAATTGTTCTCCCAAATGGGTCTTGGTAGGCTCTTCTTGGAGAGACAATGAAATACCTACTGCTTATTATAATTTTATTGATACCACTAAATCTAGCTGCCGAACAAAAGAACGGAATCGACTTTTTTGTTACTGCCGATACTTTTGTAATCGATGCCGCTTGGACAAAACAAGTAGCCATTAAAGTTGGTTTACAGTTAATTGAAAGCAGCGGTGTAGGGGTTAAACTCCCCTTTAATTTTGTTATAGACCGCAGCGGTTCTTCTGAAGCTATTTTTGAGAGTGCATTACAGCTTGTTTTCTACCCTTGGCAAAAAGGACCATTCATCAATCTTACTTTAGCTCAGATAGATCTGTTTATAGGCCCTTACCTTCCCCCTCAAAAAATCCACTATCTTAATGAGATAGCTTTCGGCTACACATACCGATTTTTGCCCAGTTGGTTTGTTCAACTCTCACTCCTATACCGCGACCCCTCAAATACTTTCATCGAAAGCTTTGAATATATAAACAGTCATATCCCTTCGTTTCAGAAGTTCAGATTTTCTTTGGAGTTTGGTTGGAAATTTTTAACTGTTTCTGCCAAAGAGGAGAAATAAGGAGGTCTTTAAGATGAATAGCAAAGCTTTGTTTACCGATTTTGTCTCTATTGTGGTTCTTATTTGCCTGTTGGGGTGCTCTTTGGCTCTGGATGTAACACCAAATTCCAGTGTTAACGAGTCAATTATGATTCCCGTAGTGGAAAGGCTTTTGAATGACCAGTTGGAGGTGGTTACCCCTGTATTGGAAGAAAACGGAGAGTTATCGCTAAACAGTCGTTCCTTTTTACTGAATACCAGCGGTAAAACAGTTATTGAAAATATGCTAAAAGAGGAAGGCGGCTCAGACTATCTGAGTTTTAGTTATGCTGTCGCATCCAATCAAAGCAGCGACTCTCTCTTAAGAGAAGCGGCAAAAATAGTCCCACAAGAGGAATTTTCCCTCTTAGCGGAAGAGATGGTTAATACTGAAAGATCCCTTTTAAATTCAAGAGTTTTGGAAAGCAGAGCCATTCCCCCCAGCCAAAGAGCCGACTTTTTAAGGGATTTGCAAAAGCTTGTCACAAAAACATTGGTTCTGATGGTTGCCGGTATTATATATGCCTGTATTCCTAATGTTATCTTTTGGGGTAAAATCACTGCGGCTGCAGCTGTCAGTGTTGCAGCCGGTATTGTTGCCACAACGGTTATGAGTTTGTATCGCTACTATAAATACAGTGACAAACCTTTATCACAAACATTTCAAGAGTGGATTATTGACGTGACAACAGACCCTACTGCCGCTTATGCCGTGGCAGCCTCAATGACGGCTGTAGGTAAAACAATGACTAACGGACCGGTTGTAACCGGATTGATTATCATTGTCTTCTCTCTTTATCAGGTTATGGATTTGGTAAAGCCGCTTTTAAAAAAATATAATTTTGACGCCTGATTCTACAGTTTGGTTGCCCCGCCTATTTAAATGTGAAATAATGCTCCTAAAGTTGGTAGTTAGGAGCATTATTTATGAGACAAAACATTGTGAACCGTTTTTTGAGATATGTGAAAGTCGATACGATGAGTAAGCCGCAATTTATCGACAGAAGACCCTCAACAGAGGGGCAAGTTGAACTGTTAAGCATAGTTAAAAAAGAACTGTTGGAATTGGGGCTTAACGATATTTTTTTAGATCCCAACGGCTATTTGATAGCTCGGATTCCTTCTAACCTTCCCAAAGGGAAAAGGGCGCCGACAATAGGTTTTATGGCTCATGTCGATGTTGCCGACGATATCATGGGTGACGGAGTTAAAGCTCGCTTAATCGAGAATTACGACGGCAAAGATATTAATCTTAACGATAACTATACTCTTAAAGTAGAAGAAAATCCTCACCTTTTAAACCATATAGGAGAGCAAATCATTGTAACTGACGGAACTACGTTGCTCGGTGGTGATAACAAAGCCGGTGTTGCAATATTAGTCTCTTTGGCAGAACAACTTTTTAAAAGTCAAAGAGAACACGGAGAGGTTGAACTCATTTTCACCACAGACGAAGAGACGGGGCGGGGAATGGATGATTTTAACATAAAGCTCTTAAATTCAAAGTTTTGTTACACTGTTGATGGGTCGGCCAAAGGGGAGGTGGAAGCGGAATGTTTTAACGCAGCTACAGTTAGAGTCAATTTTTATGGGGTTCCGTTTCATTTGGGGGCAGCAAGGGGTAAAATGGTTAACAGTGTTGCCATGGCAGCCTCTTTTATCTGTGCTTTACCCCGCAATGAGAGCCCGGAAGCAACTGACGGAAGATACGGCTACTACAGTGTTGATGACATTAAAGGCTCAATAGAGAATACTGAAGCAATCTTTTACCTCAGAGATTTCGACTTTGACAACCTTACAAGGAGGATAAAAACTTTAGAAAAACTGGCTAAGGTCACCAAAGAGTTGTTTGTAGGGGGCGATGTTGAAATTGAGAGTGAAATAGTTTATCGCAATATGTATGATGCGATAAAAAAAGAGCCTAAGGTGATGGGTAATTTATTTGCTGCAGCTAAAAAACTAAATATTCCTTTAACCGAAAAAATCATCAGAGGGGGTACGGACGGTGCCAGGTTGGCTGAAATGGGCATTCCTGCTCCCAATATTTATACCGGCTCATACAATCTCCACTCCCGTTATGAACATGTGGTTGTCTCAACTATGCTTGAGGCCGCCAAATTGGTTGAAGAGCTTGTTTACACATGGGCAGGAGATGAGTGTTGAAAAAACTCTTTTTTCTCCTTTTTTTCTTACTCTCTGTCCAAAGCCTCCTTTTGGGATCAATTTTTGTCACTGCCGATGATTATCAGCTAAAAGAGAAAACCGAAGAGGTATTTTTAAGGGAACTCGGGTGGAAAATTGATTATGCCAACAAAGTATCGGTTGAGCTTAAAAACCTCTCTTTAAATAGAGATATCTTTATTGATAAAGAGTATTTCAGTGCAATTTTATCTGTTACGGCAGACAGAACAACAAACAGCTTGGAGTTCTCCTTTTTGATCGGCGAGGATCAAGAGTTTTTAAAACTGTATGAGAAAAAACTGGTTGATCTTATCAGAGAAAACTCTTACCGTTGGTTTGATTTGGAGAGTGAATATAAAATAGACGATGTTTTGGAAGCGGGTTTTTGGAGTGTCGCAGAACAGGAAAGTTTCTTTGTGGGTGAGAGGATATTTTTAGAAGATTACAGAAAAAATGCGATTGGGCTTTTAACGGTCAGCGATAAACAGAATTTTGAAAACAAGACTCTCTATGAACTAAAACCTCTCTGGGCAAAGCAGAGTATAATAAAAGGGATGCCCCTCAGCGCCAATATGGATAAAGGCTCTTCTGCAGTCTCTCTGCATCTGTTTGTAAACAAAATAGGAATCTCTTTTTCCTACGATACCTACTTTAAAGGCTCTCTCTTTAGATTTGTTGGTGAAGCGGAAGCTTCTGTCGATTTTTACTCTTATGCAGTACAAACTCTCTTTTATGGGGGCTTCTTAAGAACATTGTCTTTAGGTTCTTTAGCTAAAAAAGAGAGTATAGGGAAATGGTGGACAAACATCAGTTTTACTGCAGCAGTTAAACTGGGGGTGGGATTTGCAAAAGAGGGTCAATTTAATTTTATTTATGGTACAAAAGGGACTTTAGTATTTTCTTATCACAGTTGTGCACGTCTATTTTATTCGATAGGACTCTCTTACAGGTATCTGTTTGACAGTTATGTGAGTGATTTAGAGAGCTTAAGTATAGTATCATCTATAGGGTGGTTATGGTAAAATCTGACAAAATGAAAAAACCTATTCTTCTTGTAGCGTTGTTAATAATAATCACTCTTTTAAGCGGTTGTACAAGTCTGTCAACTTGGATGAAATCAAACGTTGAAGGGGTGCCCATTTGGGTATATGAACGCCCTGCTTCACGGACTCAGATTTCAATAGTTGCCAAAGGGGATTCGGACAGTGAAGCAAAGGCAAAAGTATTGGCCTACGAATCTCTTTTACAACAGATATCGAATATGATAGGTGAAGATGTAACGCCTCTTTATATGGCTCAACTGACAAAGAGTAAAACAATTGACCGCTATAGATTGAAAATCAGTCAGGAGTTTGTTAAGAAAGAGGAGAATAATGTCAGTATTTGGATTCTGGCCACAGCCGAACGCTCCTTAATCGAACAGGCCCGTACAGCAGCCGAACTCTCTTTACTTGAAAGAGAGAAAGAGATTGAGAAGTACGATAAAGAGGCTGCCAAGAACTACCGCGAGAATAAAGATCTATTGGCTTTAAACGGTTATATAAAAATGGCGACTCTTGCCACACTAAGATCTAAATACACATTTGAAAACTCTGTAGCCAAGATTAAAAATATTTTACAAAAACTTAATCTCTCTATAAGCCAAACAAAAGAGGAACTTCCAATTACAACGGTTACGCTGCGCAGAGGAGCCCGAAGACTGTCAGCCAGGGTTAAAGAAGCTGCTGTTGTTGCCCACTATTTCAATCACGATGCTATGGGAAATTTATATGAAGCTCACCACCGTTTTGTGACAGATAACAGCGGGCAGTTTGTTTATAGAAATCTCAGTCCCACGTTAGTCAGAAGCGGCCAAATCTGCTTTGAACTCGACTTAAAAGAGGCATTGGAACCGTTGAAAGAGATAAACAGGGATGTTTATGAAGAGTTGGTTGGGATTGTTGAAGGGAAGAAAGTTTGTTTCTCCTATTTCAGAGACCCTATAGTTGCCCAAAATTCTCTTGTTGTTGCTATTGGCGAATATTCTCTCAGAGGCCAGCTTCTTGACTCAAATACCTGTGCCACCGCTGTAAAAGAGTATTTTGAAAAAGATGAGATAGAAGTTTTAGTCGAGAACGGTTTTGAGCAAGAAGAACAACTTTTTGAGTTCATCGATAAAAAATACTCCCCATCTTTCTATTTGGTCTACGGTAATGTAGGAATTACCCAAAGCAGAGAGGGTGAGCACAACTCATTAGTTGCTGTTTCCGGTGAGATTAATCTTATTAACAGAGAGACAAAAGCTTTAATAGGATCAACTCAAAGTATCTCAGCTGTAGGGATAGGTTCAACTTTGCAGGAGGCCCAAGATGAAGCTTTTTATCGACTGGGTCTTATCGCAACTTCGTTAATAAACAGGTTTCTTTACCGCTAATCTAAAAAGAGTTTCGGGTCGTTTGAAATAATCGCTAAAACTCCCATATCCAGAAATTCTTTACCCAGTTTTACATCATCTACAGTCCAGGTGATAACAGGGAATCTTTTTTTAATCACCTTCTTGGTTACTAGCTGGTAGTGGGGTTTCAAATGGGTCGGTTTAGCTATAAAGCGTCCCCAACCTCTTCTTAAAAGAGGGGGAACTTCTTTATCCAGACTGTAGATAACAGCAGTGGGAAGAGCTCTTTTAGAAATTTTGTTAAAAGATGCTACCACAAAAGGATTGAAAGAGCTGATTAAACAGTACTCTTGCAGAGAGTACTCCCTGATTAAATCCCAACACATTTGAGCCAACAACTCATTTTTATAACCTTTGGCTTTTAATTCAATATCGTAATAGAGTTTATTGTTGTGCTTTTTAAAAAGGTCGTTTAGGAGGGGAATATTGCCTTTGCCAAATTTGGTTTTGACTTGCAACTTACTCAACTCTTCGTATGTTAAATCCTCGACCTGTGCATCGAGACCAGTAAGTCGCAATAGGTTGTGGTCGTGAATTATTACCAACTGGTTATCTTTTGAGAGATGAACATCAAACTCAATTGCGTCGATTGAGTTCTCCACACATAAATCAAACGCTTCCATGGTGTTTTCGCATGCTTTGGTAGAGTAACCGCGATGGGCCAAAATAAGGTTTCTTTCTCTGCTGTTAAATACGTTCATAATGCAAAGCTTCTTAAAAGATTAATTTCATCAGCCCATCGACTGGGGTCGTTGGTTTCTAAAATCAGGGGAATATTTTTAAAGCGTTCATCCTGCATTAAAAGTCTAAACGGCTCTAATCCAAGATTACCCTCTCCCAAGGGAGAGTGGCGGTCGACTTTGCTGTCGTAACCGCTTTTTGCGTCATTGAGGTGAACTCCCATCAATTTGTCAAAACCGATAACTGATTGAAATTGTTGAGTCACATTGGTGAAGGTCTTTTCAGTTCTTATATCGTATCCGGCTGCAAAAATGTGGCACGTATCGATACAAACTCCGATGCGCTCTTGGTATTTGGAAAACTCAATGATTTGGGCAATTTCTTCAAATGTTTTACCCAATGCCGAGCCTTGACCGGCAGTGGTCTCAATCACAGCATATACACCCTCAACTTTTTCTAAAGCAGTGTCTATTCCTTTGGCAATAAGTTTCATGCACTCAACTGGTTCTATTTGATTAAGGTGGGCTCCGGGGTGAAAATTAAGCCGGTCTAAGCCTAACTGTGCGACTCTTAACAGCTCGTCGGTAAAAGCAAGGACACTTTTCTCCCACTTCTCTAATTCGGGATTCCCAAGGTTGATTAAATAGCTGTCATGGGGAAGAACTTGTTTTGCACTAAAATTCCCTTCAGCCATTTTTGTCTTAAACAGTTCAATTTGTTCTTCGGTTAAAGCAGGGGCACTCCACTGCTTCTGGTTTTTTGTAAAGAGGGCAAAAGCGTTGGCACCTATGGCAATTGCATTCTCTACTGCATTGTAAGGGCCGCCTGCGGCACTCACATGGGCTCCAATGTAGTGCATTCTAACTCCTTTTAGTCGAGACTAAGGAAGATTCCATCCCTTGTCAATTAAAAAACCCCGTGTTAAGTTCTTTCAGTACGGTTAAAGGGGGAGGACTATGGTCCCTGAAGAAATAAAAGAGCTTAACGTCGGTGATGAATTATTTGGATTCATCCTTAAATCTATAGATGTGATAGAAGAATACAGGGCAAAAGGGTATTTGTTTGTCCATAGGCTGACAAACATGGAGGTCTTTCACCTGAAAAATGACGATAAAGAGAATTTCTTCTCTTTTGTATTTAAAACCCCGCCTGTTGACGAGTGCGGAACTGCCCATATCATTGAACACTGTATATTGGCCGGCTCAAGGCGTTACCCCATAAAAGACCCCTTCATGGAGCTTTTAAAAGGGTCGGTGAATACCTTTATGAATGGGATGACCTATCCCGATTACACAATGTATCCCGCAGCAAGTCCCCTTGAAAAAGATTATTATAACCTGTTTAAAGTTTACTCGGATGCCGTTTTTGACCCTCTGTTAAGGAGAGAGACCTTTTGGCAGGAGGGGATCAGATTAAGTGCAGATGAGAATCGGAATTTGAGTTTTGACGGTGTAGTTTTTAACGAAATGTTGGGAGAACTCAGTGAACATGACTCAGTGGTCGGTCGGCAAAGCATTAGGAGTCTCTATCCAGACACTCCCTATTTTTATGAATCAGGAGGAACGGCAGAAGAGATAATACATCTTAATTATCGCCAGCTTGTCGGCTACTATGCTCAACACTACCACCCCTCAAACTGCCGCCTTTTTTTGTATGGAAATCAGGATGGTGCACTGGCTTTAAACCATTTAGAGGATAACTATTTGGGTAACTATGCCAAAACAGCCGCAGTCGGAGCCTCTGCTTTGGCAAAAGAGTGGACCAGTGAACAGGAGGTATTTACCACCAGCGGTTCCGAAGGAGAAAACCCATTTAAAAATAATGCTTCCATTACCATTAACTGGGCTACGACAGCTTTAGAAAACCCGTTGGAAGTCATAACACTGCAGACACTGGTAGATATCCTACTGGGAAATCCGGGAGCACCTTTATACAAAGCGATAATAGAGAGCGAACTTGCCAAAGATATCTCTCCTATCAGCGGGATGGATACCAGCTTCAGGCAGATGCCTTTCAGTGTCGGCTTTAAGGGAATCAATATTGAAGATAAAGAGCAAGCCCTTTTGCTTGTGTTAAAAACGCTGACGAATTTAGTTGAGAAAGGTATCGACAAAAGACTAATATCCAATGCAATAAAAAGACAGGAATTTTACCTTAAAGAGTATTCCAGTGATGTCCCAATCGGTTTTAGAGCCCTTAACAGAGCTCTTAGAGGATGGCTGAATGAGTTGCACCCAACAACCACAATTGGAGTACAAAAACCGTTACAGGAGCTTAAGAACATCCTTGAAAAAGATAAAAGGTACTTTGAAAAATGGATTAAGAAAAACCTTTTGGAGAACAAGCATCGCTCGTTAGTTGTAGTGAAACCCGACCCGTTATTTAATGAACAATTGGAAGAGACCATAAATAAACGGCTGACTGAGATTAAAGGATCTTTGGAAGAGACGGAATGGGAAAAGTTAATCGAAGACAATAAAAATTTTGAAGCTTTTGAAAATTCCAAAGAGAGTGAAGAGGCAATAGCTACAATCCCGCGTTTAAACAAAGAAGATTTACCCAAAGAAATTCGAGTTTTCGAACAACGAGAGGAGAACATTAACGGTGTAACCCTCTATCTCCAAAACCTTGATACAAACGGAATAATCTACACCGACGGATTTTTTAAAATTGAGAATCTCAGTTTTAAGGAATTAGTGAATATTCCGCTACTTATCAGGATGTTACAGTTAAGCGGGGTGGGAAAACTCAGTTATGATGAGATTGCACTGAAGATAAGGGACAAAACAGGCGGTCTTTCTCTGTTTTTGGAGACCTCTACGGTTCTGGGGGATAATAAAGAAGAGTTCATTGCACTGGGTTTTAGATTAAAAGCTCTTAAAGAGGATAATTCTGAGGCTTTAAATCTCCTTTCCGATATCCTGCGAAACTCCAACTTAGATGATTTAGAACGACTTAAAGCTACAATAAATGACCTAATCAGTAGTTTCGAATCTTCTGTTACTTCAATGCCGCAAATGTTTGGATCCCAAAGAGCCTCAGCCTCTTTGTCACCTTTGCTCTATAAAAATGAACTACTAAATGGAATCAAGCAGTGGTTGCATCTGAATAAGATTGATTTGAAGAGCGATGAAGAACTAAAAAAAGTCTCTTTATCCTTAATTAAGCTACGGGATAAAATAGTAAAAAAAGGGAACTTAATACTCCACATCTGCAATGAAACAAAGAATGAGCAAGAACTTTTACCCTTTATTACCTCGTTTGAGCAAGAAGAAAAGGTGGCAAAAAAAAGAGCTGAGCAACTTCCTATTTTAAAAGATATCGAACTTTTCAGAATTCCCAGTCCGGTTAGTTTCAGTGCCGTCGTTTCTCTGAGTGCGAAAGCGGGAAGCCGTCTTCAGGCTCATCAGACAGTTTTAGCCCATGTGTTGACTACAAATCATTTGTGGAACCAGATCAGGGGAATCGGCGGAGCCTATGGGGCATCTACCCATATAGATATGCTAGAAGAGCTGATTATTTTTACGACTTACAGAGACCCTAGGATTAAAGCATCGCTTAATGATTATTTTGAGATACTTAAAGAGATTTCAAACAAAGGGATAGAACAAAACATTTTGGATAAATCGATTATTAATATTGTCGGAAAGGAGATTCGTCCTCTTTATCCAAAAGAAGCTTCAATGATTGCTTTCAGGCGTAAACTGTACAACATAACCGATAATTTTAGGTCGGAGAGAAGATCATATCTGCTTGATACAAGTATTGAAGATATTAAAAATGGAGCTAAAGCAATATTGGAAGCACTGGAGAATAAATCTAAAACTGTTGTAATAGGCTCGCAAAAACTTTTTGACAAAGACTCTTTTACGGTCAAATCGGTTAAACTTCCTCTTTAGGTGTGACTACGGGAGCATCGTTAAGTTCTTTGCCTACAGCTTCTCCCCAGATGCGTGCCAGGTGGTTTAATCCGCCTGGGTCTTTGACCTTTAGGACAAGGCATCGGCGGATACTGGCTAACCCCCTGACGATATCTTCGGCAAGGGCTTTACAGGTTGGGCTGCCACACAGACCACAATCTATACCCGGAAGGACATCCTCAATGCGGCTTGCTTTTTCCATCTTTTTAATGGCTTCTGATGTGTTCACATCAAGCTGCAATGAGTTGATAGGTTTTACTCTGTTGTACTTAATGTTTCTGATTAAGTGTTGCCCGGTTTTCATAATCTCATCTTTTAAGTTCTGAGGCAGGTCATTGGGCAGTTTTGCAGCATGATGTTTCATCCTCTCAGTCGCCAAAAAACGGTTACGGGGGGTTAATATTCCACCGCTACAGCCGGTTGCGCAAGCTCTGAGTTCCAAGAAATCGAAATTTTTAGACCGTTCATCTTCTAAAAGCTCCAAAAATTCAATGACATTGTGCAATTCATCGACAGAGAGGGTTCTGCCCTGCATCAAAGAGCTTTCTCCCTTCGTCAGACTCCATAGGAATGCCCCTTTTGTGACCGGCGGAATTTCAATTTTTAACTTACTTAACCGCTCTTTCTTACCGGTGGAAGAGAGCTGCTTTTTTATTAGATTAAAGATGTAGTCGAGGTTTAAGCCTCCCTGTATCAGCCCGCTTGTCGCAGAGCCGGGAGTCTTTATTTGGGCGTACTTCGCCGCACAAGGGGTAATATAGAAAATACCCACCTCTTTAGAGTTTGCTCCTAAGGACTCTAAATAAGATCTCACATACAGGGCAGTTATCTGAGCGGGAGTTCTGACTAAATTTACATTGGGTAAGAGATTGGGATATCGGATTTGAATGAGACGAACACTAGCCGGACAGTAGGAAGAGACAACGGGGTTTTGGTCGGCATAAACACTGATATTAGCTCCCAGGGTACGAAGAATATCGACACCGAATTCGCTGTAGTAGATGTGGGTAAATCCGACCTCTCCCAAAGCCCCGATGATTTGTTGCTCACTTATTTCATCCTCGAATTGACCTATTAAGACCGAAGGGATGAGAGCTACCCTGTATTGGTAGCTGTATATCTGATTAAGGTCGTTTTGTTCAATTATGATTGCACTGTGGGGGCAGACATCCATACACTGTCCGCAATCGACGCATCTTTCATAGTTTATACGGGCTTTACCTCCCGTTATTCTGATAGCTTCGGTGGGACAGACTTTCATGCAGTGGGTACAGCCTTGGCAAATATTCTCTTTGACGGTTAAGCTGTGGAAAAATGTTTCGTCACGCATCATTGTCCCCTTTAGCGATATTGAAAACCAACTTTATTATTGTCGGATTGTCTTTGGCGGTATCAATACTCATCTCATCGCAGTTGTTTTTAATATTAATTAAGCCCATTCCTGCTCCAAAGCCCATCTCTCTGACCTCTTCACTAGCCGTTGAGAACCCCTCAGTCATTGCCAACTTTAAATCGGGGATACCCGGTCCGGTATCACTGACTATAATTGTAATGACCTGTGGATCGATAAGGCATTCTATCTCTCCTCCATAGGAGTGGGCAACCACATTAACTTCGGCTTCATACAAAGCCACTATTATTCTTTTGATGTCCTTTGGATCCAAATTCAGTTGCTTTAAGGTTCCCTTTAGTGCACTGGAGACTTTCCCCGCATTTGCAAAGTCCCCGCTGGAAACCTGATAAATCTTATTCATCAAAATCTCCTAGTAGACAGGTTTTAAACCGTTGCTAAAGAGTAAACCACTTGACTTAAACATGGAATAGGGGGTTGTTATTACGGTAATTCCGTGCTCTTGGGCTAAATCCAACATGGTTTTTGTCGGTTTTTTGTTTCTCACAAATAGAATTTGGAGGATATCGGACATCTCGGCTGTTCTGATGGCTTGGTTGTTCGATAACCCTGTTATTAAAAGGATATCATCGGCTAATAAGGTTAAAACATCACTCATTAAATCAGAAGCAAATCCTAAAAGAACTTCCCTCTCTAAATTATCTTCTCCGCAGAGTACAGTTCCGTCAACAATTCGGACAACTTCGCTCAATTTCATCTGCAAAACTCCTGTAACCACTATCTTAACTATTTAATTTACCTGTGGAAGGTTTATCGGTTTCCAGCTATACTGTAGCATGATTTAACCACTATGAGGAGGATAATGTGTTCTATGTTGGTTCTTTAGACCAAGGGACAACCAGTACCAGGTTTTTCTTGTTTGACAATCAAGGAAAAGTTGTCGCTTCAAGTCAACTTGAGCACAAGCAGTTTTTTCCCCAACCGGGGTGGGTGGAACACGATGCGTCAGAGATCTGGGAAAACAGTGTTGCCGTTATTAGTCAAACTCTGAAAAAGATAAAAATTAAAATTACCGACATTAAAGGGTTGGGCATTACAAACCAAAGAGAGACAATAGTTGCTTGGGAACCCGAGAGTGGAAAGATCAGACACAATGCAATTGTGTGGCAGGACTTAAGGGGAACAGAGTTAATAAATAAAATCAAAGAGACTGAAGTAGGCTCTAAGATAGCTCAAATAACTGGGTTGGTTCCGTCGCCCTATTTCAGTGCCGCTAAAATTGCGTGGTTGTTGGATAACGATGACAGTCTGAAAAAAGATGCCCAAAACGGAAAAGTTATATTTGGAACAATCGATACATTTTTGGTTTGGAATTTAACCGGCGGACCTAAAAAAGGGAGAATTGTGACCGATGCCACCAATGCCAGCCGTTACATGTTGATGGATATCGAAACACTGTGTTGGAGTGACGAACTGTTGGATTTATTTGAGATCCCAAAAACAGCTCTTCCCGAGATAGTCAGTTCCTTTGGGGAAGTTTATGGCTATACCACCAATGAAGGTCCCTTTGGTACAGAGGTTGCTGTCGGCGGAATTTTAGGTGACCAACAGGCAGCTTTGTTCGGACAAGCCTGTTTTAAAGAGGGGCAATGTAAAAGCACCTACGGCACAGGTTGTTTTTTGCTGGCAAATACCGGTGAAAATCTTTACCGTTCAAAAAGAGGCCTTTTAAGTACGGTTGCTTATAAAGAATACGGTAAAAAAGCCGTTTATGCTTTGGAGGGCTCAATCGCCGTGGCCGGTTCTCTAGTTCAATGGGCCAGGGACAACCTTAAGTTGGTAAAAAGCGCCTCCGAACTGGATCAAAAAGCAATGGAAGTTGATGACTGCGGCGGTGTTTACATAGTACCGGCATTTTCCGGTCTTTTTGCCCCATATTGGCGCAGCGATGCCAGAGGCGTTATAGCCGGACTGACTGGGTATGTGACAACCTCCCATATCTGCAGGGCAATCTTGGAAGCAACTGCATTTCAGGTAAAGGACATCTTTGATGCTATGCAGGAAGATGCTAAATTGGAGATTGCGAGTCTGAAGGTAGACGGGGGGATGACAAACAGTCGCCCGTTGATGGAATTTCAAGCCGATTTACTGGGGATTCCGGTTATTAGACCGGATGTTTTTGAAACTACTGCACTCGGGGCAGCTTACGCAGCCGGACTTAGTGTCGGGCTTTGGAACTCTTTGGACGAACTGACCGTTTATTGGAAAGAAAAATCGAGATGGCTGGCATCTATGGACCAGTCAGTTAGAGAGAAAAAAATCTTGTTTTGGAACAAGGCAATTGAGAGAACCCTTAATTGGGAGACGGAGTAAAGAGAGTGGCTGATTCTTCTTTTTTAGCTTCTGCATGGTCTGTTTTAGCCCCAATAATTGAAATAGGGGTTTTAACTTATATTTTTTATCGCTTTCATACCGCCGTTGCCCAAACAAAAGCCCAACAGATTGGTAAAATTGTCTTTATCTTAGTTGCTCTTTACAGTGTTTCGAGAATTTTAAATCTAGTTACCCTTTTATGGTTGTATAGGTATATGACTATTCCGATTGTCATTTTTTTGAGTGTTGTTTACCAGCCTGAACTTCGGAGGGCTTTTACCCAAATCTTCAGCGGACGCAGCGGTCTTTTCAGAATTGGGACAACTACCACAAGTGACCAAATTGACATTGTTCTGAATGCATGCAACGTCCTTGTCTCCAAAAGAAGGGGAGCATTAATAGTCTTTACCCGTCATTTGGGAATCAAGGGGATAATAGATTCGGGAACCCGCCTTAACGCAGATCTCTCCTCAGCATTGATTCTGACTGTTTTTGACCACGATACCCCTTTGCACGACGGTGCTATGGTAATTCAGGGGGGTAAGATTTTGGCAGCGGGGTGTTATCTCCCTCTCAGTGAGCAAACCGATATTAAAAAGAGCTTTGGAACCCGTCACCGAGCTGCCCTAGGCCTGGCTGAAGAATCTGATGCAATTGTTTTGATAGTCAGCGAAGAGACTGGGGCCATGAGCCTTACTTACAATGCAAACCTCTATTATGACCTAGATGCCCAGACTGTTAAAAGGATGCTTTTGGCTCTGTTCAGTTATCATGATATAACGCCTCAACAGATTTCGGAGGATAATTCAGATGAACAGTAGTACTTTTTGGAGAGCCCTAACTAACAACTGGACTGTGAAAGTCTTCTCCCTATTACTGGCAATAGGAATATTCTTCGTCGTCAATTATGCCACAGTGGATCAAAAAGTCATTGAAATACCCCTGCAGATTGTGATGCCACAAGATTATGAGGCTATAAGTACGGTTCCCCCAAATGTTAACCTTATTATCAGGAGCGACCCTCGTTACACCCGTTTGGTGGATCCTTATGATTTTAAGGCAAAAGTTGATTTCTCTTTTGTTCAGTCTGACGGAGTTTCCAGCTCCCCGGTATTATTGACAAGTGATTCAAACTATAAATCAATGAATCTTTTTTTTACTACCGACCCGGAAATTATCAGAATATACTTTGTTGCCAAAGAACAAGAGAGTACCAATGATTAGAGGTATCGGTTTAGATGCAGTTTCCATCAGTCGTTTGGCGAATAAGAGATTATCCGAATACGCCATAAGCCGGCTGTTTCACCCTTTGGAAGTAGAACAAGCCAAAGAGTTGAGTGTTGATGAGCAACCACGTTTCTTTGCCTCCCGTTTTGGAGCCAAAGAGGCTCTGGTAAAAGCTTTAGGGACTGGATTTCGGGCAATTTCACCCTCTGAGATTTGTGTTGTAACCGATGATCTGGGTAAACCCTCATTCTTTCTAGGAAAAGAGGTTGTTAAAAAGCTTTGCTTGGAGAACTCAACCATTCATCTCAGCCTAACCCATGAAGCTGACTTAGCTTTGGCCTTTGTTGTTGTGGAGAGTTCAGATGTCTGCTAATAAGTGGTCTCGGCCGACATATTTTCCGCTGGATGAAAACAAAAGGAGAATAAAACTAGTCGTCAGTTACGACGGGACAAATTTTTCGGGCTGGCAAAGGCAACAAGGGGTTCGCACCGTTCAACAAGAGCTTGAAAAAATTCTTCTCAAAATTACAAAAGAGGAAACAAGGGTACATGGGTCTGGCAGAACCGATGCCAAAGTCCATGCCCTAGGCCAGGTAGCTCATTTTGACACGTCCAATAAGAGTATACCACCAGAGGTCTTCTCTTTGGCAATTAATCAACTTATCAGCAGCGATATCAGGGTACTTGAAAGTTGTGAAGTTACCCAAAATTTCCATGCCCGCTATACTGCCGTTAAAAGAACATACCGTTATCTGATAAAAGAGATTAAAGATATCAGGCCTTTTGATGTAAACAGAGTGTCTAGAATAAGGGAATTTCCCCCTTTGGAGCTCTTAAACGGGTATGCAAAGACAATTTTAGGGAGTCACGACTTCTTGACATTCGGTGCAGCAGCCGACCAGAGTATCTCAACAATCAGAGATATTTATATAAGTCATTTCTTTTTTGAAACCTGTCTGTGGAATCAAAAAGTGTTGGTTTACGAGGTGTGCGGTAATGCCTTTTTAATGCATCAAGTTCGCTCAATGGTGGGAACCATGCTACAATTAGCCGAGAGGAAAGAGACCGTTGAGGAGTTTGCGAAGCGACTTGAAGCAAAAGATCGTCAAATGGCAGGAAGAACGGCAGCAGCCCACGGATTGTATCTTTATGGAATTGAACATGCAGATTTATGATGACCGGGAAAAAAGGGAGCAGATTGCTAACTCTTTAGAGGCTACCTGGGAGCTCTTGGAAGAGTTGAAACTCTATATAGACCCCACTTTAGAAGCTGACAACAAGAGGCCCCAATTTGAAGAAGTTGCCCTACAGCTGCTACCCGATGCGAAAGAACAGTTAAGTAGGCTCTCTTTAAGCCAGTTAGAAGAGGTTTCAAAAAGCTGTCAACTCTGCCCGCTTGCCAAACAGCGAAAAAATGTTGTCTTTGGGGAGGGAAGCGGCAATGCCAAACTTATGGTTATAGGAGAAGCTCCGGGTGCTCAGGAAGATGAAGAGGGACGTCCTTTTGTCGGAAATTCTGGGCAATACTTAACTTCATGGCTTAAAGCCATAAATTTAGACCGGGAAAAATCAATTTACATAACCAACATAGTGAAATGTCGTCCTCCCGGCAACAGAGACCCGCATGAATCTGAGGCAGAAAAATGTCTATCCTACCTGAGACAGCAGATTGCTTTGATAAAGCCTGATTTAATATTGTGTTTAGGCAGAGTAGCTACCCATTATTTGCTCAATACGAGTGCTTCATTATCCTCTATGAGGATGAAAATACATCGCTTTGAAACAATTAGTACTATCGTTACCTACCATCCCAGTGCAGTGTTACGAAACCTCTCTTTGAGGAAAGAGGTTTGGGACGATTTGCGTTTAGTCGCTAAATTTTTAAATTTACCGGCAGGAAACCGCTAAAATGTACATAGATGTGGTGATTAACCGACCCTTAAATATGCGATTCACATACAAAGAAGGAGAGAGTCTGAAAGCAGAGGTCGGCTTAAGAGTTGTGGTTCCTTTTGGCAAACAGGATGTTACAGCCTACGTAGTGGATACCTTTTTTGAACTCGCCGATGTCTCATACGAAATAAAAGAGATAAAAAGAGTTGTTGATGACCAACCCCTTTTTGGTAAGAAGGAGATTGAGTTAGCCCAATGGATGGCTAACTTTTATCTGTGCAGCGAGGGGGAAGCCCTCAGTTTAATGATACCCGGAGGCAAAAGGGAAGTTGACTTACCTCATCTGCCGGTATCAGATGAGATAAACCAACAAGACTCTTTTGAGCTCTCTGATGAGCAATCAGTTGCCATAAAGAATATAACGGCAGCAAAAGAGGGCCTTTTTTATCTATGGGGAGTGACCGGTTCGGGAAAGAGTGAGGTTTTTTTGTCGGTTGCCGAAAGCGTTATAGCCGAAGGTAAACAGGTAATTTATCTGGTTCCCGAAATTACATTGACACACCAATTGGCAAAGCTGGTAACAAACAGGTTTAAAAATAAAGTAGCCATTCTTCACAGCCAAATGAAAGCTTCGCAGAGAATCTCGGCTTGGCGTAAAATCCATCGGGGAGAGGTAAAGGTGGTTATAGGGGCTCGCAGTGCAGTCTTTGCCCCCTTTAAAAATCTTGGTTTAATAATTTTAGATGAAGAACACGAAAATTCTTATAAATCGGGTTCAACTCCCCGTTACCATGCCCGTCAGGTTGCCCAAAGGAGAGCCTCTGTCGAAAAAGCTCTATTGGTTATGGGCAGTGCAACTCCCTCTACTGAAGCTTTTTTGATGATGCAAGAAAATAGAATTGTCAAACAGACACTTAGCAGCAAAGTCGCCGGTGGGAAAGTGCCTCAAATGGTTATAGTGAACATGCTCAATGAAAAGAGGATTCTCTCAAAAACATTGCAGCAAGAGATTCATAAAACTTTGGCCAATAAAAAACAGGTAATTCTGTTTCTGAACCGAAGGGGATTTTCTTACTATTTCCACTGCAACAGTTGCGGCTACTCTTTGAGTTGCCCCCACTGTTCGGTTGCCCTTACTTTTCATAAACATAAAAACCAACTTGTATGTCACTACTGTGGTTATAAAAAGAGCCCTGTTTCAGTTTGTCCAAACTGCAACTCGGTCGATATCGGTTATGGAGGGTTTGGAACCGAGATGGTTGAGCAAGAGGTAAAATTGTTCTTCCCAACGGCAAAAACAGAACGATTGGATACCGATTCGGCAACGGACAAAGAGAAGGTCGGTGAAATTCTAGATAACTTTCGAGACGGTAAAACAGACATTCTATTGGGCACCCAAATGGTTGCCAAAGGGCTAAACTTTCCCCTCGTTGATTTGGTTGGGATTGTTCTTGCCGACAGTTCACTTAACCTTCCCGATTTCCGATCTCAAGAGCGGACATTCTCTTTGATTACCCAAGTCAGTGGGAGAACCGGACGTTTTAACGATGCCGGAAAAGTAATCATCCAAACATTCAACAGTGACAACAGCGCAATCAGATTGGCAAAGGAGAATTTGGTTGAACAGTTTTATTTAGAGGAACTCCAACAAAGAAAAGAGACTAACTTTCCCCCCTACAGTCGTTTAATAAATTTTGTCATCAGGGGCAAAGATAATAAAAAATGTGCATCGGCAATTGAACAGCTCAAAACAGAGATAGATAAAGCAATATTTTTGACAAAGAAAAAAGGTTCTTTTTTGGATGTTTTGGGACCGACCAGTTGCCCGATTGAAAAAATTGCAGGTTCATGGCGGTATCATTTGGTTTTAAGGGGAAATAACGTCGCTGAGATAATAAGAGTTGCCTCAATAGCAAAAGAGAGTTTTAAAGTTCCGTCGGCTCTCTATCTTGAGATAGATGTAGACCCTCTTCAGATTCTTTAAAACCTAAATTCCTCTTAATTAAAGGAAAGTGTTTTGCATGTCCCTCTATTGCTTTTAAGGGATCTTTTGTTTTTATGGCATCCAAAATTACCGTATGTTCATCGACAAGAACACTCATATCGGAATAACTTTGGTGGGTTTTTGCCATCTCCTTACGGGTAAATTTATCCAACAATTTAAATATTGAGAGAAACAAAGAGTTGTTTGTCTGTTGGATTATGTAAAAATGAAAATTATAATCGGCTTTTTGGATAGCATCAAAATCGTTTTGGGCAACAGCCTTCTCAATATTATTAAGTTCTTCTTCCAATCGGGCAATAATGGCAGAACCCTTCTCTTCATCGCTGTTACAGAGGCTGACTATATTTATGATTCCCCTCTGCTCAAAAGCTTCACGTAACTCCAGGATTTCAAAAATAGATTTCCTTTCCAAGATAGAGAACCATGTCAATAACTCTGCCGCAACAGTGTTGTTTTTAGAGAGGAATGTCCCTTTTGGCACTCTTGTCTCAACGATACCCAGATATTGAAACACTTTAATGGCCTCTCTGATTGAAGAGCGCCCTATCCCAAACCTGCGGGCAAGTTCCAACTCAGTCGGTATTTTATCTCCCACTTTATACTCATCACTGATGATTAATTCTTTGATGCGGAACATTGCCTCGGTTACCACAGATGTTTTTTTTATCTTTTCTTCCATATCCTTTAGCCAATCTAGAGATTACCACAACATCAGACATTTGCAAAGAGTGGTGCAATTGACGATGAGTAGAGTTGCAAGTATTATGTCACTATGTTGAATATTTGCACACTTGGTGATTTTGTTCTGAGAGAGAAAGGGAAAAAAGTTGAACAATTTGACCATGAATTAAGAGAATTAGTTGATTTGATGTTTGAGACAATGGGAAGTGCCGATGGCATCGGTCTTGCCGCGCCTCAAATCGGTCTCTCCAAACGCATTTTTGTTGTCGATACAAGAAACCCAAAAGAGCGGTTTGTTTTTATAAATCCCCAAATTATAGAGACATGCGAGAAGCAGGTTTACTATGAAGAGGGGTGTCTGAGTATTCCGGGGATGTATGCTGACGTGCTCCGAGCAGAAGAGGTTACCGTCTTAGCACAAGATATCGACGGTAAAACCTTTACAGTCAAAGCCGACGGATTATTAGCCAGAGTAATTCAACACGAATATGACCATCTTAACGGGATTTTATTTATAGACCGCTTGGACAAAGAGTCTAGGGATAAATTGGTTTCTGCTTATGAAAAATTAACAAAAACAGGGGGCTAGGCAGTGCCTTCCAAAGAGTTGAGACTCCTTTTTGCAGGTAATCCCGAAATAGGAATCGAAAGCCTCCGAACATTAAACGACAACTTTAATGTTGTGGGTGTTTTGACGAATCCCGACAGGCCGGTGGGTCGCAGCAAAAAAGCAGAAGCCCCACCGATAAAACAGGAAGCAGAAAAACTGGGCTTATCTGTCATCCAATTTGAGCGTTTGTTAAGTGAATCAAGAGCTGTAACTCGAAGTTTAGGGGCTAATTTTTTAGTCTCGTTTGCCTGTGGTCACTATTTTGGATCAAAGTTTCTCGGTCTGTTTGAAAAAGGAGCCATTAATGTCCATCCTTCACTGTTGCCCCGTCACAGGGGGTGTGCACCACTGCAATTTGCTATTTTAAATGGCGAAACAAAAAGTGGAATAACGATTCAACGGATTGCCGGTGAGATTGACAGTGGAAATATCCTAAATCAGATGAATTTTGAAATTGACGGTAAAGATACCTATCTCTCTTTACAGCAGAGAGTAGGAAGCCTCAGTGCTCCCTTTTTGGTAGAGACTTTAAAACAGATTATCAAAGGAGAAATAGAAGAGATTGTCCAAGATCATCAAAAGGCAACCTACACCAGATTGTTAACCAAAGAGGACGGTCTCATTGATTGGAATAAGAGTGCCAAATCCATCCATTGTCAAATCAGAGCCCTCTACCCGTGGCCGAAAGCCTACACTCTATTTAAAGATAAAACTCTGATTATCAGCGGTGTAAGTGACTGCTTGGAAAAAGTCGGCAAAGAGAGTGCCCCTCCCTGTGTTATCCCCGGGACGGTTTTAGGGCATGTAAAGAATCGGGGGTTGGCAATTGCCTGCGGTGACGGGATTTTATATGTTAATAAGCTCCAATTGGCTCAAAAAAAAGAGCTGGACAGTGCCTCTTTTGTAAACGGCAATTCTGAAATTATCGACTCGCTTTTAGGGTGCTGACATGGTCAAAAAGAGAGTTTTGATTCTTATTATTTTTGTGTTTGTTTTTTCTTTTATTCCCATCGGAACCAAAGACAGACCGACAGTAGCATTGGTTCTTTCCGGTGGAGGAGCCAGAGGTCTTGCCCATATCCCGGTAATTGAAGAGATTGAGCGTTTCGGAATTCCGATAGACATGGTGTTGGGAACCAGTATGGGGGCTTTGGTGGGCGGCCTTTATGCTGCCGGTTATTCCCCGTCTGATATGAGAAATCTGATTGAACAAACCGACCTAATAGGTGCCTTGGCAATTGCCACAGTTCCCCCATTATATACTCCGTTGCATGTTTTTCAAAAAAACAGGGAAAATTTATTCAGTTTTGAGTTTGACAAAGGGGGTTTGGGTAGTACCCCCAGTTTAATCGGAGACCAGCAGGTTCTAAATATTTTAAATAATGCCCTCTCAAAAATCGCTTATATAGATGACTTTGATCGTTTGGAGATTCCTTTCCGATGTATCGGTACCGATATAATAAGCGGACAAAGATTAATTTTTTCTCAAGGATCTTTAGTCAGTGCAATCAGAGGCAGTATCTCAATTCCTGTTCTGTTCAGCCCATACCCCATAGGGAAACATTATGTGGTCGACGGGGGACTTGTCGATAACATGCCAATCGCTTTGGCTAAAGAGATGGGAGCCGATATTGTCATAGCTGTCGATGTCAATGCAGTTGATTACGAAGTTGATGCTGAAAGTGTAAACTCAATAACTTCTCTCTTAAATCAGCTCATAGTTGTTTTGACTAAAAATACAATCACCAATCAAACACAATTAGCTGATTTGATTATCGAGCCACCTTTGTTTGGACAGACTGTGTTGGATTTCCACAAAGCAAGTGAAATCTTGCAGGTGGGTGAAGCTGCAGTTGAAAGTTACCAAGAACAGCTAAAGACAATAGCAGCAGTATTTGAGCAATTGGATGCTCTCGATGTAAAAGACCCAAACCGCCAAGGAACTTATTTTGCATTGGACGATGTTTATATTGCAACCGTTTCTCATAAAGCTTTAGATGTCAATATAACTGAATTTGATCTAAAACCATTTAATTCATTTATTGGTTACCCCTTTAACGACCTTCAAAAAGAGACAATCACCGCAATGTTTGACAAAATAAGGGAGAGAGAGCGCTATGCAACTCTCACTTTTGCTTACACGGATGCAATTCAATCGGTTGACGGCAAAATTTGGGGTAACTTGGAAGTACAGACAAGGGCTTTTGAGAAAAGAAGGTCGGAAGTGGCGGCAGGGGTTTACGGGTCGACTTCTCTTATCTTTGCTAAAGGAAACCAAGCTAAATTAGACTTTATAGGAGACCTTAAAGTTAGGTATTCGCTCTATTCGGTAGTTGATTGGAGTGTTGAAGTTGCCAACGAAGATGCTTTTAGCGTATTTACTGCCGTCAGTAAAAGGTTTGCAAAAAAGTGGGTCGGCGGTGTTGAAGTTGGATATGTGAGCGGTGGAATACATCCTACCAACCTCCGCTCCTCCTTTAGAGGGGTTGCCTTCAGAGACAGGGCATTTATCTCCTGTATAAGCATAAAATGGGATAATCAAGATACGACATTAATCAAACTAAAAAGTAATTTAGACTATGTCAGTTTTGGTAATCCCGACCTTACTATTAATAAAAAGGGCTTTATTCCTTCATTTTCGATTGAGGCATTATATTCAACTTTAACCTACGGATTTTTCCCCCAAGAAGGACTTAGAGGCGATTTTTTGGCATCAGGTGAATTAACAAAACAGTTTGATTATCGCTTGGCTGCCCAGTTTCTAATAGCAATTCCCATCAGTAATAACGACACAATAAGCTTTAAAGTAAACGGCAGTAGTGCAACTGCTACCCTCCAGCGCAGCAGTTCATACTACGATTATGGAGGGGTAAGGGGGATTGCCACTTATTCAACGACAACCTTAGTGGACCAGATGGTGCTACTCGGTTTTGATTATTACCATTTCTTCAAGAAAAAGCCCTTAGCGGTAGTTTTATACTCCTCGTTTAAGGGGGGCTTTAAAGGGGATATTGTCTCTGACTGTGTTGTTGAAACAACCGCTCTTCCTTTTTCCAACCTAAAGAGTTACGATTTAAGTGCTGCTGTTGCTCTTGGTTTAAGCTTTGCCACAACCGATTTACTGATGGGGGTTGCTTTGGATAATAATCTAAAAGTAGCTCTGTTTATTGAGGTTCTATGAAAAATATCAGCTACCGTAAAATTTTATACTGGGCAGGAGTGATAGCGTCCCCCCTGATTTTAACAGTCCTAATTATCTTAACCCTGTTTCCATTTAGATTAGATGAGAGAATTCTTTTTAAACTCCCTTATTTCGATAAAATTGCCCATTTTATAAGTTATGCCGCTTTTAGTTGTTGTCTCTTTTTGTCTGTCGCATTTGTAAAACTCGGCGATACTTTTAAAACCATTTTGTCTAACAATAATCTGAAAGCTATTATGGTAGTTCTCCTCTCCTCTTTAATAGGGCTTATAATTGAGATTATACAACCCTCCTTTGGCCGTTCTTTTGATCTTTTGGATGCATTGGCTAACTCACTGGGTTCAATATTTGGCCTTTTTATTGGTTCTCTGCTTTTGTTGTTTGGCTCAGCTTTAGATAAAAGAGGGCAGAATCTATGACAACAGTTGAGTTGGCTGTAAAAATCAGCGATGCAATAATTTATGCTTCACAGAATTTGGAAGAGTCTTTAGTTAAGAGACTTAACGAGTTTAAAGAGCATTATAAAGGGGATGATACCCCCAACTCAAAAGCCTCTTATCAGCTCTTAAAAGCTATCGATGAAACACTGAAGTTGAGTATTAAACACAACTTACCGATGTGCCAAGATACGGGTCTGACAATTGCTTTTATTGAATATGGCCAAGAGAGCCGTTATTCAATGGCTGAAATTGAGAAAGCTTTTAACAAAGCTCTGGAAATTGCCTTAGACAGAGGGAATATGAGAGCATCGATTGTTAAAGAGCCCCTTTATGAGAGGCAAAACAGTAAGACAAACTCCCCGGCTGTTATTTATTGGATACCAAAAGAGGGCCGAGAAGTGACAATTAATTTTCTTCTTAAAGGCTTTGGCAGTGAAAATTGCAGCTCTTTGGTTATGCTCAATCCCACCAGTACAGAAGATGAGCTTATAGAGACAATCGTAAAAAGTGTCAAAGCAGCCGGGTCAAAGCCCTGCCCGCCGATTGTTGTCGGTGTCGGTTTAGGCGGAAGCAGTGATCGGGCTATGTATCTCTCTAAAATTGCCCTGTTAAGAAGTGTGGGAGAACGTCACCCAGAAACAAGGTACGCAAACTTGGAGAAAAAAATCGAAACAGCCATCAATGAACTGCAGATAGGTCCCGGAGGATTTAAAGGAGACCTGACAGCCCTTGGGGTGGCTATAGAATATGAACCTACCCATATAGCGGGACTTCCTTTAGGAATCACAATCAGTTGTTGGGCTGACAGAAAAGGGAAGGTAGTCTTAAAATGAGTTACAAAGTGGTAAGATTGCCATTAACGAAAGAAGAGATCTCTAATTTAAAACCTTTTGACATGCTTTTGTTGGAAGGAAAACTAATCGTTGCCCGCGACCAAGCCCACAAGCTCCTCGCCATTCTTATTGAAAAAAACGAACCATTACCCCTTGAATTAGCAGATCAAGTTATCTATTACATGGGACCGGCTAAAAAGGGGAACAACTTACCAATCGGATCCTGCGGCCCTACAACTGCCGGTAGAATGGATCGCTTTACCCCTACATTGATGGATAGGGGAGTTAAAGTAACAATAGGCAAGGGGCCAAGAAATCAGGCTGTCGTTGAGTCAATAATAGCCAACAAGGGCCTTTATCTGGTTGCATATGGCGGCTGTGGGGCTTTATATGCAACAAAAGTAATAAGCCAAAAAGTTATTGCATTTGAAGAGCTGGGTCCCGAAGCAATTTTAGAGATAGAGGTTAAAGATTTCCCTGTAATTGTGGGAATCGATTCTCAGGGTAATTCAATCTACTAATTGGTTTTTGTGCTGATATTCTCAATTTTTTAACTCCTCTATTATGTTAAGTAGGCTTGTATAACTATCTACGTGATGGTATTTAAGATTGCCTGTAGAAAGCTCATTAAAAAGTTCTTGGCACAAGAAATCTTTGCCTGCTCAATAGGTCTTAAACTTAAACTATCTATGGTACCTTTAGTTTCTGCAATGAAGAAGATATGCTTAACTGTACCCTCGTAAAATGCAATCGTCCAGTCAGGAGAGTAATTGCCGACGGGTGTGGGAATATGGAAACCTTTGGGGAGTTTTGCATATACGCAGACTTCTGATGCCACATCCAAATCCTGCACAAACCGGCGTTCAATGTTTTGCTGCGCTATGCGTGTTTTCTCCACTGTGAATAATGTGCTGTCATACTAATCGTCAATTTGGTTATAAGAAATGCACTTATCATTGAATCCTTGTCCCGTAAATGCCTTAATAACCGCATCTGTTTGATATTGCTGTATTTTAAAATGGAACTTCATTAGCTGTCACCTGCCGTGATTTCATCTTCCTGCTCGTAGTAGTAGGAGTAGTCCACACCTTTCATAAACATCTCACGGTCATTTATCTTATCAGTTAAAGCATTTTGGAGCAGAGCTTTTATCCTTTGGGGATTTTTCGTGCTTTCTTTCATGGCCGCCAAATAATCTTTCTTATCAATTCTGCTCCAGTCAACACAGAGTTTCAAATTCTTTTTCAAAATCAAATCGAGCCAAATACGTGTGCTTCTGCCGTTACCTTCCATAAATGGATGGGCAACATTCATCTCCACGTATTTGTCGGCAATCTCATTAAAAGTGTTTTCCGCCATATTCTCAATACTGCTCAGCGTGTTTTCTAAAAACTGAACGGGTGCAAAACGAAAATTACCCTTTGCAATATTCAGTGTTCTGATTTGTCCTGCAAAGTCATATAATCCTCCAAATAGGTAGCCGTGTATTTGCTGCAAACCTTTTACTGTTCCTATTTCAATGGTATTAAGTAATGAACTGTCAAATAGCGCATAGGCTTTAGATTTGCTTTTGCCGTCAATGGTTTCATCGCTATATGTGAACCATTCAATAAAGCGATTGGCTTTTTTGCTTGGAAAATTTTTCGCAAGTTCAATAATGCCGTCATAATCAAAGCAATCGGTCGAATACTTCTTGCCGTCAGATGCCATCAATTTCAGTTGGGTAGCGCGACTAACCAACTGAAAATTCTCTTTTTTTAGTTTAAATTTTAAATATTTCCAGTAGTTTCTATTTTTTGTGTAATCCTTTTCGCCACGCAAAACACCGACAATATCAAGCACCGAAAACCACCATTTGGCGTTTTCATCATCCCAAACGGCACGAACTTCGCTACCATCAATAGTTAGTACCAATATACCATTGTCGCTTAATGATTGGTTAGCAATTCTTAAACTTACATATATCATGTTTGTAGCCTCTCCATTATGTTTTTACTCTGGCGTTACATAGCCAATTGCAGAATGAAGATGTGCACAATTATACCAGTTAATAAGCGTTTTTTATAGACTCCAACCCAGTTTCCGTTTAACATCATTTGAAGGGGTAGGAAAGAGAGGTAGTTATTGAATAAGTATTCTTTGGCCTTTGGGGTTCTGATTTTTGCCCTAACGTTTTCGGGTTGTGTGAGATCTTCTTCAAACGGTGAGTTACCGCCACCGGTCAATGGCACTAGAGAGAATTCAAGATCTATAGATTTAGGGAATCTTAAAAGTCCCTCATCTTTGGAAGAACGGTTCAGTTATACGTATGGATACCTCTTAATGGAAACCAGCATGAAAAATGTCCAAGACATTAATGTTGATTTCTTTATAAGAGGGGTAACAGATGCCGGTCTTAATCAGGTACCGTTACTGCCGGCTTCGGAGCGAAACAGTGTTTTGTATGAGTATCAACAGCACCTGATGCAAGAGGCTGCAAAAAGATTGGAAACACTGGCTAGAAATAATTTAGAAGATGCCGAAAGCTTTTTAGCAATCAACGGACAGCGCCAAGAGGTCGAAACAACCCTTAGTGGCTTACAATACGAAATTATAACTGAAACAGAGGGGTCAAAACCCGCAGCCCGTGACACCGTCAAAGTTAATTACAGATTGACTTACTTAGACGGCAGAGAAGGGGATGCCTCAATCAGGGGTATCCCAAGTGAATTCAGCCTTGATTATCTGATACCGGGTTTTAGAGAGGGGTTGATGTTGATGACCGAAGGCTCCAAATTTAGATTTTTTGTCCATCCGAGACTCGGCTATGGGCAGGAGGGGTCAAGCCGAATTGAGCCGAATACCCTTTTGATTTTTGACGTGGAATTGGTAAAGATTATCCCCTTTACAGATTAAGAATTTTCAATAAACGGTAAAGATTTTTTATTTCGTACGTTGGTTTGTTTATAGAATCACTGACCATATTGTACCGGTTAATCCAACAGCTATCGAGATTGCTGTTTATAGCTCCGGCTATATCGCTGCTAAGACTGTCGCCAATAACAAGGGGATTGTTTGCACTGTAGCCTGAGTTTTTTATTAAATCTATGGTTCTCTCAAAATACTCTTTGCGTGGTTTTTGAAATCCTATCGACTCACTGACGGCAGTAACAACGAAGTAAGAGTCGATTTTAGAAGACTTAAGGCGCCCTTTTTGTATATAGGTGATACCGTTGGTGATTATACTCATCGGAATATTAGTCTCTCTTATTTTATTTAGAACATCTAACGTGTCAGGATATGGAAAATCGGCTTCACTGAGTTTTTCTCCATAAAGTTGAGAGCCAATATTCGGGTCTTCGTCAATTCCATACTTCTCAAAAAAGAGTCTGAAACGTTCAACTTTTAGTTTTTCAATTGTAATTTTACCTAACTCATACTCAAGCCAGAGCCGATTGTTGAAACTACTGTAATCCTCAATAGCCTTCGCTGTAGGCTCAATTCCCAAAACAGTAAGTATCTCTCCCACGGCCCACTTTTCACTGGCCATAAAATCTAAAAGTGTCCCGTCAATATCAAACAGCAGATGATCGTACATATAATTCCTTTACAGAAAGGCCCTAATGGTGATACTTTCACTATAGCGATGTAATTAATTAGAGGCAACGCCCAATGTTTGTGGGAGGGAGTATGAATAAAAAAGGGGGGTGGATAATCCACCTTATTGTAGCGATTCTCATTATCGTATTGGGGATTTTTATTCTGGTAAGAAAAGATCTCTTTAAACAAGTTTTTGTTATTGCGATAGGGATAATACTCTTGTTTGCATCAATAAGAACATTGGTGACAATGACAAAGTACCCTTTGAGTAAATTTAACCGTAACTCAACTTTGACAAAAGGGATACTGGGAATCATTATCTCAATATTAGCCATAATCATGCCGATAGCAATCGGTGCTACTGTTTGGCGGGTTCTTCTGATAATTGTTGCAATTCAACTTGCTTTGGCAGCTATAGTCCTGATAGTTGATGCAATTGCCCTTAAATCGGCTGGATTGCCCCTATTGCCTCTGGTAATAGAAGCAGCCGCTTCTTTAGTTGTTTCGGTAGCTCTTTTTGCTTTTCCCCAAAGTGTTGCCGATTTATTGGTCACTATTTTAGGGGTTGCTGTGATTATAATCGGTATTGCGGCAGCTTTGATTGCCTATTTTTCACGTAAAAAGGGCCCGGTCGTTGAGGTTGAGGTATATTGACACAACCGATAAGCTAAAGTAGTGTGAAACATATGAAAAACAGAAGAGCAGTAACACATCATCATCTCTTTCGACGTTGAATTAAGATGCGTGTGCTCTTATTAATATTGAAAGCTCCGCATTTTGCGGAGTTTTTTGCGTTATGGAGGAGTAAATGGAAAAACCACTACGCCTGGCAATTCAAAAAAGTGGACGTTTAAGCGAAAAGTCACTGCAGATTATTAGAAGTTGCGGTATCCGCTTCGGTTCTGATTCGCGTCTGTTAAGAGAGGAGGCTGACAACTTTCCAATCGAGTTTCTCTATCTTAGGGATGACGATATCCCCCGCTACATAAACGATAAAGTAGCCGATATCGGAATTGTCGGAAGAAACGAGTACGATGAACAAAACTACCCTTTGACAGTTCATCGCGATTTGGGTTTTGCTGCCTGCAGACTCTCAATAGCAGTACCCGAGGGCTTTTCTTATAACTCAATTAAAGATTTAGAGAAGAAGAGAATTGCCACAAGCTATCCCAATATTTTAAAAAAGAAGCTTGCCAAAGAGGGAGTGAATGCTCAGGTATATGAAATATCTGGCTCAGTTGAAATTACTCCATCAATTGGAGTTGCCGATGCAATTTGTGATTTGGTCAGCAGTGGGGCGACCTTGGCAAGCAACGGACTAAGAGAGGTTGAACCAATCTATTACTCAACAGCTGTACTCATCGGACGTACCGATTTAGAAGAGGAAAAAGCAACAATTTTAAAGCGGTTATTGATGCGTATCGATGCCGTTATGAGAGCCGATGATTATAAGTACATCATGTTTAACCTTCCCAAAGAGCATCTGCAGGAAGCTGCCAAGATTATAGGGGGGATGAAAAGTCCCACTGTAACGCCTCTGCTGGATCCAAATTGGTGTGCTGTTCAGACAGTCGTCAAAGAGAAACAGTTTTGGATGGTTTTGGAACAGCTTAAAACCTTGGGTGCCCAAGGTATTTTAGTGACCGCCATAGAGAAAATGGCAGACTAGGATTAACTATGAAAAGGATTGTTGAACCATCTTTGAAACAGATTATTCAAAGACCCTTTCTAAACGATCAAAAAGTGGAAAAAGAGGTCGCAAAAATTATTAAAAGGGTCAGAAAAGAGAAAGACATTGCCCTCTTTTACTACAACCAGAAACTTGATAATAACCAAAACGAGAATTTGGTTGTTTCCAAAGAGCAGTTAAAAGAGCAGGCTGCATTAGTTGATGAATCTTTAAAAAAGGCAATTGAGATTGCAGCTAGCAATATTGAAAAATTTCATAAAGAGCAGGTGATTAAGCACCCAAAAGTTAAAATAGGGGAGGGTATTACCCTTTGGCGTGAGGACAGACCAATCGAAAACGTAGGAATATACGTTCCTGGGGGCTCTGCCCCGCTGTTTTCCTCCCTTTTAATGCTAGCCATTCCAGCCAAGATAGCCGGCTGCAAGAAAATAGTTGTGACTACTCCCTCAATAAACGGCGAAGCTCTCAATCCTGCTCTCTGTTACAGTGCTTTGCTGTGTGAAGTCGATGAGATTTACCAAGTCGGAGGAGCTCAGGCAATTGGTGCCTTAGCCTACGGGACCGAGACAATACCGTCTGTCGATAAAATATTTGGTCCTGGTAATAGGTATGTCAC